>Ga0068864_100000925_pt1 | contig 24634 bp, 22 predicted proteins | sample KBSSwiS72_FD_66586 | JGI IMG/M metagenome (GOLD analysis project Ga0068864, IMG submission 66586) | Switchgrass rhizosphere microbial communities from Kellogg Biological Station, Michigan, USA - KBS Switchgrass S7-2 | ecosystem: Host-associated > Plants > Roots > Rhizosphere > Soil ... | reverse complement strand
CGACGCAGCGGCGAAGCGGATCGAGCGCGTCCTCTGGAACGACCCGGCGACCGGCGTGATGCGCCACGCCGACGCCGGCTACGAGATCGCCCGGGCGTGCGCGCGCGAGCAGGGGCTGAACTTGCCCATGCTGCGATGAATCGCGCCTGATGGATCTGGTCAGCGGCGCGCTGTCGCTCGACGACCTGCAGCGACTGCACGCGGGCGGCGAGGCGCTGCGCATCGACCTCGCTGCGCGTGAGCGGATCGGTGCCAGCGCTGCCATCGTCGCGCGAGCGGCCGCCGGCGAGGCGCCGGTCTACGGTGTCAACACCGGGTTCGGCAAGCTCGCCGGCACGCGCATCGACGCAGGCGACTTGGCGCAGCTGCAGCTCAACCTGATCCGCTCGCACAGCGTCGGCGTCGGCGACGCGCTGCCGGTTCGGGTGGTGCGGCTGATCCTCGCCCTGAAGGCGGCGAGCCTGGCGCGCGGCCATTCGGGCGTGCGCGAGGAGGTCGTCGCAGCACTGCTCGCGGTCCACAACGCCGGCCTGGTTCCCTTCATCCCGGCGCAGGGATCGGTCGGCGCTTCGGGTGACCTGGCGCCGCTCGCGCACCTCACGCTGGCGCTGATCGGCGAGGGCGAGTTCGTCGTCGACGGCGCGCGCCGCCCGGCGAATGACGTCCTGCGAGCGTCCGGTCTCGCGCCGCTCACCCTCGCCGCGAAGGAGGGCCTGGCGCTCATCAACGGCACCCAGGTGTCGACCGCGCTCGCCCTGCACGCGCTGTTCTCGTTCGAGCCCGTGCTCGAGGCCGCGCTGGTGATCGGCGCGCTCACGGTCGACGCGGCACGCGGCAGCGACGGGCCGTTCGATCCGCGCATCCACGAGCTTCGCGGGCAGCCGGGTCAGATCGACGTCGCGCGCTATTACCGCGCCCTCCTCGCCGGCAGCGAGATCCGCCGCTCGCACCTGCAAGGCGACGACAGGGTTCAGGACCCGTACAGCCTGCGCTGCCAGCCGCAAGTGGTCGGCGCCTGCCTCGACCAGCTGCGCCACGCCGCGCTCGTGCTCGTGCGCGAAGCCAACGCGGTCACCGACAACCCGCTGGTCTTCGCCGGCGAGGGCGGCGCCGAGGGCAGCATCGTCAGCGGCGGCAACTTCCACGCCGAGCCGGTCGCGCTCGCGGCCGACGCGATGGCGGTCGCGATCGCCGAGGTCGGCGCGATCGCGGAGCGGCGGATCGCGATGCTGATCGACGCCGGTGTCTCGCGTCTGCCGCCGTTCCTCTCGGCCGAGCCCGGCCTCAACAGCGGCTTCATGATTGCGCACGTGACGGCGGCGTCCTTGGCAAGCGAGAACAAGTCGCTCGCCCATCCGGCGAGCGTCGACAGCCTGCCGACGAGCGCCAATCAGGAAGACCACGTCTCGATGGCGACGTTCGCCGCACGGCGGCTGCAGCCGATGATTGCCAATACCGCGCACATCCTCGCCATCGAGCTGCTCGCCGCGGCGCAGGGGATCGAGTTCCTCCGCCCGCTCGCCAGCTCGGCGCCGCTCGAGGCGGCGCACGCGCTGCTGCGGCAGGAGTGCGCCGCGATGCCGACCGATCGCTACCTCGGCGGCGACATCGAGCGCGCCGCCGCGCTCGTCCGCGACGGCGGCCTGGCGCGCGTCCTGCGTGCGGTGGCGGGGCTGCCGGCGCTCTGGCATCCGGCGTGAGCCTCGATCAGCCAAAATCCATCCGACCTCGAAAGGACACTCGCATGAAGAAGCACCTTCTCGCCCTCGCTGCCGTCGCGGCGCTCGTGACCTCGACGCTGGCCCAGGCCCAGGAAACCAAGGTCGCGATCGCGATCTCGGGCTGGACCGGCTTCGCGCCGCTCACGCTCGCCAAGGAGGCGGGCCTGTTCAAGAAGCAAGGCCTCGACGTGACGATCAAGAAGATCCCGCAGAAGGACCGCCACCTCGCGATCGCCTCGGGCGACGTACAGTGCGCGGCGACGACGGTCGAGACCTGGATCGGCTGGAACGCCGCCGGCGTCGCGACGACGCAGATCTTCCAGCTCGACAAGAGCTACGGCGCCGACGGCATGGTGGTGAAGAACGGCGTGGCGAAGATCTCCGATCTGAAGGGCAAGACCGTCGCCGCCAGCCCACCCGGCACCTCGCCGTACTTCGCGCTCGCCTGGTTCCTGAAGAAGAACGGCCTTTCGCCGAAGGACGTGAAGGTCGTCAACCTCGAGCCGCAGCCGGCCGCCAACGCGATCATCGCCGGCACCGAAGGCATCGACGCGGCGATGACCTACGAGCCCTATCTCTCGGCCGTGCGCGCCAAGCCCGAGGCAGGCAAGATCATCGCCACGACGCTCGACTACCCGATGGTGATGGACACCTTCGGCTGCACGCCGAAGTTCCTGGCCGAGAACCCGACGGCCGCCAAGGGCCTGGCCGACGCCTACTTCGACGCGGTCGAGATGATCAAGACCGATCCGAAGAAGAGCTTCGAGATCATGGGCGCCGACGTCAAGCAGACCGGTGAGGCGTTCGAGAAGAGCCAGGCCTACCTGCGCTGGCAGGACCGCGCCGCGAACCAGAAGTTCTTCGCCGGCGAGCACGCCGCGTTCAGCAAGGAAGCGGCCGAGCTGCTGCTCGAGGCCGGGATCATCAAGCAGATCCCCGACATGACCAAGCTCGCGGACACGCAATTCATCAAGTAGGCGCTTCGACGTGTCGAGCGGGAGCGGGCCGGCTGAGCCAATCGGCCACCCGGTGCCCTGCGCCCCGCGCAAGGCGACGAACCATGACGCAGTGACATCGTGAAGCCGCTCACTCCCGTACCTGCAACAGCACGTCTGGCTCTCGGCATCGCCTTCTTCGTCGTCTTCGTCGCCGGCTGGTCGCTCGCCACTTTCGGCGGCTTCGTCTCCAAGACCTTCCTCGCCGATCCGGTGGCGATGGTTCGCTCGGGGTGGGTGCTGCTGGCGACGCAGGGATTCGGCTGGGACATCGGCTGGACCGTCTGGCGCGTCTTCGGCGGCTTTCTCATCGCCGCCGTGCTCGCGCTGCCGCTCGGGGTGGCGATGGGCGCGTACAAGCCGATCGAGGCCTTCTTCGAGCCGTTCGTCAGCTTCGCGCGCTACCTGCCTGCGAGCGCGTTCATTCCGTTGCTGATCCTGTGGGCCGGCATCGGCGAGGCGCAGAAGCTCGCGCTGATCTTCATCGGCAGCTTCTTCCAGCTGGTGCTGATGATCGCGGTGATCGTCGGCAACACCCGCCGCGACCTGGTCGAGGCGGCCTACACGCTCGGCGTCGGCGACCGCGGCCTGATCCGGCGCGTGCTGCTGCCCGGCGCTGCCCCCGAGATCGCCGAGGTGTTGCGCATGGTGCTCGGCTGGGCCTGGACCTACGTCATCGTCGCCGAGCTGATCGGCGCCTCGAGCGGCATCGGCCACATGATCACCGACAGCCAGGCGCTGCTCGCGACCGACCAGATCATCTTCGGCATCATCGTCATCGGCGTCATCGGCCTGATCAGCGACATGCTTTTCAAGTGGCTCAATCGGCGCCTCTTTCCCTGGGCGCAGCTCGGCCGATGAATGCCCTGTCGGTCGTGGGCCTCGCTTTCGCAATGTCGACCGATGCCTTCGCTGCCGCGATCGGCAAGGGCGCGGCGCTGCAGCGGCCCGATTGGCGCGAGGCACTGCGCGCGGGGGCGATCTTCGGAACGATCGAGGCGCTCACTCCCCTCGTCGGCTGGCTGCTCGGCTCGGTCACCGTCCGCTATGTCGCCGAATGGGATCACTGGATCGCCTTCACCCTTCTCGCTGCCCTCGGCGCGCACATGGTGTGGGCCGGCCTTCGGCCGTCGGACGACGGCGACGTCGACCTGCGGCCGGAACGCCACTCGTTCTGGAACCTGGCCGTGACCGGATTCGCGACCAGCATCGACGCGATGGCGGTCGGCGTCGGCCTGGCCTTCGTCGACGTCAACATCGTCTGGGTCGCCGCCGCCATCGGCTGCGCGACCTTCGTCATGGTCACGAGCGGGATCATGCTGGGGCGAGCCCTGGGCACCGCGTTCGGCAAGCGCTCCGAGATCGCCGGCGGCGTGATCCTCGTCGCCATCGGTGCCGCGATCGTCTACGAGCATCTCCATGGCGGCTGACGACGGCAGGGCGACCCCATCGCCGGACGTCCTGCAGGTGCGCGGCGTCTCGCGCCGCTTCGACAAGACGCTCGCGCTCGAGGCCACCGACCTGCAGGTGGCCGAGAACGATTTCGTCACCATCCTCGGCCCCTCGGGCTGCGGCAAGAGCACTCTGTTGCGCATCGTCGCCGGGCTCGACCAGCCGACCGCGGGCGACGTGCTGCTCGACGGCCGGCGCATCGAAGCGCCGGGTGCCGATCGCGGCATGGTGTTCCAGAGCTACACGCTGTTCCCGTGGCTGAGCGTGCTCGACAACGTCTGCTTCGGCCTGCGCGAACGCGGCCTGCCGCGCGACCAGCAGCTCACGGTCGCCAACGGCTTCGTCGCCAAGGTCGGGCTGGTCGGCTTCGAGCACCACTTTCCGAAGCAGCTCTCGGGCGGCATGCAGCAGCGCACGGCGATCGCGCGTGCGCTGGCCAACGGCCCGCGCATCCTGCTCATGGACGAGCCCTTCGGCGCGCTCGACCACCAGACGCGCGAGCTGATGCAGGAGCTCCTGCTCGGCATCTGGGAGGCCGAGCGCAAGACGGTGCTGTTCGTCACCCACGACATCGACGAGGCCGTCTTCATGGGCTCGCGCGTCGTCGTCATGAGCGCTCGCCCGGGGCGGATCAAGCTCGACCGGGCGGTGCCGATTGCGCATCCGCGCCATTACTCGGTGAAGACGACGCCGACGTTCAGCGAGCTGAAGGCGGAGCTGACCGAGCAGGTGCGGGTGGAGGTGAGAGCGGCGCACGTGGCCGCGATGCAAGGCTGACGGCTGCGATTCCACGATTCGATCTGACGGCCCATCGCCTCGATAGGCGCAGGTACTGGTGAGCATACGGCGCTGAGAAGAGTCGCGCAGCTTCCTGACTGGCGTCGTGGAGATACCGACCGATGCATGGGGTCCGAAACGCCATCGATACGATGGCTTGCCCATCTTCAATCGACGGGCGAGCCGAGGGAGGCGGCCGCTCGCGAACGTCCCGGAAGGTGGGAATCAACCCGACCAACTGAGGAGACGACAAATGAGAGGACCCCGATATTCCCTGATCGGCGCAGCCTTGGCTGCGGCCACCCTTCCGGTTCAGACCTTCGCGGACGACGACGCGCCGAATTTGAAGCCGCTCAATCTCAACCCTGCGCGGCTCAAACGGACCGACCCGGACGCCTTTGCCGCGATGGTCGCCGCGCGGCAACGCGTCTTCGGCCCCGAGAACGTCGATCCGAAGAACGGCAAGGTCGACAAGAACAAGGTCATCGCCTCCTGGTTCGGCGTCGCGTCGCTCGCCGTCGCCGCCAAGGGGCGGGTGTTCCTGCTCGACTCCTACATCTATCGCATCGCCGACACGCGCGGCTACGTGCCATTGCTTCTGCAGGATCTGGTCGACCTCGATCCCGAAGCGATCTTCATCGGCCATGGCCACGGCGACCATGCCGACAACGCCGCCTACATCTCGAAGATCACGGGCGCGACGATCTACGGTGCGGCGGAGCACTGCACCGCGATGCAGGTCGACGCCGGCCGGCTGTTCGGCGAGGGCAACACGGTGAAGTGCGTCTCGATCACGCCGGCGGGCGAGTCTCCGGGCGCCGCGCTGCGCCCGCTCGGCGCCTTGCAGCCCGACCTGTGCATTACCGCCTTCAAGCATCTGCACTCGGGAGCGGCCCCCGGTGCGCCGCAGACGACCAATCCGATCAATCCGGTTCGCGATCCGCGCGTCGGCAGCCTGTTCCCGACGCTGCCGCCGCCGACGCTGGACACGCGCACGACGGGAGTCGGTGGCGGTGGGGCGATCTCGATCATGTACCAGTTCACCGTCGCCGGCTCGGACTTTACCTTCACCTGGCACAACACCGCCGGCCCGATCCGCGAGCTCGCACCTCAGATCCAACCCATCCTCTCGGGGCTGCCCAAGACCGACGTGGAGTTCGGCTCCGGCGTGAGCATCGGCGAGACCGTCACCGGCGTTCGCGACATCACGGAGTACATCTCGCGACTGCAGCCGAAGGTGTTCTACATGCTCCACACCGACAACTTCAACATCGGCGCGTCGATGTACTACCTGCAGGCGCTCAAGCGCGAGTTCGGCATGGCCTCGCCGCCGCTGCCGGTCGCGCTGCGGCCCGAGATCCGCGGCTTCCACGATCCCTACGACTACATCCGTCCGGGTCTGGCGACCTTCGACTGGAAGGACGACTACTGGAGGGGCTCGCAGGTGCCGAATCGGCCGAGCGCGCAGTGCCCGGGCTGAGCCGCTCCGAAGCGGCCCCACGCGGCTGACGGAAAGGGGATCCGCGACGCGGATCCCCCGCTAGGCGAGGTACGCCTCGAGCACGCCGGCATCGGCGCGGAGCGCCTCGACCGTGCCGCTCATGACGATCGACCCGCGCTTCATCAGGTAGGCGTAGTCGCAGACCGAGAGGGCGATCTCGGCGTTCTGCTCCACCAGCAGGATCGACTGGCCCTGACGATGCAGGGTGACGATCGCCTGGAACACCTGGTCGACGATCGCCGGCGCCAGCCCCATCGACGGCTCGTCGAGCACCAGCATGCGCGGCTCAGTCATCAGGGCGCGGCCGATCGCGAGCATCTGCTGTTCACCGCCGCTCAGAAGGCCGGCAATCTGGCCACGCCTTTCCTTGAGGCGCGGAAACAGGTCGTTGACACGCTCGATCAGGGCGCTCTGCACGCCGCGCCCGGCGTAGCTGCTGAGCTTCAGGTTCTCCTCGACCGTGAGCGGCGCGACGATCATGCGACCCTCGGGCACCAGGGCGAGGCCCTTGCGCACGACGCGATGGACCGGCAGCGTCGAGATCTCTTCGCCGTCGAGCTTGATCGAGCCGCGCACCGGCCGATGCAGGCCGGCGATGCTGCGCAGCGTCGTCGACTTGCCGGCGCCGTTGGCACCGAGGATGGCGACCATGCTGTTCGCCCCGACCTCGAAGCCGAGGTCGGTAACGGCGCGGATCGCGCCGTAGCTAGCGCAGAGCCCGGATACGCTCAGCATCGGCGGTGTTTCCAAAATAGGCGGCCTGCACATCGGGATGGGCGATGCACTCGGCGGGCGTGCCGGTAGCCAGCAGGCGGCCGAAGTTCATGACCGTGACGTGGTCGCAGAACTCCTTCACCAGACGCACGTTGTGCTCGACCATCAACACGGTCAGGCCGCCGTCGCGCAGGCTGTGCACGAGGTTGCCGATCTCGTTCGATTCCTGCACGTTCATTCCGGCAGTCGGCTCGTCGAGCAGCAGGAGGCGCGGGCTGGTGCCGAGCGCGCGGGCGATCTCGACGCGTCGCTGCTCGCCGTAAGACAGGGTCTCGGCGAGCAGGTTGGCCTGGGCGCTCAGCTGCACGCGCTCGAGCAGCTCGCGCGCATGACGCTCGACCGCCTTGTACGCTGCGCGGGCCTTCGGCAAGCCGAGAAACGACGCCCATAGCGATGCGCCGCGGCGGACGTAGCAGCCGGCCATCACCTGCTCGAGAACGGTCATGCCGCTGAAGAGGCGCACGTTCTGGTAGGTCCGCGCAATGCCTTGCGAAGCGATGTCGTAGGCGGGCGAGCGCTGGATCTCGACACCGGCGAAGCGGATGGTGCCGCTGTCCGACGGCAGCAGCCCGCTGATGAGATTGACCAGGGTCGTCTTGCCGGCACCGTTGGGGCCCATGAGGCCGGCGACGCTGCCCGTCCGCACCTGCATCGACAGGTCGGACACCGCGGTGACGCCGCCGAAGTGCTTGGCAATCGCCGCGACATCGAGCAGCGGTGGCGACGCGACGGTGGATCCGCTCGCCGGCGTCAAGGCTTGCCTTCGACGATTCGCGCCGCGCCGCGGGCTGCGTCGGCAGAGGCGCCGTGCGCGGCCCGGCGCAGGCGGATCGCGCGCGGGTCGATCAGCCCGCGCGGCAGGAAGATCATGATCAGCAACAGCACGATCCCGTTCGCGACCTCCTGGAAGTGGGGAACGATCGCCTGGGCGATCACCGGCAAGGCGGTGAACACGGCCGCGCCGATGATCGCGCCGATCCAGTGGTACGAGCCACCCAGCACGACTGCGGCGATCATGGTGAAGGCGATGTTGACGAAATAGGTGTCGGGCGAGAGGAACTGCAGCACCAGCGCCAACAGCATGCCGCCGAGCCCGCCGACCGCGCCCGAGATCACGAAGGCGATGGTCTGGATCCGGCGCGGCGCAATGCCGATGCTCGAGGCGACCGCCGGGTCCTCGCGCACTGCACGCGAGGCGATGCCGAACCACGACACCGACAAGCGATAGAAGACCGCGATGGCGACGGCCAGCAGTATCGCGAGCACGAACAAGGGCAGCTTGACCGGCAGGCTCAGGCCATTGACGCCGCCGGTGACACTCGGCACGTTGATGACGACCACGCGCGTGATCAGGATCAGCGCCAGGCTCGCCAGCGCCATCCAGTGGCTTTCCAGGCGCAGGAAGATCAAGGCGACGATGTAGGCGAGCAGCGCTCCCGCGCCCGCCGCCGCCGGCAGCAGCAGCATCGGGTCGAGGCCGCTCTGCAGCACCAGGCGCGCACCGACGAAGCCGCCCATCGCCGCGTAGGTCACGGTGGCGAAGCTGAGGATGCCCGCCGACAGCACGGCATACGTGCTGAGCGCGAAGAAGGCGTTGACGATCGCGAACGCGACCGTACTCTGATACGCCCTCCAGAAATCGCCGAGCGCTTGCATGTCAGTACCGCCCGGCCGCCCGAAGGCGCTGACGCGCCCCCTCGGGGGGCAGCGAACGAAGTGAGCGGGGGGGCTGTTTCATCTCAGGCCCGCGAGAAGCCGGCGCTGCCGAACAGGCCGCGCGGCCGCAGCAGCAGGAAGCTCAGGAGCAGCGCGTACGTGATGCCGTCGCGCAGCCCGGAGGAGAGGTATTGCGACGTCATCACCTCGAGGATGCCGAGGCCGACGCCGGCGATCGCGGTGCCGCGGACGTCGTCGTAGCCACCCACCACCACCGCGGCGAAGCCCTTGAGCAGCAGGCCCTCGCCGAGCAGGAACGAGACGTTCTGGGTGGTGATGCCGCCGAGCACGCCGGCCAGCCCCGAGGTCGCGCCGGCGATGAAGGCGGTGATGATGACGACATGGCGCGGGTTGACGCCGCCGAGCGCAGCGGCGGTCTGGTTCCAGCCGACGGCGCGCATCGCCGCGCCGAAGCGGCTGTGCCGGATCAGCAGGTGCAGGCTCACCGTCACGATCAGCATGGCCGCGATCGTGATCACCTGCATCGCCGGCAGCGGGATGTCGCCGAGGCGAAACATCGTTCCCGGATAGCTGCCGCGCGGAAAGCTCAGGCTTTGCTGGCCGGTGGCAGTACCCGCGAGGTTGTCGAGGATGATCCAGAAGGCGATGCTGGTGATGAGCGCGCCCAGCATCTCGCTGCCACGTCGGCGCAGCGGCTGGAATGCGATCTGGTCGACCAGCACCGCGAGCATCCCGCCGGCGACGACGCCGATCGGCAGCGCGACGATGAACGGCAGCTTGAGCTGCTCGACGGCCGCCAGGGCAGCGATCGCGGCCCAGCTGGCGTAGCTGCCGTGGGCCGCGTTGAGGATGCCCAGGGTCGCGAAGACGATCCCGAAGCCGAGACCGAACATCGCGTACAGCGAGCCGATCGCGCAACCGTTGATCAGCTGCTCGAGGAAGAGCTCCATCGCCGGGTACCGGGCCGGCTTACTTCGGTGCCGTCCAGGGAACGATCTTGCCCTCGGCGTTCCACATGACGACGAGCGTGCCGGTCGTTTCGGCTTGCCCGTCCTTCATGACTTCGCCGCCATAGACCTGATGGTCGATCTTGCTGATCTTCGAGAGCGCCGTGGCGAGCGACTCGCGCGTCGGCTGGCCCGAGATCGACTTCAGGCCCTGGGCGATGAACCAGACCACCTGGTAGCCCTGCGCCGAATAGATGTCGGGCGGGGCGCTGAACTTCGCCTGGTACGCGGCGACGAAGGCCTTGGCTTCGGGCGTCTCGACGATGGCATCCGAGAAGCTGACCGGGAAGGGCACACCGACGACCGAAGTGCCCATCTTCTTGAAGATCGGGGCGGGCGAGAGCACGTCGTTGCCGACGATCGTCTTGGCGTAGCCGCGATCCTTGAGCGCGGTGATCGCGCCGGCGGCTGCGCCTTGGGTCGCGTAGACCAGGATCACGTCGGGCTTGAGCCCCATCGCCTGGGTCGCGGCGGCGGTGAAGTCGGTGTCCTTGGTCAGCACGTTGACGACGCCGGCCGTCGTCACGCCCTTGGCTTCCAGGGCAGTGCGGGTCGCGTTCATGCGCCCCTTGAAGGCGTCGTTGTCGGCGGCGAGGATGTAGGCGGCGGTCTTCGGCTTGACCGCGTCGATCACCTTGACCGCGGTCGCCGTGTCCTTCGGCCCGGGCAGGATCGTCATGCTGTACACCCAGGGCGGCTGCGGCAGACCCGATGCCGTCGCGCCGAAGATCACCAGCGGCGTCTTCGCCTCGACCACGATCGGCTTCAACGAACCGGCGACGGCGGAGAGGATGCAGCAGCTGACGGCCAGCACGGAGCGGTCGGCGACGAACTGGTTCGCGGCCTGGATCGCGCGGGCCGCGTCGCTGCCGCTCTCCTTCGAGTCGAGGACGATCGAGGCGCCACCGAGAAACTTCTGCGCCTTGACTTCGTCGGCCGCAAGCTGCGCGCCGTTCCAGTACGACTGGCCGGCCGAGGCGATCGCGCCGGTGTTCTCGGTGATGAAGCCGACCTTGTACTCGCCCGGCGCCAGGCCCTGCGCGCCCGCGGGCCCCGCTTGCAAGGCGAGAGCGATCAGGGTCGCCAGTGTCCGAATGCCGATCTGCCGGCTCCAGTTTTTCATGTCTGCTCCTCTGTTGTTTCTGTATTTTGAACGGGTGATCGATCGCGACTTCAGGCAGTTTCGCCGGTCATGTACTGCTTTTGCAGCGCATCGACCCGGGTAAAGCCGATGAAGTCGTTGAAGTCGTGCATGGGAGTGACCGGCAACGGCAGCTGCTTCGACGACCTGGCCTGGGCGAGCGCGCGCAGGTTGGTGCGCATCGCCTGGGTGGCGGTCATCAGGGCGACGAGCGGATAGGTGGCGATCGCTGCCACCTGCTCGATCTGCTTGCGGTCGAGATCGGTCTCGAGCCAGGCCAGGATCTGCAGCGAGAGCGGCACGCCGCAGCCCTCGCGCATCGCCTGCAGGCCCTCGAAGTTCTTGAAGCAGCGGCTGATCGGCTGGACGATGTCGGCGCCCGCGGCGACGTACGCCTTGCCGCGGCGGATCGCCTCGGCCGGGTCGACCGCATCGGTGCGGGCGATGATCAGGACGTCGGGGTTCTTGCGTGCCGCGATCATCGCGCGCAGCTTGCCGACGTGCTCCTCCATCGGCACGACGTCGATCTGCGCCGACGAGCACGGACAGCGCTTGGGCGAGACCTGGTCTTCGACGATCACCGCCGCGGCGCCCGCGTTCTCGAACTCGCGCATCGTTCGCATCGCGCTGACGGCGTTGCCGTACGCGGTGTCGATGTCGGCGATGACGGGGATCGTGACGGCGTTGCAGACGTTGCGCGTGACCGCCAGGTTCTCGGTCATCGTATAGAACTCGGTGTCGGGCTCGCCCAGGAACGACGACGAGATGCCGTAGCCCGAGGTCAGCAGCGCGTCGAAGCCGGCCTCCTGGATCAGGCGTGCGCTCAGTGCGTCGAAGGCGCCGGCGGCCCAGACGGTCTTCTTGTCCTTGATGAGTTGCTTCAGGTTAGGCATGGTCGGGGTTCCTCATGGCAGTGTCGGTCTGGAATCGCTTCTTCAGGTAGGTCTCGAGGCCGCCGGCCTCGAGCATCTCGAGATCGCCTCGTGGCAGCGGCTCGAAGGCGATGGTGGTCCCGCGGGTCAGGTTCTTCACCTGCTGCGCCGCCCAGTCGACCTCGATCTCGTCCCAGCGCTCGACGAACGCGAGGATGCCGGGACACGATACCTGCGGAAAGCCCATGCTGATCTCGCCGCGCCAGTAGCCGGGCGAGAACGACTCGGCGATCACGCCGGCGATCCCCATGTGGCGCATCGCCTTCATGGGTGGGTAGTGAGGGTGGCCGTAGCCGAAGTTGTGGTTGCCGACGAGCAGGTCGCCCGGCCGCACCGCGCTGGCGAAGCCCGGGTCGTATTCCTGCATCGCCGCCTTGCTCAGATCGTCGATGTTGGTGGTCTTGATGTTCTTGACGCCGACGATCTGGTCGACGTCGAAGTCGATCTCGTCGAACTTGAAGGCCACTCGGCCGCGCAGGTTCTTCATCGCCATGGTCGCTCCTTCAGCCTTGCAGGTAAGGCCGCGGATCGGTGATCTTGCCTTCGATCGCCGAGGCGGCGATCACGGCGGCGTTGCACAGGTAGATCTCGGAGTCGGGGCTGCCCATGCGGCCACGAACGTTGAGCGTGCCGGTCGAGACGGCGCGCTGACCCGGCGCCATGGTCGCGATCCGGCCGAAGCAGTAGTCGCAGGAGGGCGACGAGACGAACGCGCCGGCCTCGGCGAAGACCTCGATCAGTCCTTCCTTTGCTGCGGCGACCATGATCTCCTGGCTCGTCGGCACGACGTTCAGCGCGAACGTCGAAGCGACCTTGCGCCCGCGCAGCACGTTGGCCGCGGCGCGCAGGTCCTCGATCCGTCCCGATGCGCACGAGCCCAGGTAGCCGACCTGCACCTCCAGATTCAGGTAGTCCTTGAGGTCGCGCGTGTTGGCCGGGCTCGGCGGGATGACGATGATCGGCTCGAGCGTCGACAGGTCGATCGTGTGGCGCGCCGCATAGGTCGCGTCCTCGTCGCTCGACACCGGCTCGAGCTTCAGGCGCGCTCGCGGCAGGGCGTAGGCCAAGCGCTTCGGGTCCGGGTTGACGATCGCCGTGACCGCGCCGGTGAACATCGCCAGGCCGGTGATCGTCTGCAGCGCGTCGTTGGACATGTCGGCGACCGCCGGCCCGCCGATCTCGAGCACCTGAAAGCGACATGAGGCGGGACCCAGCACGCGCACGATGTGGTGGAACACGTCGCGCGCCATCACGCCCGGCTGCAGCTGGCCGACGAGATCGACGCGCGTGGTTTGCGGCACGCGGATCGAGACCTTCTCCATCGCGAACGCCTCGAGCACGTTGCGCCTCAGGCCGATCGCCAGCGTTCCGAAGGTGCCGAGCTGGCTGACATGACCGTCGAAGTGGACGGCGAAGGCGCCCGGCGTGGCGTAGCCCACTTCCGACGAGACCTGGTGGCCGATGCCTTTCCTCTCGTAGAGCTTGACGTCGTTGATCGCCGTCCACTCGCGCGTTCCCTTGTGCAGCTCTTCCTCGGCGGGGCTGACCGCGGGAACCATGTGGTCGATGAAGATGCCGAAGCGCTCGGGCTCGGCCATCTTCGAGATGCCGAAGTCGTTCTTCAGCTGCTTGAAGATGACGTCGGTGTAGCCCGGGAAGTCGTAGGCGAGAACGAAATCGGGCTTGGCCATGATTTCGTCGCCGGCCTTGACGGAGGGCAGGCCCGCGCAGCGCGCGAGGATCTTTTCGGTGATTGTGAATCCCATGGCCGAGCTTTCGAAAGGGGTGTGCGAGAGGCGCTCAGGCGGATGCGCGCAAGCCGAGCGAGCCGGGGTTCATCAGGCCCTGGGGATCGAGCGCTTGCTTCAGCGCGGTCAGCATGTCCCAGCCCTCGGGCTGCATCACCTGTCGCAGCGGATAGTCACGGCCGATCTGCCAGTTGACTCCGCCGAGCGCGAGGTACACCTGCTGGATGCCCTTGCGCAACGTGATCACCGCTTCGCGCGCGGGCAGGTTGGCGGGCCGGTCGAGCCAGGGGCCGACGACCTCGTCGCCCAGGCTCTTGCGGTGCAGCGGCGTGATCTCGTCCGGCCAGTAGAACGCCGGCTCGAGAAAGAACTCGTTGCCTACCGTCATCGTCAGGTGCGAGAGGACGATGCCGTGCTGCTGCATCAGCGCCTCCTGCGACTTGAAGTAGGCGGCGTTGGCTTCGACCGCGCGCGCGGCCTCGCTGAGCGGGAACACCGCATGGATCGGCACCCAGCGCTGGCCGTCGGCGCCGAGCATGCCGCGCACCGGGTTGAACGGCCGCGAGCGCATCACGCGCGCCGCGGCGTTCTCGATCTCGATGCCGTGCCTGGCGCCGATCGCGCGCAGCGCCGCCATGCTCGTGGCCAGGTCGGCGGCGCTCTTGCCTTCGACCACGAGGTGGAGCGAGCAGGCGTGGTCGGCGAGGTAGCCGGCGCCGGTGGTGGCGACGCCCACCGCGTCCTTGATGCCCTGCAGCAGGCCCTTCGAGGAGCGTGCGACGCTGCCGAGGATCTTGACGCCGTCGCTCAGCTTGTTGACGCTGGCCGAATTCAGCGCCTTGGCGCGATCGATGCCGAAGCCTTCGGAGATCGCCCGGACCGCGCTCATCTCGACCTGCGCCAGCGCCATCGAACGCATGTCGTCGAAGCCGAACCCGAGGTAGTCGAGATGCTGCGGCGCCGGCTCGAGCTTCAGCGTCGCCGCCAGCTTGAGACCGAAGGCGCCGGTGTCGCCGAGGAACAGGCCGGTCATGTCGGGTCCGGCATAGCGCGTGAACGGCCGTGTGCCGGCCCGGCCGCCCGAGCCGGTGGTGACGACCGCGCCGCTCGAGAGCAGCACGGTGACGCCCAGCACGTGCTCGGCGACGGTGCCGTGCAGGGTCGAGCCGAAGAAGGCGCTGTTCTGCGACAGCGCGCCGCCGACGGTGGCGTTGATTCCCGAGAGCGGCCCCCAGTAGCCGGTGTTCATGCCGGTCGGCAGCAGCGCCTCGTGGACCTGCGCCCAGGTGCAGCCGGCTTCCACGGTGATGTAGCGGTCGGCGAGGTTGACCTCGAGCACGCTCGCGAGCTTGCGCGTGTCGATGACGACGCTCTGGCTGCTGTCGGGCAGGTAGCCCTTGGTGTACGACATGCCGCCGCCGCGCGGCACGATGGCGACGCCGTGCGCCGCCGCGGCCTTCACCGCTTCGACCGCCTGCGCGCGCGTCTGCGGCAGCACCACCGCGAGCGGCAACACGCCGGGCTGCCAGAAGATGTCGTTGGCGTAGTACTCGCGGCTGGCGCCGTCGGAGAGGACCTGGGCGGAGCCGGCGGCGTCGCGCAGCGCGGAGAGGAAGGATTCGGTGTGCACCAAGGCGTTTCGATCGGGAAGGAGGTGAATCGGTGGCGGGCCGGGCTCAGCCGGCGACGACGAGGTCGTCGGCGGGCGTGAAGTCGTAGCCTGCCGCGTGGCGCGTGACATAGCCGCCGTGCGGCGCACCGAAGTGCGCCGGCAGGAGCAAGGCGTGGCGATCGCTGCAGTAGTCGAGGATCGAGCGCCGGGTCGCACGCGCCGGCCCGGCCTGCTCGCAGAAGCGGCTGTTCCAGTCGGGGCGAAAGACCTGCATCGGCTGGTGCAGCGAATCGCCGGGGAAGACGGCCGCGTCGTTGCCCGACTCGAGCTTCAGCAGGCCGTGGCCCGCGGTGTGGCCGACCGCATCCTGGAAGAACAGGCCGTCGATGATCTTCGAGCCGTCGTCGATGAATTCGACCTGGCCGGCCTCGATCACCGGCAGCACGCTGTCCTCGATGACGGCGATGTTCTCGGGCAGCGTGACGTGCCCGCCCACGGGCGACTGCCAGTGCTCGAACTCGCGGCGCGAGAAGATGTACTTGGCATTGGGAAAGGTCGGCACCCACTTGCCGTCCACGAGCCGCGTGTTCCAGCCGACGTGATCGATGTGCAGGTGGGTGCAGATCACCAGCGTCACGTCTTCGGGGCGAACACCGGCATCGGCCAGGCGCTCGAGATAGGGCAGATGGAGCTGGTGGAAACGCTCGAAGAGGGGCAGCGCGCGGGTCTTGTCGTTGCCGCAGCCGGTGTCGATCAGGATCGTGTGACGATCGTTCCTGATCATCCACGAGTGCATGCTCGACATCACCTTCCGGCTCGGCTCGTGCCAGAACCGCGTGTCCGACAGCATCGGGTGCTGCTCGAAGACATCGGGCGTGTAGTCGGGGAAGAGGAAGCCGGGCACGAACCCCGGTGTCAGCATCTCCTCGATGCGTGTCACGTGATACGAACCCACTGTGAACGTCGTCACCCGGTACCTCTCGCCTTGGCGTCTCGATCGCAATGTTAGGCAGCGCGGGTCCTTTGACCAAAGGGTAAACCTCCATTTCCGCCACAATGTGGAGACAATATGGTGTTCATTCATGAGAGAAAAGCGTCGGCTTGAGCCGTCGATCGCCAGCAAAGCTCCACAAGATGGAGTGCCGCGCACGGGCACGCAAAGCATCGAGCGAGTCGTCGACGTGCTGCGGGTGATCGCTTCGCGGGGTCGGCGCGGCATGCGGGTCGGAGAGGTCGTCGCGACCTCGGGGCTGGCCGAGGCCACGTGCTTTCGGATGCTGAATCGGCTCGAGCTCGAGGGCATGGTCGACCGCGATCCGCACAGCAGGAAGTACTTTCTCGGGCCGCTGCTCTACGAGCTGGGCCTCCTGGCGCGGCCGCGCTACCGGCTCGGCGAGCTGTGTGACGCACCCTTGCACCGGCTCGCCGAGTTCACCCAGGACACGGTCTACCTGAGCGAGCGCAGCGGTCTCGAAGCCGTTTGCGCGAACCGGGCGCTCGGCGATTTTCCGATCAAGTCGCTGTCGCTCGACATCGGCATTCGCCGGCCGCTCGGTGTCGGCGCCGGCGGCTTGGCGATCCTCTGCTCGCTGCCCCCCGCCGAAGCTCGCGCCGTGGTCGAAGCGAATGCCCACCGGTACGAGAAGTTCGCGTCGTTCACGGCCGACTTCCTCTACGGCGCCATCGCCGAGGGCCGGGAGCGCGGCTACTGCTTCCTCGACGGCGCGGTGACACCCGGCACGGCATCGATGGGCGTCGCGTTCCCGCCGGCGAACCCGGTGGCGGCGATCAGCGTCGCCGCGATCTCGGGGCGCCTGCAGCCCGAGCGTCGCGAGCTGATCGCACAGCAGATGCACCGCGAGATCCGCAAGATCGTCGCCACGATGGGCGCGGCCGCGCTGGCCGACGCGAGCGGCGAGCGCTCGGCCGGCTGAGCCGGAGCGCCGAACGCACGGCCGTCGCGCGATCTAGACGATCTGCCGCTCCCGGCCTTCCCAGTAAGGCTTCCGCAGATCCTTCTTGAGCACCTTGCCGGTCGGGTTGCGCGGCAGCTCGGCAACGACGTCGACGGTCTTCGGGCACTTGAACGACGCCAGCCGCTCGCCGCACCAGGCGAGCAGCTGCCCGCTGTCGATGGTCGCGCCGGGCGCGGCGACGACCACCGCCTTGGGCACTTCGCCCCAGCGCTCGTCGGGAACGCCGATCACCGCCACGTCCTGGACCGAAGGGTGTTCCGCCAGGATGCGCTCGATCTCGGCCGGATAGATGTTCTCGCCGCCGCTGATGATCATGTCCTTGATGCGGTCGGTGATGTAGAGGTAGCCGTCGGCGTCGAGGTAGCCGCCGTCGCCCGACCGCAGCCAGCCGTCCGGCGTGATCGTCGCCGCGGTCGCGTCGGGCTTGCCCCAGTAGCCGCCCATGACCTGCTCGCTGCGCACCCAGACCTCGCCGCGCTCGCCGGTGGCCACCGGCTCGCCGGTCGCGGCGTCGCGGATCTCGATCTCGACACCGGCGATCGCCTTGCCGGCCGAGACGAGCCGGTGCGCGACGGCCGGATCGACGTGGTCCTGCGGACCGAGCACGCTGACGGCGCCGCTCTGCTCGGTCATGCCGTAGACCTGCTGCAGGACGCCCGGGAACAGCTTCAGCGAGGCGCGCATCACCGGCAGCGGCATCGGCGAGGCGCCGTACGACAGCGCCTTCAACGCCGAATAGTCGCGCTCGGCGGCACCCGGGACTTGGTTGATCACCGCCATCAGCGCCGGCACGAAGAAGGTGTGCGTGATCCGCTCCGACTCGAGCATCGCCAGCGCAGCGGCCGGGTCCGGCATGCGCATCATGAAGACGCGCGCCCCCAGGCTGATCGCCATCAGCGAATAGCTGGTGCCGCCGACATGAAACAGCGGCATCGCCACCTGGACGCGCGAGTCGGGATCGAAGTCCTGGCTGGCGGAGACGTTGCGCGAGTGCGCCAGCATGCCCCGGTGGGTCAGCATCGCGCCCTTCGGAAAGCCGGTCGTCCCCGAGGTGTAGAGCTGGACGAAGCAGTCGCCGGGCCCGGTCGGGTGGACACGGGCATCGGGCTCGTGCGCCGCCAGCCAGGCCTCGTACTGGTCGTCGGCGCCGCCGATGCGAACCACGCGTTCGACGCTCGGCAGGTGATCGCGAAACTTTTCCGCCGCGCCGGCGAACTCGGGCCCGACGAACAGCAGTCGCGCCTTCGCGTCGTTGATCACGTAGACGATCTCCGGCGGCGCCAGCCGGAAGTTGACGACGGCGTTGGCGGTGCCGATCTGGGCGCAGGCGAGCGTCAGCTCCAGGCACGACGGGTGATTGAGGTCGAGCACCGCGATCCGGTCGCCGGGCGCGAGGCCCGCGGCCCGCAGCGCCGCGGCGGCGCGGCGCACCCGATGGGCAAGCTCGGCCCAGGTGCGGTGCGTGCCGCCGAAGGTGATGGCGACGGCATCGGGTCGCGCCGCTTCCCAGCGGGCGAGGATCGCGGTGAAGTTGGCGGGCATGGTCATGGCGGTTTCCTGCTGGCGATGAATTCGATCGGGACGTGGGCGGAGCTGCCGCCCTCGGTCTGCATGACGAAGCGGATCTCGTCGCCGGACAGGCGGCCACGATAGCGATGCACTACGTCGGCGCTGCCGCCTCCGGCCCCCGTCAGCTCGGTGGTGCGGGTCACGAAGCTCACTCCGCTGGCGTCGGTCCGGCCCTCGAGCGCGCCGCGCGCGACGCCGAGGAACGAGGCGCTTCCGTGCAGCTCGTCGCCTTCGCCCGAGAACACGAAGCGCTCGTTGTAGCGAGCGTTCGGCCAGTCGTAGGTGACTTCGGCGCGCCACTCGCCGTTGACGTGCGGGCGGGCCAGCGGCGCAGCGACGCGTTGATCCGAGCTGGGCGTGCCCGTGGATGGCGACCGCCATTGCCAGAGCCCGGCCAGCGCCGCCGCACCGAGGACGGCGCCGGCCAGCCACGCGGTCGGCAAGCGCCTGCGGGCCGCGACCGGTGGTCCCGCTTCACCGAGCGCGCCGCGCACCTCGTGCACGAGGTGCGCCATGTCCGCAGCAAAGCGCGAGTTGTCGAGCGCCAGTGCGTTGCGTCCGGTCAGGGGACGCAGCTCCGGTGGCAGCTGCGCCGGGTCCGGCATGGCGACGCCGTCGAGAAGGACCGGGATCACCCGCAGGCCCTGGGCGAGTCCCGCCGCCACCTCCTGCCTGACGAAATCGCCGGCCTCGAAGATCCGCGGCGAGGCGCTCTCGCGCTCGCCCTGCCAGCGCTTGCCGATCAGCGCCAGCAGCACGGCAGAGTCTCCGACCGAGCGCTGGATGACCTCGCTGAAAGGTTGACCGGCGTTGATGTCGTCGACATCGATGAACACGCGCTCGGCGCCGAAGCAGCGGCCGAGCTCGTCGTTGACGGCGCGTGCATACCCGGCCGCGTCGTCGCGGCGGTAGCTGATGAAGATCTGTGGTTGAGGCATCGAACTCGCGCCCCGCGGCGCGTCGGCAGGATAGCGCCCGCCGACGTCGACAATTCTGATGACCGACGAGCTCCCGCACCCGGGAAGTGCGGCATCCGAGGCCGATTCGAAAAGCACGCCGCGGGTAGACTCGCCGGATGCCCAACCCTCCCCGCTGCACAGGGCGGCATCTGCCGACCGCGCGATGAGTGTGATCAAGGCGTTGCTGCTGACCGACGTCGTCGACAGCACGCGCCTGTCCGAGGCGCTCGGCGACAGCGCCATGGCCGAGGTGTGGGCAGCGCATGACCGTGTCTCGCGAGCGTTGCTCGCCGAAGGGCGCGGGCGCGAGATCGACAAGACGGACGGCATGCTGATGCTGTTCGACAGCGCCGCCGATGCCGTCGCCTACGCGAGCCAATACCATCGTGCCCTGGCGCAGCTGCCGACGCCGCTCGCGGCGCGCGTCGGGCTGCACGTCGGGCCGGTGATCCTGCGCGAGAACGCCGCCGACGACATCGCCCGCGGTGCCAAGCCACTCGAGGTCGAGGGCCTGGCCAAGCCGATCGCCGCCAGGGTGATGGCGCTCGCGCATGGCGGCCAGACGCTGCTCTCCGCCGCTGCGCGCGAAAACCTGGGCGCGAGCGCGCACAAGCTGGTCTCGCATGGCCACTGGCGGATCAAGGGCGTGTCCGATCCGATCGAGCTGTTCGAGATCGGCGATCCCGAGGCCCAGTTCGTGCCGCCGGCCGACGGCGAGAAGGCGCATCGCGTCGTCTGGATGGGGGACTGGTGGCTGCCGGTCAACGAGATCGCCAACAACCTGCCGTTCCAGGCGACGTCGTTCATCGGCCGCGAGCGCGAACTGACGGAGATCAGGGGCCTGCTCGGCAGCTCGCGCCTCTTGACCTTGCTCGGCATGGGCGGTCTGGGCAAGACGCGCCTGTCGCTGCAGACCGCGGCCGAGCAGATCCACCATTTCCCCGACGGCGTCTGGTTCCTCGACCTGGCGCCGATCAGCGATCCGGCGCTGATCGTCAGCGAGACGGCGCAGGTCCTGGGAGTTCGCGAAGAGCCCGATCGGCCGATGCTGCAGACCTTGTGCTCGCACCTGAAGAACCAGCGAGTCCTCTTGATCCTCGACAACTGCGAGCATCTGATCAAGGCCTCGGCGCAGGTCGCCAGCGCCATCCTGAAATCCGCGCCCCACGTGCGGATCCTGGCCTCGAGCCGCGAGGCGCTGCACGCGCCCGGGGAGCAGTGCTACCCGGTGCTGCCGCTGCCGGTGCCGGCTCGCGGCGACAGCATCGAGGTGCTGGGGCGGTCGACGGCGGTGCGGCTGTTCGTCGACCGGGCGCAGCTGCACAAGCCCGGCTTCACCCTCAACGAGCGCGAAGCGCCGGCGATCGCCGAGCTGGTCGCGCGCCTCGAAGGCATCCCGCTGGCCCTCGAGCTCGCCGCGGCACGCGTTCGCGCGCTCTCGGTGGCCGACATCAACGCCCGCCTCAAGGATCGCTACAAGCTGCTGACCGGCGGCTCGCGCGTCCTGCAGGAACGGCAGCAGACCTTGCGCGCCCTGGTCGACTGGTCGTACGAGCTGCTCGAGCCGCACGAGCAGATCCTTCTCGACCGGCTTGGCGTCTTCGTCGGCGGCTTCGACCTCGCCGCGGCCGAGGCGGTGTGCGGCAGCGAGCCCCTGGCGGGCGAGGACGTGCTGGACCTGCTCGCGTCGCTGATCGAGAAGTCGCTCGTGATGCTCGATGAGCGAGACGACGGTGCGCGCTACCTGATGCTCGAGACCATCCGCGAGTACGCGCGCGAGAAGCTGGCGCAGCGCGATGACGCCGCCGCGATCGCGGCGCGCCATTGCGAGCACTATTTCGCGATGGCCAAGGCGGCGAACAAGGGGCTCAGAGGCCCTGAGCAAGCCGACTGGCTATGGAAGGTCGAGGTCGAATTCGACAACATCAGGAGCGCCATCGCGCTGTCGCTCGGTGGCTCCGTCGATCCGTTCATCGCGGTCAAGTTCGCGGTCGCGATGCAGGGCTTCTGGATCCTGCGCGGCTACTCGACCGAAGGCCGAAAGCTGGTGCAGGCGGCGCTGGCGCTGCCCGCGATCCAGGCGTCGCCGGTGGCGCAGGCGTGGGCGCTCTACGTCGGCGCGGCACTGGCCGAAAGCCAGAGCGACCACGCCGAGGCGCGCAAGATGTTGGAGACCTGCCTCGAGCTGAGGCGGGCGCAGGGCCACGAGGTCGACGTCGCGGCGACGCTGTCGACGCTGTCGATGGCACGGCTGCAGGAAGGCGATGCGGCTGCGGCAGCCGAAGGCGAAAGCGAAGCGCTGCAGATCTTCAGGCGCCTCGACGACCGGATCGGCGAAGCGATCGGCCTGCTTCATCTCGGCCAGATCTGCCTGCATCAGGGGGATGACGCGACCGCCCGGGCACACCTCGAGCAATGTCTCGAGATCGCGCGCGAGATCCGTCACCAGGAGGTCGAGGGCGAGTGCGAGCTGGTACTGGGCGAAGTAGCGCTCGAGACCGCCGACCTGGCGCAGGCGGGGCTTCGCTTCAAACGCTCGTTGACGGTCTGTCGCGAAGCCGGCGACAAGCGCGGCGAGGCGAACGCGATTCGCTGGCTCGCCCGCGTCGACCTGCTGATGGGTGATCTCGCGTCGGCCCGCTTGCGTCTGTCCGATGCGGTCCGCGCCTTTCGCGCGTTCGAGATGCGCGAGGAGCTGCTCACCTGCCTCGAAGACCATGCGGAACTGGCCCAGGCCGAAGGCATGGTCGAGATCGCGGTCGGCCTGGCAGCCGCGGCGGCTCGGTCACGCGAGCGCTTGAGCTTGAAGCGGGCGCCTCGCAACGAGCTGCGCTGGCACGAGCTCGCCGGTGCCTTGCGGCGCGCGATGGGCGACGCGTCTTACGACGCCGCGTGGGCGGAGGCCCAGCAATGGCAGATCGACGAGGCGATCCGCCACGCCCTCTCGGCGCAGGCCGAGCGCGCGACTGCCTAGACGGCGCGCCGCCGGCGGGCGACGAAGCCGAGCGCGCCGAGGCCGGCGAGCATCAGCGCGTAGGTCTCGGGCTCGGGGACGGGTGCGAACGTGCCAACGGCGTCCTTGTCCGAGAACCCGCACTCTTCGCCCGGCGCCGGTCTGCTGAGGCAGGCAAGCGATGCAGTCACCGGATGGGAGTAGGCGAGTTGTGCCCGCGCCTGGAACCCATCGGGCTGCTGGAGGCCACCGTCGAACAAGATCAGGCTGAACGCATACGAGCCGCCTCCCGCGATGGCCAGAGTCGGCACGAATGAGTCGAAGTACGAAGTGTTGACACCGCTCAGCTTGCCGTTGGTCAACGAGATTCCGCTGACGAAGACGTCCGGGTTCAGGTTGAACGACGCGAGGATCGCGCCCGGGGCGGCGACGTTGTAGAAGTCGACTCTCGCGCTCAGGACATCGAAGCCGGCACAGCTGCCGCCGCTGACTGGAATGCCGGTGCCCGTGCCGATCGCAGCGCATGCGTCCGGAACGTCGAACAGCCCCGTCGCCTTCCAACCGAGGTTCGGAAAGGGTCCGCCGTAGGCCGGGTCCCAGGTTCCGGTGTAGAACGCGGCCTGCGCGGTACCGCCGAGCGTTGCCGCTGCGCTCACGAGCGCGACTGAAAGGAACGATTTGGCGCGGGTCATCAACATGGTGTTTCCTCGGTCTTCTTATGGCTCGGCGAGGGAACCCGCCACGACGAACGGCGTCCGAAAGAACGCCGGGTCGGAAAGAACTTCCTGTCCGGCAAACGATTGTAGGAGCCGAACGAGCTCACGCGCTCGCGACCCCGTGGATAAGGGGGTAGGTCGGTGACAATCTCTCGAGGTTTCTGCACGAGAGCAAACACATCATGGACAGCAGCAAGCATCTCGATCAGTCGTTGAGCGACCTGCGGGCCGAGATCAAGGCGCTCGACATCGGCGACGAAGAGGCGCGGCGTCGGCTCGACGGCCTCGTCGCCGAGATCGAAACGAGCACCCGCGACGAAGCCGGCGCCGCCGCCGACGACCGGCTGACCGGAGGCCTGAAGGCGGCGGTGCTGAAGTTCGAGGTCTCGCATCCCCGGCTCGCCGTTCTCATGAACGACGTCCTCGACAAGCTGAGCGCGATGGGAATCTGAGGCGATCGACCGTCGCCATCTGCTCGCGCCCATGTCGATCGCGCTCGTTCCACGGACTCTCCTCGGCGGCGCCTCGTCGCTCCTGGCGGCGCTCGTGTTCGGCGCGGTGCCGGTGTCGGCCCTCGCGCAGCCGGCGGGCGGCGCCGCCTATGCCGGCCCACTCTTCGACGCCCATCTGCACTACAACGTGGAAGCCGTCGAGCCTCACCCCCTTGCCGACGTGCTCGGGCGGATGCAGCGCAGCGGCGTGCGTGCGGTGATCGCCAACAGCCGGCCGAACGACGGCACCAAGGCGCTCGCTGCCGCGCGCGAGGCGACGCGGCTCGCCGGCGTCACCGTCGTGCCCTTCGTCCGCCTCTACCGCAACCGCGCCGACTACACCGGCTGGCACGCCGACGCGAGCATCGTCGAGATGGTCCAGCGCGAGCTCGCGGCCGGCACCTCGGCCGGGCCGTACCGCGGTCTCGGCGAGTTCCACCTCTACGACAGCGCCAACGCCGACGGCCCCACCGCGCGCCGGCTGATGCAGCTGGCCGAAGAGCGCGGCCTCGTCGTGCTCGCCCACGTCGACGACGTCGCGATCGAGAAGCTGCTGCGGCATGCGCCGAAAGCGCGCCTGATCTGGGCCCATACCGGCATCGGCGGCGTGCCGATCGAGCGGGTGCGCGCGCT
>Ga0068864_100000923_pt1 | contig 24661 bp, 37 predicted proteins | sample KBSSwiS72_FD_66586 | JGI IMG/M metagenome (GOLD analysis project Ga0068864, IMG submission 66586) | Switchgrass rhizosphere microbial communities from Kellogg Biological Station, Michigan, USA - KBS Switchgrass S7-2 | ecosystem: Host-associated > Plants > Roots > Rhizosphere > Soil ... | reverse complement strand
ACACGTTTAATTTGAAATGCTATAAGTGAAAGAAGGATAACATGCGCCATGTTCAAAATACGGGGTCAGCGCGTTTCAGTAATGGTGCTGTTTGCAGTTACACTGCACTTCTTTTGGGCTTTCATAATACTGTATGATCCACAATCGTTAGGTGCTACAGGTATTGCATCTCTCTATCGGATCATACATCCTTCTTCATTATTGGTACTGACATTAGTATGTTCTAGTACTCTCACATTAATAGGGCTGTTACTCAGATACCCACTATCATTTATATTACTAATACCACAACAGATTTTATTGATGATGAGCGCTGCTGGTGCCATCGAAGCAATTTTCATCTCACAGTATGCTGATGGTGTGTTACGACCATGGGCATTTATCGCAGCTGATCAGGTGTACAGTATTATAGCTGCTTTGGGTCACACTCTCGCTATGGCTTTGTTTGTCCTTCGAAGAGATTTGACATCGTGGTAAGAAAAATAAAATCCAATGAAGATGATGAAGATGAAAACGTAAGGGAACTGACTATTGATGAAATAATCGCTTTCCGTAAAATGAAAAAGGATTGGGAAAGCGCGACAATAATCTATACTGCAATTTACAGACTTGTAATAGCATTAGGAGCGGTTGCAGCTGCAATAGCTGCGATCAAAGTTACATTCGGACAGTACCTTTCGAGGATGTTCGCCCCATGACTAGTCGAGATATGGTAATTATGGTTATCGCTGGCGTGGCTGCGATTCCTATATGGATGGCTATGGATAGAACGCCACCGTATATCAGAGAAAGTGGTATGGTGTCACTAGCTATGTCTGACACTTTGTGCGGTAGTATGTCTTTACAAAGCACTGATGCTGCTACAACTGCTGAAATATTTCCAGGTTCATGTGTGACAGTTGATTGGAAAATTAAAACACTGAGGAATTGTCCTCCTGATGTAACAGACAACATTCACCCTAGAATCACAGACGCTACTGGCGTAAGGTTTACCTTAGCACCAACACGTGGAAAATTTGGCACACCTGTTCAAGACATACTAGATCCAAACATATACCGATTTTTCCGTTTACCTGTTGCCATGTCATCTGGAATAGCTATCTATGAATCAGACGTGACGTACGCTTGCAATCCACTTCATTACATTTGGCCTGTTCATGTGATAGAACCAAAAATATCTTTCACGGTTCAACCGAAACCGGCAGACCCGACATGAAACTAGTAAAGCCACTCAGTTATCTAATCGGCGCAGATTCAGCTGGTCAAGGTGATGGTAACCGAATTATAGTTGCGCCTTACGATGAACCACGTGCCAAGTCCGGTTACGAACACGTAGGGTACTGCAACCTTCTCGATGAACGAGAAAGTTACAATGCTGAAACCAATACAGGTGATTATGGACCATATAAACCACAATCAGATACAGCTGAAGAATATGATGAAGGTGTGATTGATCCTGAAGGTATTGGTTGGCTCAGAAATTTGAATGATCAGTTTACTAGACGCAGACTGCAAAGATTCAACTTTGTTGAACTGGATAATCCTGATTCCTACCGTATCCAAGATGTACTTAATGCTATAGATACAGCGGTAAAATTTGGTCTTAATGTCATAGCAAAAAATCCACTTGAAATGGGACCTAAAGCTGCTAGATTGTACGTTGCACACCCACACATTTTCGGTGTCATAGTTGAAAAAGGTTGCGGCAATCCTCGTGAAATGGATGAACTACGACGCTATGTCAACAAACCAGACCTTCCGATCTGGTTTGTTTCATTTGGTAATGGTCGCAGATGGGCGAGTGATACGGCCAAATGTGCAGCCAACTATAAAGGTATGGGTGTTACTTATTCAACTCAAGGTGAATATGTCAATGTCATAGATCTCCTAGTTCCCTTATAGGGTACGGTTCCATTTCACCACCTCTTGATTATGTCGTACATACCAGTAACAGCGCTCACTAACAGAAAAAGTATCACTCCGATACTAATCCATGACAGTTGAGTTGGTGGAATCAATTCCCATTTTTCTTTATTGCTTAAATTTTCCCATAGTTTTGGTTTCTGTTCTTCTACGACATCAAAAACCACTTGATACTCAGTTTTATCAGTTAGTGTAATTTTCAATCTACCTTTTCGCCACGGATTTTCATCTGTCCTTTGCTGTGGTGAAAATTCCCAAGATGCAACATCACCCAAGATTACAGGATTCTGGCCATTTTTCTTAATAAGAAACCTACCTAGTCTGATCATATTAACCACTCCCTGTAATTTTCACCACTGATAAGCGTCGCAAGGTCAATCTTGCGGCGCAATGCTTTTACGATACGCTCTTCTACTGTATTAGGTGCTATCAGATCAACGTATGTAACAGCGCGCGTTTGCCCGATACGATGGCACCTGTCTTCGCTTTGTATGCGGTGCTCCAAATCATATGAATTTGCAGCATAAATAGCTAAGTCCGCATTCACCCAATTGTTCCCGCGCCCCCCGGCTGATTGTGTCGCAACCATGAAGCGACACTTTGCGTCTGACATGAAAAGTTTTTCTTCATCAGCACGCTTGTCCCTGTTACCTCCCCAGAATGTAGCGACTGAACGGGGGCCGTACGTTTCACGTAGGGTCGCAGCGATCTTTTGTAGTTCATGAGTGTACGTAGTCCAAATAATCGCCTTGCGGTCGTGATCATTTAGAACTTCGAGAATAGCCTTGATGCGATTAGATGGTACATCACGTATTTCTTTGGTTTCGTCATCAACAGTGTAACCTACAACAATCTGATGAAGACGCATTAGACTCGTTACAACGTTTGTAGCTGTTACGTGGTGCATTTCATCTAGTTGTGCTGTACAGAAATCTTTCATATCACTGTACATTTTTCTTTGCTGAGCAGTTAGTTCGACTTCACGTATTTCATATGTTTTTGGTTCAAGGTCCAAGCAGTCTTGTTTCAAGACACGGTAGGTATACGGCGCTATACGTTTCGCTAATTCATCTTCATTGCGGTAGCCAACAACGATATCTATTTTTCGTTCGATCTTACCTCCGAAATCTGTTTTACGTGTTATTGCGTAACGCATCTTAAATCCAAATGGTGAACGTTGGTTCAGTATGCGCCAATCAAGAAAGAAGTATTGCCAGTACAAATCAAGTGGTGATTTTGGTGTAGCGAGTCCTGTCATAATGCGGCGTGCAACTGCTAACTCTCCTAACGAAACAACAGTTTCAGTTCGTTTTGAATCACCTTTCACTGTTGTCGATTCATCAACCGCCATTAGAGTATCAGCGCTGTTAAGCAACAGCGCTGCGAGTTCATTAGCACCTGTCGTTCTGGTACTCAGTGCTTCAACATTAATGAACATGGCGATAGAGCCACCTTTTGCGATGGCCCTGTCAAGTTTTTCTACTGTTTTCTTTTTACTTAACTCACCCCATGCTACGATTGTGACTTTGCGAAATAATTGTGGGTCTAGGTGCTTACGTAGTTCAGCTACTTGATCTTCACCGCGGTCAGTATACCAATTTCTAACACTGCCTGCTGGTGCAACAAGTAGCAGGTGTTTCCACCTGCCAGCTGCAACACCATCCTGCCATTCGTCAAGAAGGCAGAATGACTTCCCCGTGCCCATCTCCATTTGATAAGCAAAAACATCCAGATCGCTCGGGTTCAACGGGCGTGCTCTCAATCTGCGGCGGGCTTCCTCCTGGTGTTGTCGTCTCTGTGTTCTCAGTTGGTATTTCACTTTTTCCATTTTTACGTCTTTCTTTGTGTAGTCCACCAGTAGATTTCAATCCTTTGCGCCTACGCTGTTCACGCCATATGAGACCACTCATCGCACTTCTACTAACACCAAACTGTGCAGCTAATTCTAATCGTGTCTTTTTTCCTTTATCCCATTCCATTAATATTTCCGCACGTATCTTATCGATTTCTCTACTACGCTCTGTCGGAATTATTTTTCTAATAGCTAATACAGCAGGTGGTAACGGTTCAACAGGGTTGATACTTTTTTGTTGTTTAGAATAATTTCTATAGACTTTAGTGAGTACCATACTTGATGATGTAGTGTGTCTAGTGCTTTCACGTATAGCTGTATATCCATTCGGATAGTATTCTTTAATCTTACAGTCTGGAAGTATCTCTTGTAACTCAGATAACGATTTTACGCTGTGTCCTTCCCATTCCCATGACATTGTATCGGTGAAAAACGTTGGTTCAATTTCCTGCATTCTGGAGCACCTCCTGGTTGGTCACGCACAAGCAGCCATTATACTGCAAAATGGGGGCAAAGTGTTTCCTAGCAGTCCTAGCAGTGTCCTAGCACCTAGCTGAAGCTAATTCGCCTGCAAAACCAAGTACTTTAGCACACATAGCGTAAATAACTAATAGATACACGCGCGCTCGCTCGCACATGGGTGCGCGTGTAGGTGCTAGGTGTGCTAGGATCGTTACGGACAAAAACCGCGCCAAATAGCCCATATGTTGCGGCATTTGCGTGCGGCTTTACTTTGCCCCCCGCTAGATGCACCATGTAGGGTAACGCTGACACAAGGGGAACTAGATGAAATCTGATGATGAAGTTATACCAGCAGTCGTAGTCGCTGCGGTGAAAGCACGACCTGCGAAAGCGGGGGCTGATCGTCTTGTTGCTATTCGCAATAAGATGCGTGAAGCACGTGCTTTGCAGTTGAGTATAGAAGATGCGCAAGAGAGACTAACTGCTTTGCAACGTAAGCTGTATGAAATCCAAGGTGGTGGCAAGGAGCGCGGTGAACTTGTTGATATGATGGAATCGGTAGGTATGCGTAATTTTACACTTGAGGCTGAAGGTAACTGGCCTGCGTACAGTGTGACATTGCAGCCGTACTACAATGTTTCGTTTCCAACTGATGAAGACAAACGTGCTGATGCAATAAATTACATTGCGAAAGACATGGGCGTACCAGATATTGTGAAACATAACTACGCTATTGGATTTGGTAAAGGCGAATCAAAGATGGCAAAGCAGCTGACAGCACTTTTGAAGAAGGCGAAGATGTTTGATCGTACGACTATTGCCATGACAGTGCATTCACAAACATTGAAAGCTGAAATCCGACGACGTTTCGAGAGTGGCAAACCATTGTCCCTGACTGCATTGGAAACGATAGGTGCGACAGTTGGTAAAGTTGTGAAGATGAAACCAGTAGAGTGAGATTAGTCGGGTTGCCGGACTAAGTGGTGCACCACATAAGCAGGCATGGCATCGAGTGCTCAACGTCGGCAAAGCCAAAACAAGACGTGACAGCCGGAGAGTTACGGTGAAAAATGTAACTATGAAACGAAAGAACGGAAAAATGGCAGTCTCTAAAAGACAGACAGTAACGAATGTTAAACGTCCTGCACCAGTGCAACAGCGTGCAATACGTCCTGAAGCAAAGCAGGAGACACGTGAAGTAGCTGTGCGTGAAGTAGCAAGTGCGCCAGCGCATCTGATGAGTCGAATGGCAGAAGACGCAGGAAAGGGCGTCAGCAAGGATCAGGCAGATAATCTCGTACCACTGATTTATGTGTTGCAGGCAAATAGTCCGCAGTGTATGCCTGGACACCAGAGCCGGATTGAAGGTGCAGGACCCGGTATGATCTGGTTGCGTAATGCTCCTTCTGAACTTGAACTTGTAGATGGTGAGGAAGGTTTTGTTTTCCAACCGTGTTACTTTACCAAGGATTGGGTTGAATGGATGCCTGACCGTGGCGGCTTTGTGGGTCGGCACGCGGATAGACCAGCAGTAGCACAACTTGAAGATATTGAAGGTGATGATGGGCAGACACGTCAAGTGTGGGTGATGCCCAATCAAAATCGCGTTGTTGAGACACGTTACCACATTGGTTTCGTGTTTATTGATAACAAGCGTTTGCCGTACACGATTCCATTGTCGAGTACAGGGCACAGTGTAAGTAAGGCGTGGATGTTCTCGATGAACCAAGAACAGATGCCTGATGGTGGTACAGCGCCGTCATTTGCGCTGCTGTATCGCTTGCGTACGTCTTTGCGTCAGAAAAACAACAACAGTTGGTATCAGTTCACTGTTGAAAAAGAAGGATGGGTGCAAACCGAACAGGATTATGAACGCGGTCTTGCATTGCATGATGCGTTCGTAACTGGTACAAAACGAGTAGCCGAGGAGACCGACGAAGTCAGCGGCGTACGGTCCTCTGGCGAAGACGACAGCAAGATTTAATGTTCCCCATTAGTTTTGTTGTTGTCGAAGGGTCAAGGCGGTTGCCTTGACCCTTTTCGTCACTAATTAAGAGGGGCCGTAATGGTGAAAAAAGATTTAGACAGGCTGATGGCCCTGTTTGCTGGCTTTGCTGGTGCACACGGTACACATGGTGAACCTACGCAAGAAGGTTTAAAATGGATAATTAAACCAACAGCAAAAACGTTACGTGAACCGATAACTAAAGAACATTGGAAACTGCATCTGCAAGGTAAAAGACCACTTGGAGTAATGCCAATACGTGAAGATTCAATGTGTCTGTGGGCGAGTATAGATATAGATGAATACGACATAGACATAATGAGCATTGTGATGAAAGTATATGATTCAAAATTTCCTACGGTGCCTTGCCGCAGTAAGAGCGGGGGCTTGCATCTGTTTGTGTTTTTTGAACAAGCGTATCCTGCGACAGACGTACAGAATGTATTAAGTGACGTAGCTGCAAGCCTCGGTTTATCTGGCAGTGAAATCTTTCCTAAACAAACTAAAGTGGTCATGGAACGTGGTGATCTACCGAATTGGATTATAATGCCGTACTTTGGTGGCTCATTCGATGGTAAGTTACAGATGCAGCACGGATTGAAGAAATCCGGCACCGACATGGCATTGAGTGAATTTTTAAAATATGCAGAGAGTGTGAAATGTAGTGTAGAGGATTTAAATGCGTTGTGCGCAGCACGACGTTCGTCTACAAAACACTTGAACGGCAAGAAACCACCTAGGGAACATGGCAAATCTCCATGTGATTTTACTGATGGACCACCGTGTTTGGAGTACCTATCAACTAGTGGGTTGAAAAATGAAGCACGTAAACGCACACTATTCATGGAAGCTAACTATCTGAAGCGTGCTGATCCAGAAGGATGGAAATCCAAGGTGGAAGGTATGAACCAAGCGTTTGATCCACCACTACCTTCATCTGAAGTAAACAGCGTGATAAATTCAATTGAGAAAAAGGATTACCACTACGAATGCAAAAAAGAGCCATTCGTATCGCATTGTAATTCACGTGCGTGTCGTAAGCGCAAATTCGGTGTTGGTAGTGGTGGTGAACTGGAACCAGTCTTTACTAGCATGAAACGTATAAACTTTGAAACGCCGTTATGGGTTATAACGATTGAAGATGTCACGCTTGAACTTAATACACATGAAATGCAGACGTACAAATTGTTTCACGCAGCGTGTCTAGCACAAAAACTGGTCTTTCCACCGATGAAAGAAACTGCGTGGTATGCACTGCTGAATGAAGCAATGGCAAAGTGCGATGATGAAGAACCACCACCAGATGTCGGACCACACGGTCAGTTTCTTGTATTGTTGAGTGACTTCCTAACTAATAGAGCACCAGGAGAACGTAAGGAAGACCTGTTGTCAGGCAGACCATGGGAAGATGTTGAAAATAATAGGTGGTACTTCAAGATAGAAGCGCTGATAAAGTACTTCAGGATTGAAGGTTATAGAAAATATGACGGCAGTGAAAGTAAACTGACGCAAAAAATACGTGAACTAAGAGGTGGTCCATATCAGCACAATATCAATAATCAAGCTGGTGGTTCTGTGCGGTGTTGGTACATACCTGCTGACGTCATAAAGAAAATTGATGCATTGGAAACACCAGCACGGAAAAAGGATGTGATTTGAAATATTCAGTTGTACTAACAACACTGCTATCAGAACACGACACTGAAAAAGCCGCGCAACAAGCTGCATCAAAGTATACCATAAGGCAACGCGAAAAAATCTTGGTGATTAGGCATGAAGATGACAGAAGAAAACAAGACGTTGCGACAGATAACAATAATAGTAGAATTGTTGAACGTGGACTTGATAGCAGCAAAAAAGGAAGGTTGGTCAATAAGCGAAACGATAGAACTAACAAAGCATCTGCTAGAACATCTAGTGATGGAAGTGCCAAGAAATCAAAGGGCAGTAGCGTGGCACGAAATAATTCAAAACGTGGATGACGCAATAATAGGGAGAACTAATCGTGGAGAATAACGGTTGGATTGGTGTTGACCTAGATGGCACACTTGCGCACTACGATACTTGGGAAAAATGGAATGTATTTGGTCCACCAATTCGATTGATGGTGAACCGCGTACGTAAGTGGTTAGATGAAGGAAAAACAGTTAAGATATTTACAGCGCGTGTCACTGTCTATAATCCGAAATCAAACTGGACTCGCTGCATCTACTGCTATAAGTCAAATGAAAAATATAGTCGTCAAGAAATCTACGCAAGGCTAGAATGGCGGCGGAAACGCTGCGGCAGTGGGCGGCGGCGCTTGAGCAACTTGGTCTCTGGGCTCGAGTTCGTGCTCAAGGAGGTGATGGGGACGGCGCGGGGACTGGCGGGCCCGAGGTAGCCGGCAATGGGCAAAGCACAATTGGGAGGATCGATATGGTAAAGCACAATTGGGAGGATCGATATGGTAAAGCAGCAGCATGAAGTGATGGTGATGGGAAAAATCATCGGACATTGCAACTGGTACATGGCACAGGATATGTGCAATGAAATGAGTTGTGATTACGATGACTTCATATCGATATACCCGAATGAAATACCATCTTGTAAGCGTCTGGCGTTTGATCCAGTCAACGGCACGGTAAGGTGTCTAGATAAAAACTTTAAAGAACTGAGTGTAGTCACGCTTTTACCGGTACTAGCCAAGTTACCGTAAGTTATCCAGGAGAGTTTGACATGACACATTCTGGCGGCTTACCGCACACCAACGTTGGGGATCGCGGTCAGCGATATGAAATACGCACGACCGGCTATCCAGCGGCACATCAGGAAGAAAAAGTAGTAGGCTGGGCAACCACTCTTGAGGGAGCGGGCGAAATGCTGAACGCCTTTTTGCAGCATCCAAATTGTTTAAGCGCTGTGATTTACGACAGACAGGAATCCAAGCAAGTTATTCGGCGTTTTGGCGGGATCTTGCGATAGTCTAGCCAACTTAGAACCTGGTTCTGGTTTACAACTGAACAACTGAGAGGTATTGATAGATGTCAGGATATGTACGTAGAGATCCGTTTCATGACTTCCATAAGAAGAAGTTGTCCCAACACGCTTGGGACATCCTATGGTCGAGGTAATACAGGATTGGTGCAGTGCTAATGTCAAAGAAGGTTGGCGTCCAGGTGTCACTTGTGTCAAAGATTTAAGTATGGTTGAATTATGGGATGATCGCGCTGTTGGTGTTGAAACAAACACTGGTAGAACACTGGCTGATGCAGCGTTGGAAGAGGAAAAAACGTTAAATGACTATTGAAATCATCTTAGGACCTCCTGGAACTGGTAAGACCACGACACTTATTAATCTTGTAGAAGAAGAATTAAACAACGGCACTAAAGCAGAACGCATAGGTTATGTCAGCTTCACACGCAAGGCAGCCGGCGAAGCCACTAGTCGAGCACAAGAAAAATTCGGGCTAACTAAAAAAGATTTCCCATACTTTTCTACACTGCATTCTCTTTGCTACCACAGCTTGGGAGTAAAAGATGGAGATGTACTTGAAGGTAAGAGTGCTGTTGAATTTGGTAAGTACGCTGGCGTTCTGGTCAGTGGCAAGACCTACTCCAGTGATGGAAACCGTATGGGTTTCGATTTTGGTGATCGTATTATGTTTATGGAAAATCTTGCGCGTATACGTGGGGTCAGTCTAGCCGATCAGTATCGGCTAGATGACGACGGCTTGCCTTGGTCAGAAGTTGACCGTGTGTCACGTGCATTGAAAGAATACAAATACGATCAAGGCTTGATTGATTTCACCGATATGTTAGCAAATTTTGTGAAATCCAAAGTGCGTATACCTATTGACGTGTTGTTGGTTGATGAAGCACAAGATCTGAGTCTTATGCAGTGGCAAGTCATAAGTCAGTTGGCGAAAGGTTGTCGCCGCGTGGTTGTTGCTGGCGATGATGATCAGGCAATCTACAGATGGGCAGGTGCAGACGTTGATCATCTGATCGATATGGACGGTACTGTGCGCGTGCTGGGACAGTCTTACCGCGTCCCCCCGGCTGTGCAACAGGTGGCTAACAATGTTATCTCGCCTGTGAAACACAGGCGAGATAAATTATGGGCACCTCGGCCGGGGGCTGACGGTAGTGTGGAAAAGGCGATCCAGTTTGGGCAGGTGCAATTGCCGAAGACTGGTAGCGTTTTAATATTGGCGCGTAATGACTACGTATTGCGTGAGCAGGTTATAGGTTTGCTGCGGCATAGAGGCGTGGTGTGGGAACAGTACGGGCGTAGTAGCATAAACCTACGGCTTATAGCAGCTGCGCGCATGTGGGAGCGCCTGAGGCGCAATGAAAGCCTAGCTGCGGCGGAAGTACGCTGTGTGTATGAATTCATGACTAGTGGGCGTGGTGTAAAGCGCGGCCATAAGACCCTACCAGGTATCGAGGATGACGTAACGTTTAAGGAAGGCGACTTGCGTGCTCTTCATGGTCTAATCGCACCTCGTGCGCCATGGTTCGAAGTACTAGACCGTGTACCACGTGAAGATATTCAGTACGTACGGGCAGCATTGCAGAGTGGTGAAAAGTTGGATGGCAAGCCGCGCGTCACATTGTCAACGATACATAGCGCCAAAGGTGGTGAAGCTGATCACGTTATTATACTGAAGGAAATGGCGTCACGTACTTATAATGAAATGTTGAGTGGTAAAGAAGGCAAGCTGGATGATGAACGGCGCGTTTGGTACGTAGCGACTACACGTGCACGTGAAAAGTTGACGTTGGTGGAATCGAAAACAATGAGGAAGTGTCCATGGCTGTAGTTTGGAAAACAGAAATAGAAATAACTGCAATACAAGAAATAGAGTTTCCTGTTGGTGCAGAGTTACTTTGTGTGAATAATCAAGACGAAAAGTTGTGTGTTTGGTTTAAGTGCAATCCAAAAATTGATGAGAAAGAATACCGCACGATCATCATAGCTGGCACTGGTCACAAAACTGTGGATGATACTAAATACATAGGAACAGTTTTAATGCGTGGAGGCACTCTTGTGTGTCATGTGTTTGATGCTGGGAAAGCAGACAGCCGGATGCGCTTGAACCAGGATTAAAAACAGATGCAAGGTACAGGTGTTCATCGTTTGTTTAGAAAAGGAGGTATATAGTGGACATTACAATAATAGGGTGGGCACTTGCTATTTGGGCATCAGCAGGTTTTCTTGCTTGGTCACTAATTCTTATAAAGTGGTTTGACTTGTTCATGTTGGTCGTCTGCTTGTTGTTAGGACCAATAGCGCTTTACTTGAAGTTTACTATGAAATGAAAGAAAACCTCGAACGATGGCACGCACGACTTGCCGCTATCTGCGGTGATTTGTCTTTGTCCATTGTTCGAAGGAGAATAGGCAAGGGAAATCTTCAGGACTGGTCGGGCGCACTAGTCGAGGTTGCAGAGGAAATGAAAAATGAGAATAGCAGTAATCGACACGGAAACGACCGGCCTGACGACCGAGGACCAGGTGTGCGAATTGGCAATAGTGCAACTAATTCAATTTCCAACAAAGACTTGGGCGCTAGATCACCAGGATACGTTCTACACGAGCCTTATCAAACCGACTTGTTTTATGACAGTAGGTGCGAGATCAACGCACCACATAACAGACGAAGAACTAGCGAAAAAACTAACGACACATCAGATGATGGCAGACGAAATGTTGCCGTTTCTAGACAACATAGACGCGGTAGCGGGACACTTCCTAGCGTTCGACAAAAGGATGTTGATTCAGTCAGGGGTACCGGAAAGCTGGTTTCCGAAAAAAGAAATCTGCACGTGGAGGTGTGCGATGCACTTGTGGCCAGAACTATCAACACACAAGAACCAGACACTAAGGTACGAATTAGAATTAAACGTGCCAACAGTGGAAGGAATGTTACCGCATCGAGCGCTACCAGACGCGCTAGTGACAGCGACACTGTTGCAAAAAATGCTGGAACAAAAAAGCCTAGAAGAACTGGTACAGCTGACAAAGGAAAAACCGTTGCTACGAAAAGTAAGTTTCGGAAAAAACATGGGAAGACCTTGGGCTGACATGGACTTAGGTTTTCTCAATTGGGTGCTAAGTCGTAACTTCAATGAAGATGTGCTGTTTACTGCGCAACATTGGTTAGAGGTGAAATCGAAAAGGAAGGTACCGTGAACATTGAAAAAGCTGAAACAACTAAATGCGCCAAAGGCAAACCACTACAACGTTTCTTTGCTTATGCACTAGAGCGCCATAAAATCTATCTACGACGCAAAGCACAGCAGCCAGCACCATACACGACAGATGAAATCCTGCAACGCTATCGTTTCACAAATGTGTTCAGAGAACTAGACAAAACGACAGTGTGGTTCCGTGAAAATGTGCGCGACAGGATGCGCGATGAAACGGACGTGCTGTTGGCTACAGTGGTGTTTCGTATGCTGAATAGGATTGCGACAGGTGAAGCAATCTTCAATCAGACATCACTGCACCCAATAAAAGCATACGAATATGTTGAAAATACAACAGCATTTGACCTGTTTTGCGAAGACGGTGACGTACGGCACCTGAAACGTGCCATTAAAGCGTACTGCGGCAAAGGTCCATACGTCACCGGTGCGTACATTATTACATCACCCCCCGGCTATACCAAGTTGGACGGCATGATGCAGGTGATAAAGCAGTTCTATTCTATACCTTGTCCGGATAAACTGTGTGGTTATGAAGATTGGGAATGTGTAGCTAAATCTCTATTAAAGACAAAAACAGGAACATTGCAACGTACTTGGGAATGGCTAAAAGATCGTTCTTACATAGGTCCATTCCATGCTTATGAAATAGTGACTGATTTACGTCACACAGCATTGCTCTGCAATGCTGTGGATATTTTAAGCTGGGCTAATCCGGGTCCGGGGGCTAGGCGGGGGCTGAACCGTATTCATGGTCGCGATGTGTCCGACCATTCTGCAAAACGTGAACAACTGATAGAAGAAATGCAAGGTGTGCTTTCTGCATCTAAAACTCTGTGGCCAAAAGGTAAATTGTGGCCAAAGTGGGAAATGAGAGAAGTTGAGCACACACTTTGTGAGTTTGATAAATTTGAGCGCGTCCGGCTGGGACAAGGTAGACCAAGGGGAGTATTCAAATGAGCAAGGTAAAACTGTTCAGCTTTGTGAAATGTTCAGAACGAAGCATGATAGCAAGTGTTCGCATAGCTCGATTTGTCAGTGAAGAACTACAAATTCCTATTGTTACAGGAGACGATATAGCAGACACAGAACTTGAAACGTTGATAATAGTGAACGGTGCTTATGCTTTTTGCAATAATTTGGAGGCCTTGGGAACAGCTATATTTGAAGCGAAAAATGTTGTGTGGATACAGAATGATTATACGATAATTCCACCGAAGTCTGACGCTAAAGCACAGTCACCATTTCGACGTGCGTTTGTTAGACGAAAAGAAGAAGGTAAGAGTGATACGATGTTCTGGTCTACGTGTGAAGATTGGGCGAAATTGCCTGGCAGTTCGTATGTGAATTGGAACTGTTTGACGTACGATCCACTCGATAAGAAAACAATCGTGAAATCACGTCAGACACGTAAAAAAGAATTGCTGTACTATGGTTCATGGCGCGCTGCGAGTGGTAAGTCTTCTCGCACCATGTACTTTGATAGGTACTTTCAGTCTCCAGTAGTGCGTACAACGATCAGTAGTCCATCGAAGAATTTCTCTGAAAAGTATGGGGAACACGAACTACTTAGTTATATACCACCTATTAGAGAAAATTTTCGCGAAGAACTAGCTTCGTATGGCTTGGGTCTGTACATCGAAGATCGTATGTCACATGAACGATTTCATTCACCTGCAAACAGGTTCTATGAAATGTTGTCGGCAGGTTTGCCGATGGTGTTTCAACCTGAGTGCGGTACATCACTACGAAAAGGAGGGTACGATACTTCAAGGTGGTCTGTAGCTAATGGAAAAAATGTTGTGAATATGTTGGCACGTAGTGAAGAAATAGGTGCTGAACAACAAAGTGTATTCTCATTGAAGGCTAAAAAAGAAAGAGATGGTTTATCTGGTAGATTGAAAGAAGTGTACGAGAGTAACAGATGATGGAGAAAGTCATGAGACGAAAATATAGAGAACAAGAACCACCTTACAGTGTTTCTATAGAACTGACAGAGGGATGTAACCTGTACTGTAATTTTTGCGGACTTCAAGGTATTCGTGAGGAGAAGCCTAAGATATACAAGTTTATGGAAATAAGTACCGCTAGTAAAATAGCCGAGCAAATAAAAGAACTAAACTGGAACTGTCGAGTTGGATTTGCTATGCGTGGTGAACCGACTATGCATCCAAATTACATTGGTGTGATACGTGCTATACGTGAACACTTACCTAAAGCGACTATGTTGATGCTGACAAATTCTGGAGGCTTGTTACGATCTCCAGGGCCAGTAAAAAATATACTAGGACTATTCGATGCTGGTCTTAATATTCTTGGATTAGATCACTATCAAGGTGTTGCTTTGGTTCCTAAAGTATTGGATGCAGTTGAAAAATACGGAACCTTGCGTTCAGGTTTTAAACATAGTCTAGGATTTGAATTTTATAAATACCCGGAAAATAAAGATGGAAACCCTCATGTTCGTGTAAAATCTAATGTGAAAAGACTAATTCAAATTCGTGATATAGAAGTAACTGATACAACAGATAAAAAAGGAAACCATAATAGACTGTCAAATCATGCAGGAGCAGGTGGCGAGCTTAATGAACGTATGGCTGGCAAACGTTGCGCATTGCCTTTTCGACAATTAGCTATTCGTTATGATGGGTCGGTGCCGTTATGTTGTAATGATTGGCGTGGTGAGTACAGGTGCGGTAACGTGTTGACCGATGGTATAGAAGCTATTTGGCAAAGTGATGCAATGGGTGCTGCGCGTGAAATGTTGATAAAAGGACGAAGAGAATTTCGCCCCTGTAAAGGATGTGATCATCGATCGTACCGTGTAGGGTTGTTACCAGATTTAAAGGGTCGTAAACGTTTACATCGTCCAGATTCACAAACTGTTGCTGATTTGATAGTATCAACTAAAAGTGGACCAATGACAGCACCAGTACTGAGACCATGGGAGAAGAAATGATAATTTCTATACGAGGAACCAATGGTGCAGGTAAATCGACATTAGTGCGAAATGTGATGAGGCACTATGTAGAAGTGCAGCCAGACTATCGAGTTGGTAGACGTAAGCCAGTTGGCTATTTACTCGATAAAAAGTTATTTGTGATTGGTCACTACGAAATAGCTAATGGCGGTATCGATACATTGAAAACTTTGGATGAAGCGTACGCTTTAGCACAAGAGTATGCGATAAAAGGTTACGATGTACTGATGGAAGGAAAAAACCTAAGCGACACACCTCGTAGGTTATTAGCGTTGCGAAATCTTACCAAGATACGAGTTGTTACGTTAAGTCCAGCACTAGAACACTGCGTTGTTTCAGTCCGTAAACGTGGACATTCTATCAGTGAAGAAACTATCTCGAAACTGCATTCTAAATCTCGCCGTGATCACTACGAGTTTGAAAAATTAGGTGTCATTTGTTTAATGACACGAAAACGTAATGAAGCGAAGCGCCAAGTGTGTGAGTGGTTGAATATCTCTTTTCCCTATAGGAAAAATAGTGCTGCACTTTGTTCTAGTTACGGTGTAGAATAAACAATTGATTGAAAGGGAGAACTATGAGCACAAAACGAAAGTTCGATGTATGCACTGCGCGGCCAAAGTATGCTGAAAAGGACGCAGTGTGGTGGCATAGAGTTGGTAATGCTGTTGAAAACGATAAAGGTAGCATCACAATATATCTCGACAGTGTACCTGTACCAAATCCAAAGCATGAAAATAAAATCGTCATGATGTTATTTGAACAGCGTGATGAAGATGGGAATGGTGGCAGAAGGGACAATGTTCGCAACACTACTGCCGAAGGCAGTAGTGCAGCAAGACGTGGCGCATCACGCCGTGAAACTGAAAACGATGATGATATACCGTTTTAATTGGAGAATACTGAGATGAAAACTATTGAGGCGCGCAACGTAAATCAAGCACTACAGATGGGTTTGAAATATCTGATCGAGGAAGGAAAAGAAGAACAGTCTCGCGCTGGCAATGTTCTAGTTGCACCCGTACCAGTGATGACTGTTACACGGTTCCCACAAGAGCGGGTACTGTTTTCATCTGTACGAGATGCAAATCCATTTTTCCATTTGCGTGAGGCAATGTGGATGTTGGCAGGTGGTAATGAAGTTAAAGCATTGACACCATATGTCAGTAGGTTTGTGGAGTTTGCTGAACCTGATGGTGCGATACACGGTGCTTATGGGTATCGATGGCGTCATGCGTTGGGATTTGATCAGTTGGAGCATGTTATTGACGTGCTCAAAGCTGATCCAACTTCACGTCAGTGTGTAATACAAATGTGGGATGCACGTGAAAATGATGTTGGACAAGATTTCAGTGAATACGGTATGCACGATCTACGTGGCAAATGGAAAGATCGCCCATGTAACACACATATCTATTTGCGAGTGAAGCCTGAAGAACAACAAAATTACTACCGTACCTTAAATGGTGTGAAAGAACTCGTTGAAATGACACCAATTTCAGCATCACTCGATCTTACCGTGTGTTGCCGCAGTAATGATGCGATATGGGGAGCACACGGTGCCAACGCTGTACACTTCTCGATCTTACAGGAATATCTGGCCGCACGTATAGGTGTCAGCGTGGGAAAAATGTACCAGTTGTCAAATAACTATCATGCTTATTTAAGTGAACTCAATCGATTGGCAATACGTGGTGAATGCACTTTAGAAAAACTACCTGAAATAATAGAGGCTGACCATATAACAGAAACACCTAGACCACTGTTCGATAAGCCTGACGCAATCGATAAAGACATTCAAATATTTGAACAATGGTGTTCGGATAGTAATGTTTTGCTATCTAAAAACGTGTATGAAAATAACTGGTTTAGTGACACATTGGTTCCAGCCATGAGAGCTCACGCACTGTATAAACTGAATGAAAAAATAGCTTTTTCTGAAGCAAATATAATAGCTGCAATGGATTGGCGTATCGCGTGCACTGAGTGGCTGCAAAGGAGGAAGAAATGATACCGGACTACGACCCACTGTGTCTGGCGTTTCTCAATGCCGTGTCACTACTGTTAGTGGCTGGCGGACTTGGGTGTCTGTTACTGATCATTATTGGAGAATGAAATGATACAGAGAGAAGCTGTTCTAGCTTCACAAGGTATGGCCACGCGCGTGAAACGATGGCATACGTGGCCAATGTTGTCTGCCGATACTGTCGGCAGACATAGTTGCCGAGCAGCGCTGATCTATCTAGAACTTTGGAACATTCCACGTGCAGAGGTCCTAGTGTGGTTGTTGCGTCACGACTTGGGTGAATTGACAGCAGGTGATACACCAAGCTATGCTAAACAACAGTGGCAACCATTGAAAGACGCACTTGATGAAGTTGAAATAATGGGACGTGCTACACAGAGTGCAGGACTACCGTTATTGTGTGGTGATGAACCTCTGAAATGTAAAATAGCTGATGCACTTGAAACATGGGAAACAGCTTTATTCGAAACCAAAATGGGAAATCAATACGCTGAATGTGCAATGGTTCTTATGTCTCAATCTATAAGAATTCTGATAGATGACTCGTACTGTAGCAATGATGAAAAATATCATCTTCGGACTGCGGTTGGTCTGTTTATGAATGGAAAACAGAAATGACTGATATGGAACACATGAAATATATCGACACTGTAGCCGATAACGATTGCCATCACCTTCGGATGAAAGAGAAAACATACCAAGGCAGCTGGAAAAAGGGTGGAGGTCGTAGCGCGTGGTTCATGTTGCGCCGCAAAATAGACCGGCTACTCGTTATGATGGGACGCCCCCCGGTTCCTGATGGTTTTCAAATTGAGTATAAAGATTGTGTATTCAATGTGCTATCAGGTGAAGATCGTCAGTATATTTATCGATGTTTTAATGCTGAGGACATCTTTGCCAAGATCGAGGAGGAACCGGGGGGTGAGGACGGTACGGTGTTGGCTGAAATACGTGACTTGCGTAGATACCTGTTGCTGGTCGAGGCTGAGATGGTGTCGCGCGATGTCGTTGCCGGGAAGCCTGTGAAAATGGTTCTGACTGAAATGCAGGATGAAAATATTCGGTATCTTGCTGAACTAAATGAGCCTGGAACACCAGAAGACGGCGGACACCACGAACGAGAACAAACACCTGATGAAAGGTATATCAAGAAACCTTGGGTGATTCCAATGGAGTTTTTTGTACGTGTAGATAGACCTGTTAGTGAAGGTGCATTTAATGATGTGTATGAAACAAGAGGAATTTACAAAATACTATCACCATCGATCACTAAAGCTGAGTACGCAGCGTTGAAAATGTTAGCTGGGTTAAGAGAAAATCGGACACTCCCAACAGCAATAATGAGAAGACTGGCTGATAATATTGTGAAAATGTATAAAGACACTTTCATGTTCGATCACACTTACGTCCTTGATATCAGTAAGGTGCCAGCAGACGAACGCGACAGGTGGCCAGTCGTTCCACGTGAACAGAATAATCATGAAATGATGGGTCGTGAGAATTGGCAGAAGACATTCTATAAGTGGCATGAGACAGAATCCAAGTGGATATTAGCTAAAGAGTGGAAAATGTGGGAGAAGCAAACATGAATGATAAACCAATTTTATATGGTCTTGTTCGTGATAATCCAAAAACACCAGAAGGAAAATACCTTGTAAAGCGTCGCGATGGAACAGTTGTAGAGTGGCCTAGTTTTGTTTTAGGTGCACGTGATCCTGCGTCCGCTCCAGCTTTACGAGCTTGGTGGTGTTACTTTTATAGATGAGGAGGAAGACACATGATATTACCAGCACAACACATCAGAAGCAGGTCCCTTGATGGGACCTACCCTCTTATTTCACCGTTCGTTGGTGAAAAGACACTAGTTAATGGAATGTCGTTTGGGTTGTCGTCAGCATCATACGACATTAGAATAGCACAGTCGTTGACGATAAAACCTGGTGAATTCAAATTAGCGTCAACGTTAGAGTATTTCTATATCCACGACGACCTGTGTGCAATTGTCCACGACAAATCATCGTGGGCACGGCGAGGTCTTGCAGTGCAGAACACACTGTTTGATCCAGGTTGGAATGGCTATGCGACTTTGGAATTGTCAAATCATGGTCAAGAAATCTTCGCAATCTATGCTGGTGATCCTATTTGTCAGATAGTATTTCACTTGTTGGTGGAACCGACTGAACTACCGTACAGCGGTAAGTATCAAAATCAGATCAATCAACCTGTGCCAGCTATAGAAGAAACAGGTATGCAAAAAAGCTGGCTAGGTTATGAAGAAACTACGAAAAGTTAGGCTTTGTAATTCAGAGTGGAGAAGTGAAACCAAAGCCAACATCACTGAAAGATGATCGAGGTGTTACTGAACAATGAAAAAAGCAAAAAATCCACACATAGGGGGCGAACAACAAATAATGTTCGCTCCGGATAGTGACTGGAAACGTCTTGACGTTTTGCCGGATCTTCGCAAACACAAAGTGATTGCGTTAGACCGTGAATGCAAAGACAACGGCCTGACAACTGGTATTGGACCAGGATGGGCTTTCGGCAGTGGTGGTGGTCATGTGTGTGGCACTTCGGTGGCATGGCGGGACGGATCGGAGATCCATTCTGCTTATTTCCCTATTCGCCATCCAGACAGCAACTGTTTCCAAGCGGAAACAGTTGCTGTCTGGGAACGCGATCACATAAAAGCTGGTGTGCGCTTTGTCATGCAGAACGCGCCGTATGATGTGGGATGGGGGGACACCGATTTAAAGGTGGAAGTTCCACCTTTAATCGACGACACGACCTGTATGGCCTACATGGTTGATGAAAATCGATATTCGTATGGTCTTGATGAGTTGTGTAAATGGCGTGGCATTCCGGGCAAAGATGATAAGCTGCTACGCGAAGCCGTAGCAGCTTATGGCTTCGCTTGGGACGGCGCAGCACAAAAACACGCATGGCGTTTACCAGCACGTTTTGTGGGAGGCTATGCAGAGCAAGATGCTGTTGCAACGCTGCTGTTGCGTGAGTCATTGTTGCCTGAAATAGAATTGCAGGATGTCGGAAAGGCATATCAACTTGAAATGGATCTGTTGCCTGTTGTGCACCAGATGCGCAAGCGTGGTATTCGTGTAGACATGGAAGTAGCTGAACAGACACAGCTGTTGTTGTATAAGAGATCACAGAAAATATTTGAAGAATTGAGTGAAAAGATGGGTGTTACTGTCGGCATGGATGAAGTCCGCCGCACAGAATGGATGGTTAATGCATTCAATAAATGTAAGCTGCAAATACCTATAGAAGAAAAAAGAAAAAGTGGTGTTACATTTGATAAGAAAATCACATCACGTATAGATCACTGGTTGCCACAGCTGGTGATCAAAGGCAAAGCTGCGTTTGAAGCTGCTGAAAAGTTTATCGGCACCTATATCATGAAGTATGCGCACTATCGTTCCAATGATGGGTCGAGGCTTCATGCGTCAATTAATCAGTTTCGTAGTGAGGATGGTGGTACAAGAACCTATCGGTTTTCGTATTCCGACCCTCCGCTTCAACAGATGCCAAATAGAGACGATGAAATAGCGCCACTGATCCGTGGCATATTTCTACCAGAACCGGGCGAAAGCTGGTTGGCTGCTGACTATTCACAACAAGAATATCGCCTGATTGTACACTTTGCAGAGTTGCTTGGGTGTTCCCGAGCAACTGACGCTGGTGACAAATACCGCAATGATCCTCGCACAGACTTCCACAGCATGGTTGCTGAAATGACTGGTCTTGATCGCAAACCTGCTAAAGATGCCAACTTTGCAAAATCGTATGGTGCAGGCATCAGCAAATTTGCACTGATGATACGTAAGAGCGAAGATGAAGCAGCTGCAATCATGAAACAGTACGATGAAAAATTGCCGTTCAATAGTGAGATGAATGAACGGTGCCGTAAGAAAGCAGAACGTGTTGGCTTCATACGATTGCTGGATGGCGCACGTATACACTACGATACATGGGAACCACGTTGGCTCAGCAAGGAAGAGAAATCACGTGGCTGGTCAAGTAACGGTTTGTATCAGATGGGTGATTGTAGGATTGAAGAAGCAAAAATCAGGATCGAAAATCCTGATCATCCCTGGTACGGTAAGAGTTTGAAACGTTCACTGTGTCGCAAGGCAATGAATGGGCTAATCCAAGGCAGCGCAGCACGACAAACGAAAGCGGCGATGCGCGCGTTGTGGCGTGAAGGCATCTGTCCGCTACTACAAATGCATGACGAATTAGATTTCAGCGTAGCTACTGAAGCACAAGGTGCACGTGCTTGCCAAATAATGCGTGAAATAGTGCCCTTGCGCGTGCCTATGCTGGTGGATGCTGAGTATGGTCCCACGTGGGGCAAGGCCAAGTACGATTGGGCAGGTAGGGCAGGACCGCCCCCCGGTTGAAGCCGGGGGCAGCCCTGCCGGGCAAGCCTCACAACGCAATAAAATTTCACAAAAATTCTCATTTTATTCTTTGCATTTGTGAGAACTACGGGTAGTGTTCAAATCAAGACCGGCGCAAGTGCCACCCTCCAAAAGTGGCCCCGTCAGTCCCTGGTACTACCGGCGCACAAGCCAAGCCCCATAAGATAAAAAGACGGGCGGCGGAACAAAGTGCAGGTTTTAACGGCGGTGAGTCGTTAGCCGACAGCTGGTAGTGGTTTCCGGGGCAGCTTTAATGTGCAGACAACAAGCTGCACACGTCCACCAGGGCACGATGTTGGCGACCACACCCAACACGTTAGTATGGTGCACGCAGGCAACAGGGACATCAGGACAAGATAAAAATTTGGGTTGTAAAGCTATAGCTGCACGCTGGCACCAAACTGGCGCGCGGCTATGCCGTTACAACTGGCAACTGAGGAGACTGTGATGACTGATCACCTAATAAACTCACTGGAAAGTTTTGTACTAAACCCGCCGCAGACAGACTTTGAGCGTGGGTATCTAAACGCTTTGTATACAGTCGGCAGCATTGCCGGTGTAGATAAGGTGTCTGATCGTGGCCACGTTGCGTTGCACGTGGCGCGTCGTTTGTTGGGACTGTGTCGCTAACACTTTAAACACTGGGAGCTAAACATGAAAACATCTAAAGTCTTTGCCTATCTTAACTTCGGTGTGGCTATGTTGCCCGGTAACATCTTTGCGCCACTCAATATCGTGGCTGGCATTGTGTGCCTGTTTGCTATGGCACGTGACACTGACTAACAACTGCAAACACTGTGAACATTGGGAGCTAAAACATGACCAAGCAAGTTGAAATCCAAGGCGTATCCTACCGTATGATCAAGACACGGCGCGGTTGGCAACTTGAGCAACCGTCCTATTGGACGGTTGACCAACTGGTTGAACTGGCGATGCAGCCGTTCAATGGGCCGCAGCTGTGCACGGATAACCTGTCGCAACTTTTTCAGATGGATATTGGGTGAACGCAATGGAAACGCGCGGACAACTGACCAGTGCACACGACATACGAACCTTTGTGCTAGGTGGCAATGCCACCTTTACAGCTGTAGGCAAAACGGCGCGGTACACTTACAAGGTTACAGCATGTGACGGCAAAGCTGGACTTTGGTTCGTGAGTGTGATGTATGGTAGCGATAATGAAAACGAGTTCGCCTACCTTGGCACCTTGCGCACACTTGCATGGAAGAACATGGAGGTGGAGTTTAAGCATGGTGTGAAATCCAAGATACCAGCAACCGACAAGCGAGTGCAGGCAATTGCCTGGATTTGGGCAAACTTGGAGGAAGGCAAGCGCCTTCCTCCCGGGTGCGAAATCTGGCACGAGGGGCGCTGTTGTCGATGTGCACGTAAGCTGACTGTGCCATCGTCAATTAAGCGTGGCATTGGGCCAGAGTGTGCTGAAAAGTTGATGTGTGCAGCTTAAACCATTGGGGAGCTACTGTGATGACTGCTAACACTGTAACGAAACTGCCGCTGACCACTAAGCAACAAAAGGCAAGTGCAGCTGTGGCACGACGTGCCACTGCCGAAGTGCGCCGCCGCAATGCGGCTTGCAGCTTTGTGGGCACCGTTGCGCTAACCCTTACAGGGTTAAGCCTGATGCACTTGAGCAAGGGTATTGCCCTGGTAACAGGTGCACCGACATGGGAAGCACTAGCCATGGCAATAGGCATAGACCTCGGCTTTGTTGCCCTGGAGCTTGCCATGCTGGTGGAAACCGACCCTAAGCGTAGGCACGCTGCGGAGCGTTGGGCACGACCTGCTATCGTAGGCACGCTGGCCTTCAGTGCGCTGCTTAATGCACTGGCATTTACATGGGCAGCAACAGGCTGGATGGTGTACCCTGCTGCGGCGCTGGGGCTTGCTGTGCCTGCCATGGTGTACGCTATGACACGGGTTGGAAGTATCATGTGGATGGGGAAATAACGTGGCAGACATAAACGAGGAACCACCGTATGTTGCGAAATATCTGACCAGCAAAATGTTGTTACTGCTGGTTTATGAGCTTCAATATGGCTACGTGGTAATGGACGCATCGATACCATTGCCTGAAAAGATGACAGATGAAATCTGGCGCAACACACGAGCGTACACAAATCTTAGTGATGCTGAGCGCGACTACCAGTCGCGTATACCTGTAAGGAAACTGTGAAATGCAGATCAAGCCTCACGCAAAGTGTCGTTCCTACAAGTCATACACTATGGCTGAAGAATCAGCTGACCAGTTTTTCAAGAGTATGGGTGAAACAGCCTACCAGCGTATTTCATGGGCTGTTGTACCAGTAGATATCGGTGCTGTTGGTTTGGAAGGGCACCGATGGACCATGGTACGTGAAATGTCAGAGTACTTGATCAAGACAACGTTGCGGCTTTCACGAGAATGGAAAAAGAATACAGGTATGCCGCAACGCGAAGTTATTGATTTCCGACGTGGTTGTATGGTGCGCCTGACTGAGCGTGTGCGTGAAATGTGGCACGCACAATCGCGTGCTAATGCGCCAGTGTATACGTCTGCTGGAAATCCAGGCAACCTGCCTGCACTGTACGGTCGTGAAGTTGATCTGATCAAAGCGTACGGCAGCAAGCATTTCAACTTGCGTTGGGTTGCCAGCAACACGAAGATCAAGATGGGTGCAGCTGCGGCCGAAGGGCGAAGGGCTGCTGACATGGTGTCGTTCAGTAAGCAGGTAGGTGCTGCGTCCCGCAGTTCCTACATGATCGGGAGTAAGTGATGTTTG
>Ga0068864_100000920_pt1 | contig 24708 bp, 23 predicted proteins | sample KBSSwiS72_FD_66586 | JGI IMG/M metagenome (GOLD analysis project Ga0068864, IMG submission 66586) | Switchgrass rhizosphere microbial communities from Kellogg Biological Station, Michigan, USA - KBS Switchgrass S7-2 | ecosystem: Host-associated > Plants > Roots > Rhizosphere > Soil ... | reverse complement strand
GCCGTTCCCAGCGCACGGGGGCGAGGCTAGTGGAAGCGAGTCTGGCGTCAATGTCCGCTTTCCACCCAATGTCGTCATCAGCAGGCAGTCGGAGAAGTCTCAATGAGCCTCGTGCACGTTCTCATCTATCTGACAATTTTGGCGCTCTTGGCTCTCCCGCTTGTGGCCGTAGCGCTTGTGGTTAGGTGGGCATTGCGGCGGCGCAGCAATAAAGCGAAATAGGCGTCCGCTTTCCACCCGCTTCGGCCACAACCGACCCATTGCGGACATTAGACCAGCGTGTGAAACGGCTGCATGGCCAAGCACTGCTGCGAGACGATGCGTTACAACGTCGAGTATACCTGCGACGCGCATCCCGACCGCTTCGACTGTCCTGATTGTCTCGTGAACTACAATAAGAGCAGCCGCAGGTATGGCCTCATCATCCTGAACGAGGCCGGGGGTGGCGTAATCACCATCGCCTACTGTCCTTGGTGCGGCACCAAACTTCCTGAACTAACGGACTAACCGCTGCGTCCGGGTCCGACCATTGCGGGCATTAGGTGCGGCTGCGAAAGTCAGGTGAATGGTTGAACTCGTTTACCTGTCTCCCGGTGAGCAGTTGCCTGAAAGGGCTGACGATGAGCCGTGGATCATGGTTGAGGCGAGCGATGACGGTCGCTTCTTCGGGACCGGCTGCGGACGTAACTCGTCTGGAGAAAGCGTGTTCTACGTCTCGTTGTCGGAGAACGACACTAGCCTAGAAGCAGCGATTGCCGCCGCGACCCAATGGGCCGTTGAACGCGGTGTCTCCCGCATCTGGGTGCAAACAGCGCCCGCGTAGCAGCGTCCGCTTTCCACCCGCTTCGGCCATCAACGACCCAAAGCGGACATTGGGTTGGACGGCTTGACCAGCTTCTGCTCACGACCCACCCTGTCGTGATGTTGATCGAAGTCACGAACCCGAAGCCACCGTTCGATAAGCCGTCCTTCGACTGCCACGTGACGGTCGACGTGGGCGGGATCAGATACGATGTGGGACCATCGACACGCTCCGAACTTCGGGAAGATGCGCTTGCTTTCGCCCGTGGCTTGCAGGAGCGGAAACCCTTCGCTCCTGAGTTTGGTTATGAGCCGCTATTCAATGTCAGCTTCGAGGGCGAGCGGTTCGTAACTTTTCTCTATCGACCACGCTTCAAGCGCCACTTTCCGTGGTGGCTCGGGCCGCGCTGGCTCCTTAGCAACAAGGTTGTGTCGCGACCTGAGAGCGTCGTGGAAGCCACCGCTTACCTAACTCAGTTCGCGGCAAATCTAAGCCAGCCCTGAGCGTCTGCTTTCCACCCGCTTCGGCCATCAACGACCCATTGCGGACACTAGCGACCCCAAGCAAATCCTATGGCGTTAGTCGGCGCACGAACCGCAGGTTTGAATAGCCTTTCAACTTTGTGTTCACCCGGTATCCGTCGCTTGCGCTGAGTTAGAGTGGATCGAATGGCCTATCCTATTTGCCCTTTCCCTTAGGCTCCGGATAATGCTTCGGATCGCATTGCTCCGGATCGTTAGCCGGATCCGGCAACCGCTTCGCAGAGATCAAATGGTCCACGACGATCCGGTAAGCCGGGTAAAATCCTGGATGCACGGTATGCCGGCCGATGAAGTCGACTTCGAACTCCCGGTCGCATTCCCATCGGGTAGGCCATGGCAACGCCTTTCCTTCCAGCTGCATGCAAGGGTCAGACTGGTCGGTCTGCAAGCAAAGTCGATGGCCCGCTGGCGTAAATACCGATGATTCGAACCCTACTCGCCAGGTTCCCCGATAGTGCCGCGGTTCGCTCATCTGCGCGCATTCGGTCTCCTGCGCCTCTGTCAGCCTAACGCCTTGCTTCGGAACGCACGGCCCATCCGTCACCGACAAGAAGTCATAATTCTCGTCCGGCACCAGCGGCGGCGCGGCTGCGAAAAGACCGAGGGCGATCACCAACATCACTCTCTTAATCTACCGTTTCGCAGTTAGGCTCAACCGCGAGCGGTCCGAGGCCGCGCGGCGGACCGCCGATGTGAACCTAATGTCTGCTTTCCACCCATTGCGGACATTCGCTGGCGGGGTAAGATGCCGCCGGCACATCGATCAACTGCGTATGCCGCGCAGAAGTGTCGAAAGGGGATCTGACCATGGCCGATGACAAACCGACCGCAGACGTCGACGTCACCAAGGATTGGCGTGCCACGCAGGGCCAGGAGTCCGCCGCCAAGCGCTTGCGCATCTACGCCGCGCTGGCGTGGATCGTGGCGATCGGCACCGAGATCGCGGGCATCGTCATGCTCCGCCAGCACAAGTTCGACCATGGCAACATGGGGCTGCTGATCGGCCTGCTGGTGGTGATCGCCGTGTTCGCGCTTGGCGGCAGCCTGATGTGGAAGGCGGCCAACAAGCAGGACCCTGCGAGCAAGGCCGACACGGTCAAATTCTTTGTCCAGAATCAGCTTGGCGCGATCATCACGATCATTGCCTTCCTGCCGCTGATTGTCCTGATCTTCATGGACAAGGACATGGATCCCAAGAACAAGAAGATCGCCGGCGGTATCGGGGTTGCCCTGGCCGCGCTCGCGACGGTGATCGGGGTCGACTTCAACCCGCCGTCGACCGAGCAATATACCCAGGACATGAACAAGTGCGCGGCCGAAATCAAAGCCGGCCAGCCAACCACCGATTGCTCTCCCGAAGTCGCCCAGCAGGCGCAGGATATCGCCCGTGACTCGAGTGCCGTTGCTGACGCGACGAAGTCCGCCGCAAACCCGAACGGCCTGGATGTGGTCTATTGGATTGCGCCGGAGAACGGCGCCAAGAAGTCCGCGACGCCGCATGTCTTCCACATTTGCCAGGGCGTCAGCCCGCTGAAAGGCAAGACCGTCAACAAGGGATCGGTGACGGAGGCTTATGCCGAGAACGCGACCCGCATCACCAAGCAGATTCCGATGGAACAGAAGCAGTGCGGCTTTGCGGCCGCGACGCCCGCAGACACCGCTACTCCACCAGCAGCGAACGATAACGCCGCCGTTCCGGCCGCGGGGTAATCGAAGGACTGCCCTGGCCGGTGGGCCAGGGCAGCGACCGGTTACTTGCTGATATCGATCCCGACGAAGGCTTCGGGCGCGGTGCCGCGCTTGACCAGCAACAGGACGCTCGGCCGCCCGGCCTTGCGCGCGGCTTCGACCGCGGCGATGACCTGCGCCGGGGCGGTGACCTGCGCGCCGTTGACCGTAATGATCAGATCGCCGCGCTGCAGCCCTTCGTCCGAGGCATCGCTGTTGGGATCGACCGCGGTGATCACCACGCCGTGCACACCAGCCGGGAGATTCGCCGCGCGGGCGAGTTCTGCGGTCAGCGTCGCCAGCGACAGGCCGAGCGCCTTCTGCGGCACGACCGGAGTCTCGGACGTGCCATCGGGCGTGGCACCGCCGCCGGTGATCTTGGCCAGTTGCTCGTCGGTCGGACGCAAGGCGACCGCGGTGGTGACGGTCATCCGCTTGCCGTTGCGAATCAGCTCGATCGGGATGCGCGTGCCGACGGTGGTGTTGGCGACAAGGTAGGATACGGTCTGGTCGGGCGTGACCTGCTGGCCGTTGACCTTGACCAGGACGTCGCCCTGCTGGATGCCGGCGCGCGCCGCCGCGCCGCCGGGAACGATCGAGCGAACCAGTTCGCCGCCGCCTTTGGGCAGGCCGAGCGCCGCGGCGATCGAATCGTCGTCGAGCGGCTGGAGGCCGACCCCGAGGTAGCCGCGCTGCGGGAGCTGCCCGCGCATCAGCGAATCGATCACCGGCTTGGCCAGCTCGGCGGGAATCGACAGGCCGATGCCGACCGACGCGCCGGTCGGCGAGATCAAAGCCGAGTTGATGCCGATGACATTGCCGTTGAGGTCGAACATCGGGCCGCCGCTGTTGCCCATGTTGATGGCGGCGTCGGTCTGAATGTATCGATCGTAGGCGCCGGAGCCGGTGATGCCGCGGTGCAGCGCGGAAATGATCCCGGCGGTGACGGTGCCGCCGAGGCCGTAAGGATTGCCGATCGCCAGCACCCAGTCGCCGACGCGGGCGCGGGTGCTGTCGCCCCACTGGACGTAAGGCAGGTTGCGGCCCTCAATCTTGAGCAGCGCCAGGTCCGACGTCTCGTCGCGCCCGACAATTCGCGCGGTATATTCCTTGCGGTCGGTGGTGATGACGGTGACGCTGTCGACGGTGCCGGTGCCGGTCAGGCCCTGGATCAAATGGTTGTTGGTGACGACATAGCCGTCGGGCGAGATGATGAAGCCCGAGCCGAGCGATCCGGCTTCGCGCGTGCGCGGCTGCTGGCCGGGAGGCGTCGCGCCACCGCCGCTGTCGGGAGTCGCCGGCGCGCCAAAGCGGCGAAAGAATTCCTCGAACGGGTCAGCCTGCGCGCGCACGGGCACACGCTGCTTGGTTGAAATATTCACGACCGCCGGCTGGAGCCGGGCCGAGAGGTCGGCGAAGGACATCGGCGCGCCCGGCCGCGGCGCCATGGCCGAGGGCGCGTTTTGCGCAACTTGCGCGCCAGCCTGCCCGGTGGCGAGGGAGAATGCGGTTCCCCCGAGGAGCAAGGCCATTGCGACCCCATAGGCGTAGCGCACTTTTCCAGTCTCCTTCGAAGTCATCGATACTCCATCATTCAACGTTGGATGCCAAGGCGCTAATGTCCCTCGCTAGTGAACGGGAATTGAACGGCAGCGATCAGCGCGAACGTCCAGTGAATTCCTTCAAATAGTCGTTCTGCGGCGACAGAACGATGGTCGTCGGGGCCGGCGCCTTGGCCCCCGGCTCGCCGATGAAGGTCGTCCGGTAGCTCTGCATCGCGCGGTAAAAGTCGTAGAATTGCGCGTCCCTGCCGAAACTCGCGGCATAGGTCCGCGATGCCTGGGCATCGGCTTCGGCCTGGATGATCTGGGCCTGCTTCATGCCCTGGGCGCGGATCGACCGCGCCTCCTGCAGCCGTGCCGTACGCATGCTTTCGTAAGCGGATTGCAGCGGCGCGCCGTCGGGCAGATCGGTCTTTTTGATCCGGACATCGAGAATCTCGACGCCATATTGCCGCGCGATCCGGTTCAGCGAGGTGCGAACGTCCTGCATAATGCCCTGACGCTCGGGCGTGAGGAGCGAAGCGAAGGACACCCGACCAAGCTCGTTGCGAACCTCCGAGCCAAGGATCGGGCGGAGCTGCTCATTCAATTGCTGTTCGGTCCGGGCGCGGATGAACATCAGCTGCGGATCGACGATCCGGTAACGGGCGAAGGCATCGACCTGGAGCCGGCGCTGGTCGGTCGACAGCACCTGCTGGCGCTGCATATCGACGTCGAGCACGCGCTTGTCGATCCACACGATGTCCTCGGCGAACGGCAGGCGCCAGTTGATGCCGGCGCCCTGGGCGCCGATCGGCCGGCCCGGCTTGTATTGATTATAGATACGCACCGGCTTGCCGAAGCGAACCACCACGGCCTGCTTGGTTTCGGGCACGATCGGGAAGCTGCCGAGCAGGACGACGAGCAGGAACAGACCGAGGATCGCGGTCAGGATCGGGCGGCTGCGGACGAGGTCAATCATTGTCCCGGCCCCCGCCTTTGCGATTGCTGGACCTGCGGCAACGGCAGATAGGGTGTGACCCCCGGCGCCTCGACAATCGTCTTGTCGACCTTCGACAGAACCTGCTCCATCGTTTCATAATACATGCGGCGGCGGGTCACGTCGGGCGCGAGCTTGTATTGTTCATAGACCTTGTCGAACGCGGTCGCCTCGCCCTGCGCCTTGGCCGTGATCTGCAGCGCATAGGCGTTGGCCTGGTTGATGTAGGACTTCGCGTCCTGCTGCGCAGCTGTGACTTCCTTGAACGCGTCGTTGACCGCGTCGGGCGGATCGGCCTGCTTGATCGCAATGCCCTGAATCTGGATGCCCGAATGATAGCCGTCGAGCACGCGCTGCATGTTCTCGGCGACCCGCAATTCGATGTCCGCACGCTTGTCGCCCATCGCATCGTTGAGGCTGACCTGGCTGATCACGGCGCGCATCGAGCTTTCGGCGACTTCCTTGATCGTGGTGTCGGGTTCGGCGAGCTCGAACAAATAAAGCTCGGGCGTACGGATGTTCCACCGCACCGAATAAGCGATGTCGAGTAGGTTCTGATCGCCGGTCAGCATCAAATCATCATTGTCGGCGAGGCCGAGGTCGACGCTGCGAATATTTTCGACGTCGATCTTTTTCACCCGATCGATCGGCGACGGCAGGGTGAAGCCAACACCGGGTCCGAGCGTGGAGTGATAGCGTCCGAACTGCATGACGACGCCGCGCTGACCCGGTGCGATCGAATGGACCGAGGTGAATGCCAACCACAGCACGACCAGGCCGATGATCGCCCAGATTACAATCGAACGGTCGGGGCGACCGGGGAAACCCGCGCCCCCGCCGCCGCCGAAACGGGCACGGCTGCGGCGCAGGAATTCATCAAGCGCAGGCGACGAGCCGCCGGAAGCCGATGACCGCTTGCGCGGCGGCGGATCGCCCCACGGGCCTGCGCCGTCGGGTCGCGGCGGTTCATCGCCGCCGCCGCTCGATCCCCAGGGCCCTTTGTTGTCGGCGAATAGGCCGCGAGCGCGCGCGCCCCACCCAAGAAAGATGTTCATGGGCCCATGTATAGGTAGGCGGCGAGACGAAAAACAGTGGCAAGCCGCCGCGCGCTTCTTATGTGATCGCCATGGCTCATCCCGTCGACCCGCTGACCGACCTGCCGCACGACGACCGCATCCGCTCGCGCAAGCTGGCCGGCGGGGTGGCGACGGTCATCGCCGACGCCACCGGACTTTCCTCGAAGGAAGGCGAGGCGCTTGAACGCGAATTGCGCGAGGCCGCGCTGGCCATCCCCGGCGTGACCGAAGCGCGGATCGCGATCACTGCGGCGCAGATCGCGCGCACCTTAATCGCGATCGGCAGCGGCAAGGGCGGGGTCGGAAAATCTACGGTCACCGCCAATCTCGCCGTTTCCCTGGCTAGAAGCGGGAAGAAGGTCGGACTGGTCGACGCCGACGTTTATGGCCCGTCGCAGCCGACCTTGCTCGGCAACGCGGAGAAACCGACCGCCCATGACGACCAGCTGATCCCGGTCGAAGCGCATGGCGTCAAATTCCTCTCGCTCGGACATCTCGTGTCGCCCGGCCATGCGCTGGCGTGGCGCGGGCCGATGGCGACCGGCGCGCTGGCCCGGCTGGTCGAGGCCGACTGGGGCGATGCCGAGCTGCTGCTGGTCGACCTGCCGCCGGGCACCGGCGACGTGCAATTGTCGCTGATCCAGCGCTCGCGCCCGGCCGGGGCGGTGATCGTCTCGACGCCACAGGATTTGTCACTGATCGACGCCCGGCGCGCGGTCGATCTGTTCAACAAGATGAGCGTACCGGTGCTCGGGATCATCGAGAATATGGCGACCTACGCCTGCCCGCATTGCGGCGAAGCGTCGCATCCGTTCGGGACCGGCGGGGCGGAAGCGGCCGCGAAGGAGCTGGGCGTGCCGTTCCTCGGGCGCTTGCCGTTGTCGCTCAACCTTCGCGAGGCGTCCGATGCCGGCAATCCCCCGGCGGCGGGCGACGGGCCTGAGGCGGACGCGTTCCACGAGATCGCCGCGAAACTGATGGCCGCGCTGGCGCATTGAGTCAGCTGGAAGGAGAGCCGCTATGCCGCTCACCCGCGACGAGGACATTGCCGAACTGCTGACCAGCACGCGGACGATCGCCATGGTCGGCGCGTCGGACCGGCCGAACCGGCCGTCGCACGGCGTCATGCGCATCCTGCAGGATCACGGGTACCGCGTGTTTCCGGTCAATCCGCAGATTGCTGGCGAGCAAGTTCACGGCGAATTGGTGTTGCGCAACCTGTCTGAGGTCGGGGTGCCGATCGATATCGTCGACATTTTCCGGCGGTCGGACGCGGCGGGCGCAGCGCTCGACGATGCGATCCGGGTCGGCGCCAAAGCGGTGTGGATGCAGATCGGGGTCATCGACGAGGATGCAGCCGCGAGGGCGGAGGCGGCGGGACTTAAAGTCGTGATGGACCGCTGTCCGGCGATTGAGATTCCGCGACTGGGAATTCCTCGGGTAGCAATCGAATCCTAGGCGGCGCCGATGGTCATTTCGGGGATGAGGATCGTCGGCGCGTCCATGCCGCGGCGAAATTCGAGGTCCGATCCGGGTTCGAGCGTCGCAAACATGTCGGCGAGGTTCGAGGCGACCGTGATCTCGGCGACGGGCTCGGCGATCTCGCCATTGCGGATCATGAAGCCGACCGCGCCGCGGCTGTAATCTCCGGTCACGAGATTGATGCCCTGCCCGATCAGTTCGACGATCAGCACCGCTTCGGGTTGGGCCGCCAACAACTGTTCGCGGCTGCGCTGGCCCGCCGTGAGATAGAAGTTGCTTGGACTGGCGCCGGGCGCGCCGCCGACGCCGCGGGCGGCGTGGCCAGTCGGTTCAATCCCGATCTGACGGGCCGACGCGCCCTCGGCCATCCAGCTGGTCAGGACGCCGTCGGCGACGAGCTCGGTGCGGCCGACGCGCACGCCCTCGCCGTCGAACGGCCGCGAGCGCAATCCGCGCAGACGCAGCGGGTCGTCGACGATCGAGATGCCGGGTGCGAAGACCTGGCTGCCGAGCTTGTCGAGCAGGAAGCTGGTCTTGCGGGCGATCGACGACCCGGTAATCGCGCCGGCGAAATGGCCGAGCAGGCCGGACGAGACCCGCGGATCGTAGATCACCGGATATTTGCCGGGCCTGGGCCGCGTCGGATTTAGGCGTGCGACCGCTCGCTCCCCGGCCCGCCGCCCGATCTCGACAGCAGAGTCGAGGTCTTCGACATGGCGCGCACTGTGCCATTCGTAATCGCGCTGCATGGTCGCGCCTTCGCCGGCGACGACCGTGGCCGAGCAGCCGTGGCCGGTGACGCTGTAAGCGCCGGCAAAGCCGCCCGAGGTTGCGAGCGCGACGATGTTGGCCGAAGCGCTCGCCCCGGCGCCGCTCGAGTTGGTGACGCCGGGCACGCCGAGCGCGGCGCCTTCGGCTTCGAGCGCGCGTGCGCGAAGCTCGGCGGGATCGGGTTCGCGCGGGTCCTCGGCGTCGAGCGCCGGCAGCTTGCCGCGATGGAGCAGTTCAGTTGGAGCGAGCCCCGCATAGGGGTCTTCGGGCGCTTCGCGGGCCATCGCGAGGCAGCGCTCGACCAGCGTCGCCAGCGCCTCATCCGACAAGTCGGAGGAGGCCGCGGTCGCCGATTGGGTGCCGACGAAAAGGCGCAGGCCAATCGATTCGCTTTCCGAGCGGCTGACCCCTTCGAGCTCGCCGAGGCGCACCTGGACGTTCGACGAGCGCTCGGCCGCATACAAGACATCGGCGGCGGTCGCGCCGGCGCGGGTGCCGCGTTCGACAAGCGCTTGGGCGATCTGGCGGGCGTGTTCGGGTTGCAGCATGGCCGCGCCGCCTAGCGCGACGAAAGCCCGACGACCAGCATCGCGAGGACAATCAGCAACCCGCAGGTCCGATTCGAACGAAACAGCCGAAGCGCGAGTTCGCCGTCCTTGGGGTCGGCGCGCAGCGCCTGGTTGGCGAGGTGCAGCGCGGCCGGGACCAGCGCCAGCAAGGCGATCCAGTCGGGCCGCACGGTCCAGATCGCCGCGCTCCACAGCGCCACCGCGAGCGCGTAGAAGATCGCGATCCCCAGCGGCGCCCGGTTGCCGAGGCGGCGGGCCGAGGATTTGACCCCGACCAGAGCGTCGTCCTCGATATCCTGGATCGCATAGAGCGTGTCGTAGCCGATCACCCAGGCGATGCTGCCGAGCCACAACAGGAACGGCGTCCAGGTGAAGGCATCGGTCACCGCCGGCCAGCCGACCAGGGCGCCCCACGAGAAGACCAGGCCGAGCCACGCCTGCGGCCACCAGGTTATGCGCTTCATGAACGGGTAGGCCGCGACCGGCGCAATGCTGGCGAGCGCGACCAGAGCGGCAAGACGGTCGAGCTGGAGCAGAACGGCGAGGCCGATCAAGCACAGCAGGCCGATCAGAATCCAGGCGGAACGCAGCGACACCCGGCCACTCGCCAGCGGTCGCAGGCGAGTTCGCTCGATCTTCCGGTCGAGATCGCGGTCGACCAGGTCGTTATAGACGCAGCCGGCGCTGCGCATCGCGAAGGCGCCGAGGGCGAGCCACAGGAACAGGTCCCAGCGGCCCCCGACTCCGGCAAGGGCGACGCTCCACGCGCACGGCCAGTACAGCAGCCAGGTGCCAATCGGCCGGTCGAGCCGCATCAGACTGGCGAACGGCCGCAGCCGCGGCGGCAGCGCGCCGATCAACCCACGGCGCTCGCTGTCGGGGACGGTCTCGACCTGCATCGCCGCGGCGTAGCCGCTGGCCCGGCTCGCCGCTAGGTTTGGGCAGTCTAACGGCCCTACCCTTCGGTAAGTGGCGCCAGCGCCCCCTTCGCGGGTATCGGTCCGTTACGGATGAGTCGCCCGTAAGCATTTAGACTGCAAGGGGAATGACATGAGAAAGCGCTTTTACGCATTCGCGATCCTGGCCGGAGCAACGATCACCGCTACGCCCGCGCTCGCCGGCGAAGTGACCGGGGGCCCCAATCCCAAGCCAACCGCCGGGCCGAGTCACGCAGCGTCGGTTTGCGCCTTTTCGGGGCAAGAGGATGGGTTCACCCTGCTCGGCTTCAACCCTGACGGCTCGCCGATCATTGTCGTGGTCGATACGGGTCCGGGCCTGGTCCAGACGCCGCACCAGGAAAACAGCTACGGCATCATCCACGCGCCGGGCATTCCGGGCGACGCGTGCCGGGGCAACGCCGACTCGCCACTGTAGGCGACACGAGTAGCGGACGACGGCGGCGCGGGCTAATCGACGCGCGATGCCCGCCATTCCCGCCTGGCCGCCGCGTAGCTTGCCGCGGCTATTCGTCCGAACGCCGCTCGGCGAAGGCGCGCGGGTCGAACTCGACCCGGCGCAGGCGAATTATCTCGGCAATGTGCTACGGTTGAAAGAAAGCGGCGAGCTGCTTCTGTTCGACGGCCGGTCGGGCGAATGGCTCGGGCGGATCGCCGAAGCGGGCAAGAAACGGATGGCCCTTGCGGTCGAACGCCAAACGCGCGAACCGGAGGTGATTCCCGATGTCTGGCTGGCCTTTGCTCCGGTCAAGCGTGCCCAGACCGACTGGCTGATCGAAAAAGCGACCGAGCTTGGCGTGGCGCGGTTGATCCCGGTGATGACGCAAAGAACCATTGCCGAGCGCGTCCGGCTCGACCGGCTCGAAGCGATCGCCATTGAGGCCGCCGCGCAATGCGGCCGGACGCTTCTCCCCGACATTTCCGAACCCCTGCCGCTGGCGCATTTTCTCCAGCACCGCGACCCCTCGCGGACCTTGTATTTCGCCGATGAGAGCGGGGGCGAACCGACCGGCCACGCCTTCGCCCCCGGCCCGACGGTGATTCTGACCGGCCCAGAGGGCGGCTTCACCAACGACGAACGCGAAGCCGTCCGGTCGACCCCCAACTGTGTGGCCATCTCGCTTGGGCCGCGGATCCTGCGCGCGGAGACTGCCGCATTGGCCGCCCTCGCCGCGTGGATGTCAGCCGTGGGCGACTGGCGTTGACGATTCCGCGCGGCTAGGGCGCGTTTCGGATGACGACGCGAACCGACGATAACGCCAGCCCGCCGATCGAGAGCCGCGACGATTTGCTGTCGGTCTTTGCCGGTGGCGAGAAGCCGATCGAGAAGTGGCGGATTGGTACCGAGCACGAGAAGTTCGTCTATCGCTACAAGGACCATCGGGCGCCGGCGTGGGACGAGCCAGGCGGGATTCGCGACCTCCTCCTGGGCCTCACCGAATATGGCTGGGAACCGGTACTCGAGAACGGCAAGGTGATCGCGCTCAAGGGCCAGGACGGCAACGTCAGCCTCGAACCCGCCGGCCAGTTCGAGCTGTCGGGCGCGCCGCTGGAGAATCTGCACCAGACCTGCGCCGAAGCGGCGCGCCACCTCGATCAATGCAAGGCGGTTGGCGATCAACTCGGGCTGGGATTCCTCGGACTTGGCATGTGGCCCGACAAGACCCGCGCCGAGCTACCGGTGATGCCCAAGGGCCGCTACAAGATCATGCTCAACTATATGCCCATGGTCGGCAGCCTGGGCCTCGACATGATGCTTCGCACGTGCACGATTCAGGTCAATCTGGACTACGCATCCGAAGCCGACATGGTGAAGAAGTTTCGCGTCGGCCTGGCCCTGCAGCCGGTCGCCACCGCTTTGTTCGCCAATTCGCCGCTGACCGAAGGCAAGCCCAACGGTTTCAAGAGCTTCCGCAGTCACATTTGGGAGGACACCGACCCCGACCGCACCGGCATGCTGCCATTCGTGTTCGAGGATGGCTTCGGTTACGAGCGTTACTGCGACTACATGCTCGACGTGCCGATGTATTTCGTGTTCCGCGACGGCCAGTACATCGACGTGGCGGGCCGCAGCTTCCGCGATTTTCTCGACGGCCGCCTGCCCGAACTGCCGGGCGAGAAGCCGATCTTCAGCGATTGGGTCGATCACCTTTCGACCGCCTTTCCCGAAGTCCGGCTCAAGAGCTTCCTCGAAATGCGCGGCGCCGATGGCGGGCGGTGGAGCCGAATTTGCGCGCTCCCGGCGTTTTGGGTCGGGCTGCTGTACGACGACCAGGCGCTCGACGCGGCGTGGGAGCGGGTCAAGCATTGGTCGATCGGCGAACGCGAGCAGCTCCGCCACCAGGTTCCCCGGCTGGCGCTCGAAACCCCCGTGCCGGGCGGTGGAACGATGCAGGAATTCGCCAGCGAGGTACTCGACATTGCAGCCGGGGGATTGACCCGTCGCGCCCGGCTCAACAGCGCCGGCGACAATGAGGGCGGCTTCCTCGATCCGCTGCGCGACGTGGTCGCGACCGGCATGACCCCGGCCGACCGCTTGCTCGACAAATATGTGAATGAATGGAATGGCGACGTCAGCCGCATCTACGAGGAATTCAGCTTCTGATGGATATTCAGACCCCCGCGCGCCGGACGCTCTATCCGGAAATCACGCCCTACGAGACCGGCATGCTCGACGTTGGCGACGGTCACAGCCTCTATTGGGAGCTGTGCGGCAATTCCGACGGCAAGCCGGTGGTGTTCCTGCACGGCGGCCCGGGCGGCGGATCGAGCCCCGATCACCGACGCCAGTTCAATCCCGACAAGTACAAGATCCTGGTGTTCGACCAGCGCGGCTGCGGCAAGTCGACGCCTTATGCGAGCCTTGAGGCGAACACGACCTGGGATCTGGTCGACGATATCGAGAAGCTGCGCACGCAGGTCGCCAAGGTCGACAAATGGCAGGCGTTCGGCGGCAGCTGGGGCTCGACGCTCGCGCTCGCCTATGGCGTGACCTACCCCGAGCGGGTCACCGAACTGGTGCTGCGCGGAATCTTCCTGTTCGACACCTATGAGATCGACTGGATGTACAAGGAAGGCGGCGCCTCCCAGGTCTATCCCGACAAGTTCGACGAATTCCTCGCAGCGATTCCCGAGGGCGAGCGCGGCGACCTGGTCGAGGCCTATCGCCAGCGGCTGACCAGCGACGACGCCGACGTCCAGCTCGCCGCTGCCCAGGCGTGGAGCAAGTGGGAGGGCGACATCGTCACCCTGCTGCCGAGCCCGTCGACGATCGAGCATTTCACGGCGCCCGACGTGGCGATCGCGGTCGCGCGGATCGAGAATCATTACATGGCCAATCACGGCTGGCTCGAAGAGGGCCAGTTGCTCAAGGGCGCGGCGGAGAAGCTGCGCGGGATTCCGGGCGTGATCGTCCAGGGGCGCCACGACACCTGCACCCCGCCGGTCGCGGCATGGAAACTCAAGCAGGCGTGGCCCGAGGTCGAGCTCAACCTCATCCCCGATGGCGGCCATTTGTTCAGCGAGCCCGGCGTGCTCGACGGGCTCATCCGCGCGACCGATAAATTCGCATCGGCGTGAATCTTTGGGCTGGGCTTTCGCCGCAATTCGCTCGATAGGGCGACTGTAAGCGTTTTGTCATAACGCGGCAGGGGCGCCGCGTTCGCACCTAACCGGGGGGTTCATCAGATGCGCATTCTTTCCTCGTCGATTTCGGCGTTGGCCCTGGCCACTGCCGGCATGTTCGCTTCGCCTGCGGGCGCCCAGGCGACCGCCGAACCGGCGCCGGCAGATCCGGCCCAGCCGGCGACGGCCGCTCCGGCGCCGAGCGGCGTTGGCGACATCGTCGTCACCGCCCAGCGGCGATCGGAGAACCTGCAGAACGTCCCGGTCTCCGTCGGAATCATCGACCGGCAGCAGCTGGCGGCGATCAACACCGGCGGTGCTGACATCCGCGGCCTGTCCGGCCGCGTGCCAAGCCTCAACATCGAAAGCTCGTTCGGGCGGACTTTTCCGCGCTTCTACATCCGCGGCCTCGGCAACACCGACTTCGACCTCAACGCGTCGCAGCCGGTCAGCATTGTTTATGGCGATGTGGTTCTCGAAAACCCGATCCTGAAGGGTTTTCCCGTCTTCGATATCGAGGATGTTGAAGTCCTGCGCGGACCACAAGGCACCTTGTTCGGCCGCAACACGCCAGCCGGTATCGTCAAATTCGACCCGGTCCTCCCGGGTCGCGGACGCAATTATGCGCGCATCAGTTACGGCAGCTATTCGACCATCAACGCCGAAGGCGGAGTCGGAGCGGAGCTGGAAGACGGGCTCACCTTCCGCCTGTCGGGCCTGTGGCAGCACCGCAGCGACTGGATCGACAATCTCGACCAACCCGGCAAGCATAACCTCGAAGGCTATGACGACCTCGCCCTGCGGGGACAGCTCCAGTTCAAGCCGAACGACGCCCTGACGGTACGCCTGGAAGGCCAGCTTCGCGACCTCGACGGCAGCGCCCGCATTTTCCGCGGCAATTCGTTCGTGCGCGGCAGCAATCATCTGGTCGGCGCCGACGGCGGCAGCTTCAAGCGCGACGAGGTCCGCACGGACGGAACTAATTTCCAGCGGTTGCAGACCCAGAACGTCGCCGGCCACATTGCCTACGACTTCGGTCCGGCAACCCTTTATTCCGTGACCAGCTATTGGCATGGCAAAGTCAGAAGCCGCGGCGATATCGACGGCGCCTGCACGACCGTCTGCGCGACGCCGCCCGGGCCCGGTTTCATTCCGTTCTTTGCCGAAAGCCAGGACAATGTCCCGGATCTCAACCAGTTCACCCAGGAGGTTCGGGTTGCCTCGAACCATAGCGGACCCGGCTTCGGCTATCAGGCCGGTATCTTCTATTTCGACGAAGGCCTCGACATCGAAAGCCTCGACTTCGGCGATCCCAGCACGCCGATATCGCCAACTCCGTCAGCCATCGTGAACCAGCATCAGGATGCGAAATCCGTCGGCATCTTCGGCTCGGTCAACTACAAGTTCGGCGGGACGACGCTCCAGGCCGGCGCGCGCTGGAACCATGACAAGAAGAAACTGGTCGCCGACCGCCTGTTCGACATCCGGCCCGGCTTCATCGGCGGCGGTCCGGTTCCCGAAACGACCACCAAGGTTCACGCCAGCAAGCTGACCTGGGACCTCAGCGCGGTCCAGGAGGTCACCCCCGAGGTGAATCTCTACGCGCGCGTGGCCCGCGGCTATCGTGCGCCGGCGATCCAGGGCCGCATCCTGTTCACCCGCGACGTGACGACCGCCGACAGCGAGACCACCATGTCGTACGAGGCTGGCATCAAGACCGTCCTGTTCGACCATCGCGTGCACTTCAACCTCGACGCTTATTACTACAAGACCAAGAACCTGCAGCTGTCAGCGGTCGGCGGGAACACCAACGCCAACCTGCTGCTGAACGCCGACGCCGTGAAGGGCCATGGCGTTGAAGCCGAACTCGAGGCCAAGCCGGTCGAGGGGCTAAGCCTGACGGCCGGTCTCAGCTACAATTTCACCAAGATTCACGACCGCAACCTGACCGTCTCGGCCTGCGGCGCGGTTCGCGTGGATACGCCGCCGAACTGGTCGCTGTGCACCATCCTCGACCCGATCGTCGTCCCCGCCGCGCCCTTCTCGTCTGCGATCGTGTCGATCGACGGCAATTCGCTCCCGCAGGCGCCGAAGTGGAACCTGAACTGGACCGCGGGCTATGAATTCCCGGTCGGGCCGGGCAAGATCTACGCCTACACCGATTGGTTCTATCGCTCGAAGATCAACTTCTTCCTCTATCGCGCGGTAGAGTTCAGCGACGACCATGAGATCAACGGCGGCCTCAGGATTGGCTTCAAGACCGACCGTTACGACATCGCCGGATTCGTGCGGAACATCACCAACGACAAGAGCGCCGAGGCGGGGATCGATTTCAACAATCTGACGGCGATGGTCAACGAGCCGCGGATCTTCGGCATCGAACTGGGCGCGAAGTTCTAGGCCCATCCACCGCCTTCGGCGGTCCCCCTCCCCGTTCCGGGGAGGATTCATTCGCCCGGGCGGTAGGTCCGCTCGGTGTGGCCGGTCAGCTGGTCGGGGTAGAAATAGACCTCGCGCAGATTGCCTGACGCGTAGCGCTGCGCCTCGTCATTGAAATGCGGCGAGGCGGGATTGCCGCTTTCGCCGCCGGCGGTGACCGCATGCGCGCGGATGCGCGGGCCGAACTCGACCACCGCGACGAAGCTGTTGCCCGAAGTGCCGTACCAGCGCTTCGTGCCCGGTTTGGGGCTTGCACTCGACGACGCCAGTGATCCGTACACACCCCAGGCAAAGGGGATCGCTATACTCGGAGCCTGATCACTGAACGGATGATCGATCGCCGGTGAGATCCGCTGGAAACGGTTGATCTCGCCCCACGGCACATCCCAGCGGCCGAATTCACGGGTTAGACGGGCGACGGCATCGTCGAGGCACTTCAGCTTCTGCTCCGGCGTCGTATCGGCAGCGAGGCGCGCGAAGGTCTTGGTGCTCGGCTCATCCGCGGGCGGATTGAGCGCCAGCCGCAGCCCTTCGCCCCAGAACATCGCCAGCGACTGGGCGACGGAGTCGCCACTCCAGCGATAGTCCCACGTGCGCAGGGCCGTGATCGGCGCAGCCAGGCGGTCGCGCCGCGCATCTCCTTGGGGCAGAGCGTCATAGGCCTGGATCAGCGGCGGGATCAGCGCCGCGAATCCCGGCTGGCGGCTGTCGAATGCCGCCGTTTGCAGCCGATCGAGCGTCCAGTCGCGGCTGCCGGTCAGGAGTTGCTGCGCGTGGAGCCCGCGAAAGTTCTCCCCGAACAGGTCCATATATTTCGGGAAGCGCGTGGGATCGGCGCTGAACGCGCCCGCCGCCCGATAGGGCCAGGCGTTGGTATTCTGGACCCAGCCGTTGGGCGGAGCCATGACGTTGGGCAGCTCGGCGAGCGAATGGAGCGAACCCCAGTCGGCGGTGGGATCGCTGCCATCGACGATCCTCGAATAATCGAAACGGTCGGGCCGGCGCGGCACGAACTGCGGGTGAAGATAGGCAATCTCGCCCTTATCGTCGGCGAATATCGTGTTGTTCGAACTGTTGGCCTTGAGCTGGGCGACCTGCATGAAGGATGCGAGGTCGGTCATCTTGGTGCGCAAGTAACTCTGCTGCAGCGCCTCGACCGGACGGTTCATCATCGCGAACGAGACCCACCGGCCGCCAGCCATTCGCACGACTGGGCCATGGTGCGTCCGCCAGGTTGTGAAATCGCGGGAGGCCATTTTGCCGTCGACGGTGCGATAACGAATAGTCACCGGCCGCGCGGCAAGTTCGCGGCATTCACTGCCGTAGCGGTAGCAAGTGGTGTTACCGCGCCGCTCGATCGTCTCGGCAAACTCGTCGACATTGTCGACGCCGCTCGACGTGTGCATCCACCCGGCATGGGCGTTGAATCCCTGGTAAATAAAGAACTGGCCCCAGGTCGCAGCACCATAGACGTCCAGGCCCTGGTCGCTGGTCACCTGCTGTTCTGATCGGAAGAAGAAGCTGGTGTGCGGATTGATCAGCAGCAGTGCTTTGCCGTCCCTGGTCAACGCCGGCGCGATGGCGATGCCGTTCGAGCCTCGCGGGTCGAGGTCGGTCTTCCTCTGAGCGGGTGGCGAAATGGACCCTGAAACGAGTTCAGGGTGACGGGTTGAGTAAAACGCGTGCAGTGCATCCATGTCGATGCGCTCGATGTCGCCGCCTATGCTGCCCTCGGTGAAACTCAGCGCCATCCACGGTTCGAACCGCTTGAGCACGCGCGGATGCACATTCGGATGGGTCGCGAGGAAGTAGTTCAGCCCGTCGGCCCAGGCGTCCATCAGCTTCTGCATCGGCGCCGGGCTGCGCGCATAATCGGCCTTGAGTTCGGCTTCGCTGACGTAGAGCCGGGCGCGCAAATCCTGCCAGATCGCTTTTTCGCCCTCGGCCTCGGCGGTGCGGCCGAGGTTGGTCAAATAGTTCGCCTCGATGCGCGGGAAGTCATCCTCTGCCTGGGCATAGATCATCCCGAACACCGCGTCGGCATCGCTCTTCCCGTGGATGTGGGCGATGCCCCAGTCGTCGCGGACGATCTCGACCCGCGCCGCTTCGTCGCGCCAGCGCGCGGCTTCTGGCGGTGCCGCGGCGGTTAGAAGGAGAAGGGCGGGGAGGAGGGCGCTACGCATCCGGCAATGCTTGCTTGGCTTTGCCCCAGCCTGCAAGCCGCTTCGATTTTGCCCGGTCGAGCAACTCCTCGGCGTCGTTCACCGTAAAATGATGCCCGCTGTCATATTGGTCGAGTTCGTCCCACGCGACCGGCGCGGACACCGGCGCACCTTCGCGCCCGCGGGCCGAGTAAGGCATGACTGCGGTCGCGCCGCGCTGATTGCGCAGCCAGTCGATGAAGATGCGGCCCTTGCGGGCGTCCTTGCGGATGTTGGCGGTGAACGTGCCGGGCTCGGCTTCGGCGATCGCCCGGCTGAACCGCTCGGCGAAGCTTTTCACTTCGGGCCAATCCTTCGAGGCATCGAGCGGGACGACGACGTGGACGCCCTTGCCGCCGGTAAGCAGCGGAAAGCTCTTGAGCTTCAGCTGTTGCAGCAGCTCGCGCAGGTGAACCGCCGCGTCTTTCACATGGGCGAAGTCCAGCCCTTCGTCGGGGTCGAGATCGAACACCAGGCGGTCGGGACATTCGACCCGGTCGATCTTGCTGCCCCAGCCGTGGAATTCGACCGTCCCCATCTGGACGCAGGCGAGCAGGCCCTGGATATCATCGAAATAGAGATAGTCCTCAGTGCCGCCGTCCTTCTCCTCGATCGGGATATGCTTGACGTGCTGCCCGAAGGTGCCCGTGTCGTGCTTCTGGAAAAAGCCTTTTGCGGCTGTGCCCTGGGGAAAGCGGATCACGGTCATCGGCCGCTTCGCCGCGTCGACCATGATCAGCGGCGCGACTTGCGCGTAATAATTGGCGAGGTCGCCCTTGGTGACGCCATCCTTGGGATAGATCACGCGGTCGGGATTGCTGATGTCGATCCCGAGGCTGGCGGCGGTGACCGCCGCAGCCTTCCGCTTCCGCTTTTCGGCCTTGCTCAAATGATCTGGCACCTCGCGCACCACGGCTGACGCCGGTTTGTCCTCGCGCAGCCCAACGAAGCTTGGGTGGCGAAGGATGCCATCGTCGGTAAATTCGGCGAAGGCGATCTCGGCGACCAGCTTGGGTTTGATCCAGTGCGCGCCCTTGCGTTCGGCGCGCGGCACCTCGACTGCCGCCTGATCGATTTCGAGCGGCTTCATCCGTTCCATCAGCGTCTCGATCATCGTATCATCGAAGCCGGTGCCGACCTTGCCGGCATACGTCAGTTTGCCGCGTTCCTTGAGCCCCAGCAGCAGCGAGCGGAAGCCGCGGCGCTTGTCGCTCTCCGACCAGCCGACCAGCACGAATTCCTGGCGCTGGATGCATTTGACCTTGAGCCAGTTGCGGGTGCGGACGCCCTTGTAGGGGGCGTCGGCTTTTTTCGAAACGATGCCCTCGCCACCGGCCTGGCAAATCGCTTCGAACAATTCGTCGCCGCGGCCGACGACGTGGTCGCCATAGAGAATTGGCGGATGGACGGCCTGTAGCAGTTTCGCCAGCCGCGCCTTGCGTTCGATATTGGGCAGCTTGCGGATGTCCTTGCCGCCCTCGACCAGAAGGTCGAAGGCATAGAAAGCGAGATTGCCGCCGCCATCCTTGAGGGTCGACTGGAGCAGCTGGAAGCTCGGTTTGCCGTCGTCGCCCAGCGCGACCGCTTCGCCGTCGATCAGGCAGCCGGCGGGGAGCCTTGCCGCCGCCCGGACCAGTGGCCCGAACTTGTCGCTCCAGTCCTTGCCGGTGCGGGTCCAGGCCGTCGCCGCGCCGTCGCCGACCGCGAGCAGCAGCCGGTAGCCATCATATTTATATTCGTGGATCCAGCCGTCGCCGGCCGGAATCCCGTCAACCAGGGTCGCGAGTTGCGGCTGCTGGAACGGCGGCGGGGCCTTGCCGGCTTTGCGCGTCGTGCGTCCGCCTTTCTGGCCGCCGCGGTTCGATTTCCACACGTCCGCGCCCGAGGCGATCTCGGCCATGGTCCGGCCGGTGGTGACGCTGGTCGTGTTATTCTCGACCAGCGCCTCGCCATCCTCGGCGTCGGCGAAGGCGTCGGTGACTTTCTTGAGCATCCACGGCTCGGCCTTTTCGCCGGGCTTGGGCTTGAGGCGAAACATCACCCAGTCGCCCTTCATCCGCTCGCCTTCGAGCGTGAAGTGGAGGTGGCCTTCCTCGATCGTCTTGCTGGGGTCCTTGGTCGGCTCGGGAATCCACCGGCCGCGATCCCACAGCATCACCGTGCCGCCGCCATATTCGCGCTTGGGGATCGTGCCTTCGAAATCGCCATAGTCTAGCGGATGATCTTCGGTGCGCATCGCCAGCCGGTTCTGGCCGGGGTCGAGGCTCGGGCCCTTGGGCACTGCCCAGCTCTTGAGGACGCCGTCGAGCTCGAGCCGGAAGTCCCAATGGAGCCGCGACGCCTCGTGCTTCTGGACGACGAAGCTGTCGCCCGGGCCTTTGAGCTTGCGCCCCTTCGGCTCCTTCGTCTTCGAAAAGTCGCGCTTGCGGTTATAGGTCTCGATGTCGAGCGCCGGGCGCTTGGCCATTGGCTAAGCCCGCTTGCGCGCCGGTGCTCTTGCCGTTTCCTTCTTCGCCGGCGCCTTCCTGGCTTTCTTGTCGTCGCCGAGGCTCTTCTTCAGCGCGGCCATCAGGTCGATCACGTTGGAACCCTTCGGCGGGGCCTCATCGGGCTGCTCGATGATCTTGCGCCCCTTGGCCTTCTGCTTTTTCTCGATCAGCTCGTGCAGCGCGTCGACATAGCGATTGTGGAAGTCCCTGGGGTCGAACTCGCCGGCTTTGCGCTCGATCAGCATCGAGGCCATGTCGAGCAGGTCGGGGTCGGCCTTGTGATCGCCGATGTCGCGGAAGAAGGTCGAGGCCTTATGCACCTCATCGGCGTAGCGCAGCGTCTCCAGCAGGATGCCGCGGCCGCACGGCTTCAGCGCGACGACATATTCCTGGCCGCGCATCGCGAGCTGGCCGACGCCGACTTTCTTCGCCGCCGAGAGCGCCTCGCGGAGGACGACATAGGCTTCCTCGGCGAGATCGTCGGCCGGGACAAGATAATAAGGCTTGTCGAAATAGGTCGCGTCGATGTCCTTGTCGTCGACGAACTGGACCAGATCGAGCGTTTTGCGGCTCTCGAGCTTGACGCTCTCGATCTCCTCGGGGTCGAGGAGGACGTACTGGCCCTTCTCGACTTCATAGCCCTTGACGATCTCGTCGCGGTCGACGGGCCCGATGCCGGGCACCACCTTCTCATATTTGATGCGTTGGCCGGACGGCTCGTGAATCTGGTGAAACTGGATTTGAGCGCCGCTTTTCGTCGCCGGGTAAAGCTCCACCGGAATCGACACCAAGGCCAGTCGAATCTGTCCCCGCCAAATGGGCCGAGCAGGCATCGCGCAATCTCCTTTTTCAGGGCGATTCAATCATTCCGCCCGCGAGTCGTTCCTTCCTTTGTCGTTGAGAGTGGCCGCTTTTAGCAAGTGGACGAAGTTAACGACGTCGCCGCCGCGGGCCGCGAGGTCGACGATCGCCGAGCCGCAGATGACCCCCGCGGCACCCGCATCGAGCGCCGCCCGGACGTGTTCCGGAGCCGAAATTCCAAAGCCGAACACGGGCGGCGGCGCGCCGAGGCGAACCAGTCGTTCGACCAAGCCGGCATCGAATTGCCCGCCCTCGTGGGTGCCGGTGATACCGGTACGACTGACGCAATAAGTGTAGCCTTTTGAGAGACTTGTGATGCTCGCTAGAGTAGCGTCCGGGGTGTTGGGAGCGGCGATCAGCACGGGATCGATGCCGGCCTGGTCCATTCGCTGAACGAACGGCTCCGCTTCCAGCGTCGGCATGTCGGCAATCAGCAGGCTGTCGGCGCCCGCTTGGGCCGCATCGGCGATGAATCCGCCGCGCGCGACGACGATATTCGCGTAGGTCAAAATTCCGAGCGGAATGGCCGGATGGCGCGCGCGGAACCCCGAGATGAGCGCGAAACAGTCCGCGACTCGGACGCCGGCGGCCAGCGCGCGCTGCGCCGCGGCCTGGATCACCGGCCCGTCGGCAACCGGGTCGGAAAAGGGAATTCCGACCTCGACCATGTCGGCGCCGCCTTCGACCACCGCATCGAGTAACGCGGCGCTGGTGGCGAGGTCGGGATCGCCGAGCACCAGGAAGGCGCCGAATGCGCCCTCGCCGCGTGCCGCGAGCTGGTCGAACATGGCGGCATAGCGGCTCACGCGAGCAACCTTTCCGCCTGGGCGACGTCCTTGTCGCCGCGCCCGGACAGGCCGACGAGGATGACTTGCTCCGGGTCCTGCTCGGCCAGCTTCAACGCGTGCGCGAGCGCGTGGGCGGATTCGAAAGCGCAGAGGATGCCTTCCTTTTCGGCCAGCGCCTTGAACGCGGCGAGCGCCTCGGCATCGGTCGCGCCGACGTAGTCCGCGCGGCCGCTGTCTTTGAGGTGCGCATGCTCCGGCCCGACGGCGGGATAGTCGAGCCCGGCCGAGACCGACCAGCTGTCGGCGATCTGCCCGTCATCGTCCTGGAGCACGTAGGTTTCGGCCCCGTGGAGGATGCCTGGCCGCCCGCGGAGCAAGGTCGCGCCGTGATTGTCGCCGTCGAGACCTTTGCCGGCGGCCTCGACCCCGATCAGCCGGACGTCGTCATCGAGGACGTCGGCAAACAACCCGATCGCATTGGAGCCACCGCCGACGCAGGCCACCACGGCATCGGGCAAGCGGCCCAGCTGCTCGAGGATCTGCGCGCGCGCCTCGCGGCCGATGACGCGCTGGAACTCGCGGACCATGGTCGGGAACGGGTGCGGGCCGGCCGCGGTGCCGAGCAGATAATGGGTGGTGTCGAAGCTCGCCGACCAGTCGCGTAACGCTTCGTTGATCGCATCCTTGAGCGTCCGCCCGCCGCCTTCGACCGGCACCACCGTCGCGCCCATCAGGCGCATCCTGAAAACGTTGAGCTGCTGCCGCTCAACGTCCTCGGCGCCCATGTAGATGATGGTCTCGAAGCCCAGCAGCGCTCCGGCGATGGCGGTGGCGACGCCGTGCTGACCGGCGCCGGTCTCGGCGATCAGCCGGGTCTTGCCCATACGCCGGGCGAGGAGGGCCTGAGCGAGCACCTGGTTGGTCTTGTGCGCGCCGCCGTGGAGCAGGTCCTCGCGCTTGAGATAGATATTGCCCGGGAGGTTACGGCACTGCGTCAGCGGCGTCGGGCGTCCGGCGTAATTGGTCAGCAGGTCGCCGAGTTCGGCGACGAACGCCGGATCGTCCTGCGCATCTAGGAATGCCGCCTCGAGCTGTTCCAGCGCCGGGACCAGGATTTCCGGAACGAAGCAGCCACCGAAGCGGCCAAAGCGGCCGCTCAGGCGCATGCGCTGAGCCGTTGCCGCGACGCCGGGCGCGAGGCGTTGAACAAAGCGTGGATTTTGTCCGCGGACTTCACCCCCGGCGCGGTCTCGCCGGCGGAACAGGCGTCGATCGCAAACGCGCCGAGGCCGCGCGCGGCGCGGGCATTCGCCGGGCCGATGCCCCCCGCGATGATCGCGCGGGCGAGTTCGGGATGATTGCTGACGATTCGCCAATCAAAGCTCTGCCCGGTCCCGCCGCTGCCATTGTCGAACAGCAGGCGATCGCCGCCGCGGCCCGTCAGTGGCTCGCGGCCAACGCTGAGCGCAGTCCAGACTTCGCAATCCCGCGGAAGCTGGCGGCGAAGCGCAGCAATGTACCCGCGATCCTCCCGGCCGTGCAGCTGAACCGCGTGCAGATCGAGGCGGCAGGCAATATCGCCAACTACATCGAGCGGCGCGTCGCGGAACACGCCGACCGGCAACATCCCGGCGCGGCGAGCTGTACCGGCCAGCGGCGCGGCCTCGTGCTCAGTCACCTGGCGGGGGCTGCCAGGCACGAACACGAAGCCGGCGAATGCCGCTGGCCGGGCGGCGGACATGACGTCGCCGCAATTCAACCCGCACAATTTGGTGCGGCCGAAGATGAGATCGCGCGCCGCTTGCGCCGGGGACTCGGCGCGCATCAGCGCGGTGCCGA
>Ga0068864_100000918_pt1 | contig 24714 bp, 26 predicted proteins | sample KBSSwiS72_FD_66586 | JGI IMG/M metagenome (GOLD analysis project Ga0068864, IMG submission 66586) | Switchgrass rhizosphere microbial communities from Kellogg Biological Station, Michigan, USA - KBS Switchgrass S7-2 | ecosystem: Host-associated > Plants > Roots > Rhizosphere > Soil ... | reverse complement strand
ATCCCCGGATTCCTCCGCGGAACGCGTTGGGTCGCGGTCGAGGGGAATCCCCGCTACTTCGTGCTGTACGAGGTCGAAGCGCTCGCCACGCTGACGTCCGCAGCGTACCTTGCACGGCTCGACCGTCCTACGCCGTGGACCACGAAGATGATGCCTCATTACCGCGGGATGACGCGCGCATTTTGCGCGGTGACGGCGAGCTTCGGCGCCGGCATCGGACATGCGGCAGCGTTGATCCGCTTCAAGCCGCCCAAGGAAAACGCTCGGCCGCTGCGCGAATCGCTGATCGGCACCGTGCTGCCACCCGTGCCCGCGCGGCGCGGACTAGGCAGCGCTCACCTTCTCGAAGCTGCCGCAACGCCGCCGAGCACGAACGAGCAGCGTATCCGCGGGGTCGACGCGACGTTGGACTGCGCGGTGCTCGCGATAGGTTACAGCGCCGCTCACGTAAGCGATCTCATCCGCAACGAGCTGTCGGAAGAGCGGTTCCGCCAGCAGGGCGCCGACGAATATGCCGCAGTGGTCTACCGGCTGGATTATTCGCTGACCCACCGCGGGTAGAATCCGGATTTCCCCTCGAGCGGGCGAACGCCGTGCCTCTATCCAACATTTGTGCCATGGCCGTGGGCTTTTTCATCGCCGCGTTCGGGGTGCTGGGGCTTGCGTCGCCCGCGATCCTGCTCGAGGTTGGAAAGGCGCTGCAGACGACGGGCGGACCCTGGCTCCTCGCGTTCGTTCGCATCGTTTGCGGCGGCATCCTGATCTGGGCAGCGCCCAACTCGCGCACACCGCGCATCTTGATCGCGCTCGGCATCCTGATCATCGTCGGCGGCCTCGCCACGCCCTTCATCGGGATCGAAAAGACGCGCTCGATGTTCGAGTGGTGGACGAGCCAGGGCTCGTCGCTTGCGCGAGCGTGGGCGTACATCGCGATCGCGCTGGGCGGCTTCATCGCGTGGGTGGTCACCTCGCCCGCCTGAAGCCGCTGGCCCCGCCGATCGCACACATCCACCCGCAACAGCGAAAGGTTCCTCTCATGTCCACCAACACGGTCACTCTCCATCGCGTGCTGCGCGCGCCGCCGGAGCGCGTGTACAAGGCGTTTCTCGATGCGGACGCGATGGCCAAGTGGCTGCCGCCGCACGGGTTCACCGGCAAGGTTCATCACCTCGAAGCGAAGGTTGGCGGCACTTACCGGATGTCGTTCACGAACTTCGGCACCGGTAGCAGCCATTCCTTCGGCGGCGAGTATCTGGAGCTCGTTGCGAACGAGCGCATTCGTCACACCGACAAGTTCGAAGACCCGAATCTGCCGGGCGAAATGGTCACCACGGTGAGCCTCAAGCGGGTGTTTTGCGGGACCGAGCTCTCGGTCTTGCAAGAGGGCATTCCCGGCGCGATTCCGGTCGAAGCGTGCTACCTCGGCTGGCAGGAGTCACTCACGCTCCTCGCACAGCTCGTCGAACCCGAGATTCCAGGCTGACGTCGCGCCTCGCATCGACAACGGCGCGGAATTGGCGGCCGACCCGGCGCATCTCATGGAGATACGACTCGACGATCTCTCGGGACCGGAAGTCCACGAGCTCCTGGAAGAGCACGTGCGCAACATGCTCGAGCTCTCGCCGCTCGAGAGCATGCACGCGCTCGACGTCGACGGGCTGCGCCAGCCCGACGTCACGTTCTGGACGGTCTGGTCCGGCGACAGCCTGCTCGGTTGTGGCGCGCTCCGAGAGCTCTCGGCGATGCACGGGGAAATCAAGTCGATGCGCACCGCGTCTGCCCACCGGCGCAAGGGCGTAGCGCGCACGATGCTCACGCATATCATCGCCGAGGGCCAGAAGCGCCGCTATCACCGGTTGAGCCTGGAAACGGGCTCGATGCAGGCGTTCGAGCCCGCGCAGAAGCTCTATGAAAGCTTCGGTTTCACCTATTGTCCGCCGTTCGGCGATTACGTCGAAGATCCGAACAGCGTGTTCATGACCCGAGTACTCTGAAAAGGATCTCGCCCATGCCCAAAGCCTACTGGATCTCCGCGTACCGCTCGATCCGCAACCCCGACGCGCTGGCCGCTTATGCGAAGCTTGCCCTCCCCGCGCTGCAGAATGCAGGCGGACGCTTTCTCGCGCGGGGCGCGCCCGCGAAGGTCTACGAGCAGGGTGTGAGCGAGCGCACCGTGCTCATCGAGTTCGCGAGCGTCGCCGCCGCGATCGCCGCGCACGACAGCCCCGCGTACCAGGAGGCGCTGCGTGCGCTGGGCTCCGCGGTCGAGCGCGATCTGCGGATCGTCGAGGGCACCGAATAGAGAAAGGTGACCTTGCACGGAGCGCCGCGGCCGTGCAGCAACGCAACGCCGGATGCTTCGTCCCCGCACCATCGTCGTCGCGATCGTGGCTGCCGCGACGGCGGTATTGTTGTGGCACGCCAGCGCTCCACAGCCTGACGGGCGACAAGCGTCCCCTTCGTCCGTGAATCCTGCCGAGCGAGCCGACGCATCGACGGCAAGTGGAGCAGCCGATCGTCACGCGACGTCGGCGTCACCGAGCGCCGACCCAACGCAGCCATCGGCGGCATCGACGGCCGCCGCTTCGGACATTGGCACGAGTGCCGCAACTGCGACAGCGCAAAGCCGCGCAGTGCGCCTCGACGTGCGCGCGCCTCCGTCAGCTCGACCGGGCGAGCGCGTGACGGTCACCATCGACGCCGAGGCCTACGGCGGAGTGCAAAACCTCGCCTTTCGCGTGAGCTACGATCGCCAAACGCTCGAGTTCGTCTCCGCCTCGCCCGGCGCGTTCGTGCGACAGGCGAGCGCACCTGCGACCTTCTACGCCGAAAGCCCGAGCGAGGGTGAAGTACTCGTGAACATGGACGTCAAGAACGGCGGGGGCGTCGCCGCGGCGGGGACTGTTGTCGTCCTCGAGTTCAATGCGCTGCGATCGGGCGCGTCCACCATCACATTGGGTGATGTGAACTACCTGCAAAGCGGGCAGTCGAGCGGCTCCCCGGCCGCCGTCGTGACGCCGGCATCGATTGCCATCGAATAAGGGCGACCGCCGCCGCCGGCGGGCGTCTGCACGACTTCCGCGGCGGAAAAAAACGGGAAAGTCAGGATGGGGGCGATACCTGACTTTCCCGTTCGAGGTTCTCGCCGTTGTAGCGGCTCCGCCGGTTACTCGGCGCTCTCGCCTTGAGTTATTTTTCTGACTTCATCTGCCTGCGGCTCTCGACAAGGCCGCGGACCCCGCGGCCTCGGATTGCTATTTTATGACCTGCACGTTGATCGTCGACGTGAGCTTCTTCTGCACCCCGGCGTTCATGAAGTTGGCCGTGAATGTGAGAGGAACCGAAGCTCCCGGCGCGACGTTGTTGTCGATGTCCGACTTGTTGAACGCAGCCTTCACCACACCGTTCGGCGCCTGCGAAGCGATGACGGCGTCGAACAGCCGCGTCGTCAGGGGCGTCGTCAGAGTGACGCGGCTTCCGGGGCCCTTGTCGAGCACATAGCCTGGGGGAGCGTTGAACGACACGGTGACCCAGCCACCTACGCCAGTGAAGATTCCCGTCGGCGATCGCAGATCCAGCGGGCTCGGGAAGATCGTGGCTCCGGGTTGATCCTGCGCAGCCAGGGTGACGACCACCTTGCCGGTAGGACGTGGGTCCGTGCAGTCGTTGTAGAAGTACTCGCCCTCCCGGTCGAACGTGTACTGCGCCGTCTGACCCGGTTGCAGCCTGAAGTTGAACTTGCCTTCGAAGAACTGCGTCGCGCAGTGCTCCTTCAGGTTCGGAGCGGTCGGGAACGTCTCCACACCCGGGTTACGGAACGTCACCGTCGTGCCCACCGGGACGGTACGCGTCGACGGAATCATCGACGCAGTCAACACGCTGTCCCCGGTGGAAGTGGCGGTGTTGTTCGAGCGCGCCATCCAGATTTCGTTGGCAGGCACGATGCCCGCTGCCGTGTTGTCCACCGGGCGACGAATGTTGGGAATGGGCAAGGCATCGGGGGCTTCCTGGCTGCCGTTCGGGAACGTCGGACTGGCGCGGGTGCCGGTGTAGTACTTCGCCGTTCCGCCAAGCTTCCACGCAAATACCGACTGGCCATTTCCGCCCTGCGAGTACGGCTGGCTGCCCGCCATGTTCGTCGTGGCGACGTACTGCTCGCCGTTGACCATGTACGAGATCGTGCCGGCCTGGCTGGGAGCACCCATCGAAAAACGCCACACCTCGTCGCCCGTCGCCGCGTCGTGCCCAACCACGTAGCCGTCCATCTGGGTGTGGAACAGCAAGTCGGAGGCCGTGACCAGCGGGTTGTGCTGTCTCGAGAGATCGAGCTCGAGCCTCTTGTACCAGACGATCTGGCCGGTCGAGTTGTTGACCCCAAGGATCGCGCCCGACTGGTACCCCCCGATCATGCGCAGGCCATTGCCGCCCTGCTGGAGCGGGTGTGCGCCGGGCATGAACGAGAGCCCGACGTAGCGCATGTTGAGCTTGGGACTCATCGTCGTAATCGTCATGTCGTTGCCGCCGTTCTGGCTGGGCGGGAACAGATACACGAAGCCTTCGTACGACCCGTCGTACAGGCAGCCGTCACGAGGCGGCCCCACCATGAACGGCTCTTGAGCACTCAGGTAATTGGGCGTCTTGTAGACCAGCCTGAGCTGACCGGGATGGGCGGGATCAGGCTCAGCCTGGAAGCCGTTCCAGTTGGGGGCCACGCGGTTCTGATCGCCGGGTACCTCCGAGCCTAGGTTCTGCTTGACGACGCACAGCGGATTGTATTGGCTTTGCAGGGGCCAAGGCTGCGTCGGAGCGGGGTTGTTGCGCACGTCGCCCGGTACCGCTCGATACTCGATCGGAAGGGCGGGCTTGCCGTTGGTGCGATCCAGCGTGAACTGGAACCCCGACTTGCTTCCGTAGAACATGACCTTCTTCGTCTGACCGTTGATCACGACGTCGGCGAGCACGGGTGTAAGGGCGTTGTCCATGTCCCAGATGTCGTGCCGGACCGCCTGGAAGTGCCACTTGTACGCACCGGTCTTGTAGTCGAGGGCGACTACCGAGCTGCCGAACAGGTTGTCGCCCGGCCGACCTTCGCCATTCTGCGAGCCATTGCAGCTGCGCACATTGCCGAACGGTATGTAGATCATCCCGAGCTCGGGATCGATAGTGCCTTGCTGCCACGGCGCCGCCCCACCGGTGAGGTAGCAGTTGTTCGGCGTGTCGTTGGGCGTGACCTTCGTCGTCCAGGTGTCCCCGGCGTCGAAGGTCGTGCCGTTGACGTCGGTGAACGAGGTGCCGTGCGGATACGTGCCGTAGAACACCCAGACCAACGCGCCGTCGCTGGCGCGCAGTGCGTAGGCGGCACCGCGGCTGTTGTCGTTGGTCCCCATGAAGATCAAGCCGTCGTAGTAGCGCGGAGCGACCTTGGCAGCGCCGAGCGCCGAGCCGTTGGCGGTGGGAATCACGACCCAGACCATCGCGCCGGTTTCCTTATCGAGCGCAACCACGCGGTTGCCGGCCGCGGTCGTATAGACCTTGCCTTCACCGACGGACACGCCGCGCTGCTGGGTGGAAGGTCCAAAGTTGTTCGGAGCGGGAGCCGAGGCCGATGGCACCCACTTCCACTTGACGGCGCCGGTGGCGGCATCGAGTGCAACGACCCCGCCGTTCGGCGGGTTGAGGTACATCACACCCTCGACGACGATCGGCGTCGTCTGCTGCGCCGTCGCCGTGCCGCCTGGCCCAGCGACGGGCTGGGTGACCGGCTCGGCGGATAAGTTCGTCATCCACGCCAAGCCGAGGTCCTTGATGTTCGCTTTGTTGATCTGGGTTAGCCCGGTGTAGCCCTGGGCACCCAGGTTGCCGGTGACTTGTGGCCAGTCGTTGCCCGCCGGGACGAGAGCCGACTGCCCGAATGCGATGGTAGGTGCTGCCGCGAGTGCGATCGCAATCGACGATGCCACGGCGGTATGGGTCAGGTTCATACAGAATGTCCTCTTCGTGTTCCGTCTTGGAAAAAGCACGCCGGCCGTGAATGGCCCATGCCGTTGCACCCCGTCGCATGCATGTCGCGCCCAGATCTCGTTGGAGAGACTCTGCGGCTCCAGGCCGCGCAGGTCACTGTGCGCGAGGAACAACAAACAAACAACGTCGTATTGTTTGGGAACGCTATCCAGTCGTGGAGGCGTTTGCACTCGATTGAACGCGCGTCGCGCGTTCCTCGGGAATTGTCGCAGCGCAGCTTGCGATGGGCCTTCGATGACGCGCAATCCATCGCTATCGGATATGGCTTCGGACCACAGGCGCGGCGATAATGGCGGCATGGACGAAGTGTTCGGGCTTTTTCCAACCCCATTCCTCCGCGCACCGGGCACGCTGAATGCGCGCCTCGTCGATGGCTTGATGCAGCATTTCAGCGCGCTGGCGCTCGACCCCAACAAGGCATCCGACAATCTGTCGCATACGGCGATGCTGCGCCCGGACGACAGCCCTCTGCTGGTGGAGGCGGCAGCCCTGATCACGCCGAAGATCGTCGACATGGGGGCGCTCATGTTCGGCGACCGACTCGATTGGGCGATCAAGGAAATGTGGGTGAACGTCCTCGACACCGGCGGCCTGCAGACGACGCACAACCACGCGAACAGCTTCGTCTCGGGCGTGGTGTACCTGACGCCCACTCACGCGGCCTCTCAAACCGTGTTCATGAAATCGTCAGGAAGCACCGAGTTCGTCTTCAGGCACGAGCACGCCAACGTCACACCGACGCCGTTCAACGCCGACAGGTGGGTAAGTCCCGCGCCGGCACCCGGCGACCTCATACTGTTTCCGAGCTATCTGCTCCACGCCGTGCCGCCCAACCAGGGCGAGCGTCGCATCACTCTCTCGTTCAACGCCATCCCCGGCGGACTGGACTCGTGGGGCTACACCGTCCGGTTCAGCGCATGAAGCGGCGCCGCATGCCGGCGCGCTGATCAGGACACAAGGGCGCTCGCTTCGAAAGCGAGCGGCCGCTCGTGCGACACGACGTTGCTTCGGGCCGCGGGATGCTGCGGATCAGAGTATCTGCGCGGCGGTCCAGCCTCCGGCAAGGGCCCGCTGCCGTATGAAGTCGGAGTTGACCTTGAACTCGCCAATCATGATGGCTGGCGTCAGCTGGCCGCTGGTGAACTGCGAGCTGTCGGCGAACGCCGCGTTGTTGAGACTTACGGTAGTGCCCGTCCCGCCCGTGATCGAATATTCGAGCTGCGACTCGGAGAAGCCGCTGTAACCTCCGAGCCGGAGCAACTGGTAGAAGGTGTTCCAGGGGACGACGCCCGCGCCAGCGCCGGTCGCACCCGGGGGACGAACGTTCGAGATGCTGAGCGCGCCGGTGGTGGCGTTGACCGACGCGGCGAGATCTTCGACGCACACGTTCCCGACATACTGCATCCAGCGACGCAGCAGGATCTGCCAGCCACCCGGCGCAGCCGGCGCCACGTGGTCCATGGCGAAATTGATGCCGATCAGCTTGGGATCGATGCCCTGCATCGAATACGCGTACGGCTCGACCATCGTGCCGATATTGCCGCCGTGCGTGTGGGCAACGCCCTGCATGCCGCCGTACTGGGCATTGATCGCCGCGAGGCGGCGATGATTTATCCGGACGCCGTCGAGCAGCGTGGTCATCTGTTGGCCAAACGTATTGGCCGGGAAGCTCGGCACCGTATTGCCGGCATTGTTGTAGCGGTATTTGGTGATGCCATTGGCGCCGGCCACCGACAGTATCTCGTGCACGAACTGACTCGCAATCCAGGCGGTGTTCGTGGGGTCGCTCGGCGGCCCGAAATTCACGCCGATCATGGTGCATATCGCGCCTGTGCTGCGAATGCCCTGCAGCATCAGCGGGAGGTTCGTAGCTACCAGCGGCGGCCGCACGTGGCCGTCGTCGCGCACGGTCAGATCGACCGCCGAGAAACCCCCGGCCAATACGGCTTCCCCGACAGCCACGCCCGTGCCGAACGGATCGGCGTCCGTCTGGGCGCGGGTGCGCACCCATTGCACGTGGCGGGACCAGATCGACGGGATCAATACCTGGGCGGGGGCCGCCTGGGCGGAAGCTTCCGTAGGGAACCCAATGTCTTTGACCGCCCATGCCGTCGCGGCGACCGCGGCACCGGTCAGGAAATCGCGTCTGTCCATCACTATCCTCCTTCAGTACGTATGGTAGAAAAACGGTCTCGTTATCGTCGGAACATCACGGAGGCGATTGCAAGCTTCCGGCCTGAAAGAAGACCGCCGAATCGGCGAATGAATCGGACGAGTTCGCGATGCCTAGCTGAATCGTGTTGACTTCGCCGGCGTTCACGGGCGCCGTCAGCGTCAGCACGACGGTCAGACCGTCGAGCTCAGTCTCGATCTTTCCGAAAAACGGCGGGTTGTCTCGATACAGATTGCAGTTCTGTGGACTGACCCCGTTCGCCGCACCGCTGGTCGGGCCGCCGCAATTGATGCTCGCCGTCGAGACGGCCACGCCGGTGCCGGGCGCGCGCGCATAGTTGACGCCGTTGACGAAGACGCCTACGGCATCGCTGGGGAATCCGGTGTTCACCACGTCGCCGTATTCTTCCGACCCAAACACGTACTTGAGTGTGATGGAGGTGCCGGAAGGGATGAATTGGAAGCTGAGAATCGAGGCGTTGAAAGTCTGCGCCGTCGTCAGTCCCGCAAAGAGGGCGTTGCCCGGAGAGGTATTTCTTGCAAGCGCGTTCAGGATCCCCGAACCGAACGCCGTCGTCTTGTTGGGAAAATCCTCAGCCGACGTTGCGCTACCTGCGACGAATCGCGCGTCGCCCGTCGTCAGCACGACGCCGTTGTTGATTCCGATGGTCGTCTCTAGATTGGTGCCGCCGTTCACGAACATTCCGGATGCGGCCGTCGCGCCGGTGTATTCAATCGTTCCCGGGACGATCGCAATGCCGCCGCCAAGCAAGTTATAGGCGAGCATCTGCACGGCCGAGACCGATCCCCCCGTGGCGGACAGCGGTTTCACGACGACGGGACTGGCCCACGTGCAGGCCGCACCGAGCGCGATCACGGTGCCGGCCAGGAAGGCGGCGCCCGCTCGTAGATGTTTGCGCAAATCCATCACTCCTCCTTGAAACGTCTCGTGGAATCGTGGCAACGGCATGGGTTGCCCGGCGGCGTGCGTCGTGAAGAGCGACGTCTCTTTGCCCGCGCGGATCGAAGAACGGGACCTCGGAAACCGCACAGTCTTAAGCCAGCTTGGAGCTTAGCAAGCCCGGAACAAAGCCTCCACATCCTTGCGCTTTGGGCAAAAAAGATAAGCCGACCTTTTTGTAGCGCACAGCGCGGCCGCGCCGCTCGCGACGCGTGGCTTCGCGCGCTCAGGCATCGACGTTGCGCGGGTGCGTGTCGTCGTGCGGTCCGATCGCTCCGCGGCGCCGCAGCTGGACGATGTCCTCGTGCGTGTAGCCGAGGTTCTTCAGCACTTCATTGGAATGCTGACCGAATGCCGGGGCGGCAAAGGGCTTCGGGCCGGGTGTATCGCTGAAGGTCACGGGTTTCGCGAATCCCCGGTACCGACCGACCAGCGGATGATCGAACTCGGCGACGAGGTCTTCCGCGCGCACCTGCGGATGCTCGAACATATCCTCGATGGAGCGCGCAGCCGAGCATGGGACGCGATCGCCGAAGATCTCTTCCCACTCGAGCGCGGTGCGCGCGATGAGGGCGCCTCGAACCTTGGGCACGATCTCATCGGCGTGCTCCGCGCGTTTGCGCACGGTCGCATAGCGCTCGTTCGACGCGAGCTCTGGCAAGCCGGTGAGCTCGCACAGACTCGACCAGAAATGGGGCGTGTTCGCGGACAGGTAGAGAAACCCTTCCTTCGTCGGGTGCAAGCCGGTGATTCCGCCCGAGCGCATGTCCCTGCCGACGTCGCGTCCCTCGCTCTCGGCCCAGACGAACCGCGCGGCTTGCATCGCCAGCGCGCTGCGAAGCAGCGACACGCCGACGTACTGTCCCTCGCCGGACCGTTCGCGATGAAACAGCGCCGCGGCAACGCCGTACGCGACCATCGATGCTGCATAGTAGTCGATGACCGACCCGTACACGATCTGGGGCTCCTGCTCGGTGCCCTGGAAGCAGCACATGCCCGTCATGGCCTGCAGCACCTGGTCGTAGCCCGCTCGTTCCCGCAGTGGTCCCGTTTCGCCGTAACCGGTCACGCTGCAGTAGATGAGCCGCGGGTTGACGGCCTTGAGCTGCGGGTAGTCGATGCCGAGGCGGGGCGCCACGCTCGGTCGAAAGTTGTGCACGAGCACGTCCGCCGATTCGGCCATTCGACAAAGGACCGCGCGGCCTTCCGGATTCTTGAGGTCGAGCACGACGCCGAGCTTGTTGCGATTCACGCCGAGAAACGCGCGGGATTCGCTCGCGAGCGTGGACGGATATTTGCGGAACGTGTCGCCTCCCGGCGGCTCGATCTTGATCACTTCCGCGCCGAGGTCGCCGAGCAGCGCGCACCCGTTCGGGCCCGCGATGTAGCCGCTCAAATCCAGGACCTTGATGCCGCTGAGCGGCCCTGCCACGGGGTCCGTGCGGACCGCGTGATCGATCTTCGCTTCGTTCTTGCTGCGGGCGATGGTTGCGACGACTCTCATTCGCCTTCTCCTATAGCTTGCGCGACGCTCCCGCTCAAAGAATAACCCATCTCACGCACGCCGATCCCGGAACGAAACAAAATCGTCGAAACGATACGTTTGGTTCCTCGACCGGATCGCGCCGCCGCGGAAAACCGCTGCGTCGAGCGTTGCGCGCGAGGGGAACGGAATGCGCTACGAATGCCGCCGATAGTGCGCGATGTTGTGCAGTTGCATGGCCGTCTCGGGCACGCGCTCCGACGAGTGAAACGCCTGGAACAGCGCGAACTCGACGTCGGTGGCGGATTTCGGCGCGACGTCGAGCGCGCGCCAGCGCACCCACTGTCGCGAGCGGAAGTTGCGCACGACCGTCGCGAGCTTCTCCGAGCGCCGCCACGGCGAGAGGTCGTCGTCCAGCGCCTTCCACGCGCGGCGCAACCAGTAGTCCCGGCACGCGCGACGCAGCGCGCAATCGTTTCGCGGCAGGCCCAGGCATCGCTCCATCGGCAGCGCGCCGCCGGCGGCAAGAAAGGCGCTGAAGCCCTTGCCCAGCCACGCGATGTCGGCGGCCGTAGGCCGTCCGCTCGCCACTCGTTGCGCGCGCTCGAATCCTTCGTCCAGCACCGACGGGTGTTCCGGGCGCATCCCGGTGAAGCTCAACGAAGGGATCAGCGGCATGTCCTCGACCGTTCCATTCTTCGCCACCATGTCGTCGAGAGCGATCCGGAGCGGGCCGGACAACGCACGCGGCAACGGTGAAAGCGCGGGCCTGCTGCCGCCCACTTCTTCGATGCGCGTCCGGACGTGCAAGGCGCCGGAGGGCACGTGCTCGATGTGCGATGCGATCGCGGTGTCGCAGAGAGGCGGTGTCATGCGAGTCTCCGAGCGCCGGTGCGAGTGGTCGGCGGGGTCCAACGGTCGCGGCGAGGGAAAATCATAGAAGCGTGCTACGATCAGAAAAAGCGACTTTTTGTTGAACGACAGTTGAGTAATACTCGTGAAGCTCGCCTTCCTGAACACGCTCGACGCGGTCTTGAGACGAGGAAGCTTCGCCGCTGCGGCGCAGGAGGTCGGGCTGACCGCCGGCGCGGTGAGCCTGCAGATACGGGGGCTGGAGAAATACTTCGGCCAGCCCCTGTTCGATCGATCCTCGCGCACTTCGCGGCCTACGCCTTTTGCGAAAGAGCTGGCGGGCAGCATTCAGGGCGCGCTCGCGACGATCGAAGCGCTGCGCGACAAGCGCAGCACGCAGGTGATGGGGCGAATCGCGCTCGGCACCATCCGCAGCGTTCAAACCACGACGCTGCCGGCGACGATGCTCGACCTGCGCGCCCGCTATCCGCGGCTCGAGGTGCGGCTCGTCCAGGAGGATTCCCCCGTCCTCCTGCGCGAGCTCAATGCGGGCGATCTCGACGCCGCGATCGTCGTGCGCCCGCGGGCCGGCGGATCGAGCAGGCTCCGATGGAAAAACCTGGCGCGGGAATCGTTCGTGCTGCTCGCTCCTCCGAACGCTAAGGGCGATTCCGTGGCCGAGCTGCTTCGCACGCACGAGTGGATCCGCTGGGACGCCTCGTTGACCGGCGGCCAGAGCGCGGCGAGCTTCATCCACAGCGTGGCGCCGAAAGCCCGCGGCCACCTCGACCTCGCGTCGATCGAGGCGATCGTGGCAATGGTTTCGGCCGGGCTCGGCGTGTCGGTCGTCCCGCGGCTCCGCGGCCCGCTGCGCAAGGCCTATCCCGTGCGGGAGATCGGCTTGGGCAGAAACGCGCCGACGCGCCAGATCGCCTTCGTGTGTCGCGCGCCCGATGCCGGCAACCGCCGCGTTGCGGCGGTGCTCGAATCGTTCGAGAAAGTGTACGGCGTCACCGGGCGCAGGGCAGCGAAGCGCGCCCCCTGACCGTCAAACCCCGCGCTCGACGCGTCGCCGCCAGGCGTCGCGCTTCACGATCGCGCCGCGTTCGCTTCGCGAGCCTGGATCACCGCGTGGCGCTCGAGCAACTGTTGCGCGCGGCGAACGACGGGAACGTCGATCATCTTGCCTTCGATTGCAAACGAGCCGCGGCCGGAGGCTTCCGCAGCAGCGGCTTCGTCGACGATGCGCGTCGCGAGCGCGACCTCCGCCGGTGATGGAGAGAACTCCTCGTTGACGATCGGCACCTGCCCCGGGTGGATGCAGCTCGCACCCATGAAGCCGAACCGGCGCGAGCGGCGCACCATGGCGCGAAACGCGTCCCAATCGCCGAACGAGGCGACGCTCCCGATGAACCCGAGCGGCATGAGCCCGGCCGCGCGGGCGGCCAGGATCATCTGCTGCTTCGGCATCAGCAGGGTTTCCTCGATGGGCTCCATGCCGACTTCGGTTGCAAAGTCTTCGCCACCGATGTTCATGCCGACGAGCCTGCCGGACGATACGGCGATGGCGGGCATCTCGAAGAAAGCGGTCGGAGTTTCGATCATCGCGATGAAGCGGGTGTGTCCGAGCGGAAGGCCGCGCCGGACCTCGAGCTCGGACACGAGCTCGTCGAGAAGACGAATGTGGTCGGGGCCCGCGACCTTGGTGATGGCGAGGCCGTTCACGCCCTCATTCACCGAAGCCTCGATGTCGCGCACCGCCATCGACAAGGGACGGTTGATGCGCACGATCGCGGCCGCTCCGCCGCGGCGCACGCGTGCGGCCGCAGATTGCACGAGCAAGCGGGCGTCCTCTTTCTCGGCCTCCGGCACGCTGTCTTCCAGGTCGAGCTGGACGCAGTCGGCACCGCGCGTGTGCGCCTTGTCGACGTACTTCTCGACGTTGACCGGCACATAGAGAAGCGATCGCCAGAGCGGCAACGCCGAGGCCATCGCCGAGGGCTCCCGAGCGCCGCTGCTACTCGTTGCCAAGGCGGAGGAAGTCGGCGATATCCCAATAGCCGGTGCGCGGCATCGGCACATCGCCGCGGGTGCGCACCTCGAGGAGATAGGGGACCTGGGCCGCCATCGCCTTTTCCAATGCTTGCGGGAGTGCGTCCGGCTCCTCGACGAGCGCCGATTCGATGCCGAAAGATTTCGCGAGGAGCATGAAGTCGGGGTTGTACGGCGTGCCGTCAGGGCGCGTGAACTCGGTCCCGTATTTGTTTCCGAAATACGTGCTGCCGACCGACAGGATCGTCGAGTAGCAGAAATTGTTGAAGACGACCCATAGCACGGGAACGTCGAGCTCGACGGCGGTTGCCAGCGCGCCGATCACCGACATGAGCCCGCCGTCGCCGACCAGTCCGATCACCTTGCGGCCGGGCGCGCCCATCTTGGCGCCGATTGCCGCGGCCGGCGAAAACCCCATGGTCGCGAAGCCGCCGCTCGTGATGAACGACGCCGGACGCATGCTTTGCAGCTGCTGCCCCGCGCCGTTCTTGTTCCAGCCGACGTCGGTGACGAAGATGGCATCTTCCGGCGCGGCCTTCGAGAGCTCCTTCAGCAGGCGAGCCGGGTGAATGGGCTTGCCGCTGTTTTCCTGGGTTTCAACGAGCTCCTTGCGCCAATCCTGCTTGCGTCGCGCGACGATCTCCGCCTGTGCGCTCATCGCGTGCGGCGGCCGCGGGCTCTTTCCGAGGCGCTCGATCAGCGCTTGCAGCGTCACCTTTGCATCGCCGACGACGCCGACCTCCACCGGATAGATCTTCCCCACCTCCGCCGGATCGATGTCGATCTGGATGAGTCGCGACGGCGGAATCGAAAACGTGTGCTTCCGGTTCCACGAGCTGCAATCCGCTTCGCCGAAGGCGGTGCCGACGGCAAGAATGACGTCCGCTTCGAGCGTCGTCGCATTGGCGGGCCGCGTTCCCCAGATGCCGGTCGTGCCGAGCGCGAGCGGGTGATTCTCGGGAAAGATTCCCTTTCCCATCAGCGTCGTCGCCACCGGGGCGCCCAGCAGCTCGGCGAGAGCCCTGAGCTCGACGGACGCCTCGCTCAGCGCTACGCCGTTGCCGGCGAAAATGACCGGCCGCGAAGCGGCGGCAAGAAGCTCTGCCGCTCGGGCAACGCCGTCGATGGGCGCACCCACGCGCCAATGCGCAGGACGCCGCGCGACGGTCGCAGGCGATGCGTCGACCTTGCCGGCGAACACATCCATCGGAATGTCGATCAGCACCGCACCGGGTCTTCCCGTCTGCGCGAGATTGAGCGCACGCGGCATGACGTCGGCCAGAAACTTCGCGTCGTCCACCCGCCACACGCGCTTGCAGATCGGGCGGTAGATGTCGCCTTGCGACGCATCGGCATGCAGCCTCACGCCTTGATGCGGCTCGCGGGCGTGATGGTAGGACGGCGTATTGCCGGCGATCACGACCATCGGCGTGCAGTCCGCGGCGGCGGTGGCAACGCCAGTCAGCGCGTTGGTCAGCCCGGGCGACAGATGGACGTTGATGACCGCAAGCTTGTGCGAAACGCGGAAATACGCATCGGCCGCGTGGACGGCCTGCTGCTCGTGGCGGAACGATACGTACTCGATTCCAAGCTTGTGGCAGGCGTCGATCAGTGCGTAATTCGTGTGCCCGCATTGGCCGAATACCTTGGTGACGCCTTCGTGGCGCAAGCATTCGGCGATGAACATGGCTCCGTTCATTGGCTTTGGTCCCTAGGACAGGCTGATGGTGACGAGGCGCTCTTCGGTCATCTCGCGCATCGCGTATTTCGGACCCTCGCGCCCGACGCCGCTGTCCTTGACGCCGGCAAACGGCATCAAGTCGACGCGGCTGCTGGAGGGCTCGTTGATGTGGACGACGCCGACGTGCAGGCGGCGCGCAGTCGACATCGCCCGCATCACGTCGCGCGTGAAGAGCCCGGCGGCAAGCCCGAACGACGTCGAATTGACCTGGGCGATCGCATCTTCGAGCGCGCCGAACGGCACCACCGAGACGACGGGACCGAAGATTTCGTCGCACATCACCCGCATTTCCGGGCGCACGTCGGTCAGTATCGTCGGATGGAGCAGCGCGCCTTCGCGCTGCCCGCCCTCGACGACGCGCGCGCCCTCTTGCACCGCGGCTTGCACCCAATCCTGCGCACGCTGCGCCTCCGCCTCGCTGATCATCGGGCCTACGATCGTCTTCGGGTCGTGGGGATCCCCGACCGGCAGGCGCCGCGTGGCAGCCACGAACCGTTCGAGGAATTCGCCGGCGACTTTCGCGTCGACGAACAGCCGCTGGACCGACGTGCACGCCTGGCCCGCCCGCCGGAACGCCGAATTCGCACAGCGCGTCGCTGCCCGCTCCAGGTCCGCGTCGTCGCACACGATGGTGGCCGCAATGCTGCCGAGCTCGAGCGCCACGGGACGCAAGCCGACGGACTGCTGCAACTGCTTGCCGACTTCGGTGCTACCCGTGAAGGTATAGAAAGCGATGCTCTTGTTCGCGACCAGCCAGGCACCGATTTCCGCTCCCGGGCCTTGCACCAGGTTGACGTGACCGGGCGGGAGGCCGGCGTCGAGCAGGATCTGCACCAGCAACGCGGCGCTCAGAGGCGTCGATTGCGGCGGCTTGATAACGACCGTGTTTCCCGAGGCCAGCGCGGGTGCGACCTTGTGGGCGACCATGTTGAGCGGCGAGTTGAAGGACGTGATTCCGCAGACCACGCCGCGCGGCACGCGGATGGTGTACGCCATTCGATGCGCGTGTCCCGGCGCGGACTCGATGGGAACCATCTCTCCGCTCAACCGTTTGGCTTCCTCCGCCGAGATGATGAACGTCTGCGCGCATCGGCTCACTTCGTTGCGGGCATCGGTCACCGGGAAACCGGCTTCGGCGACGATCGTATCCACGAGCGAATCGCGGCGCTCCTCGATGAGCTGCGAAGCCTTCATCAGGATGCGATAGCGATCGTAAGGCTCGAGCTGCACCGTCTCGAACGATCGCCGCGCCGCGGCGACGGCACGGTCGACCTGCTCCTTCGACGCCCGCTCCGCGGTGCCGACGATGCGCCCCGAAAACTTGTCGACGACCGGGAAGGCAGAGACCCCCTTGGTCCAGGCGCCGTCGATGAACAGCGTGCCGATTGAGGTGATCGCTTGCGTGTCGTTCATGGCGGGAGGACTTTCCTCGAACGATCCGAATTAGCGGATCGGGTGGCTCGTAGCGCCCATCGGCCGCGGACATCCCCGGACGCGGGGTGGACATTTCCATCGTCGAACATTATTAGCACGAGTCGTCCAAAATCCCTACGCCAGCGGGCTTTGGTGACAGCTTCCGACGCCGGGTGCGCGCCGCGCAAGGACTTGGGGGCAAAGCAGGCGAGCTCTTGCGTTTTGTTCAGTAATTGGTACCCTTGTCGCCAAAATAGAACACCGTCGCGTTTTTCATCGTTTCCGCCGGCCGTGCAGGGTGTTCGCCGCCGTCGCCGATCGACTTCAGGAGGAGCTTCATGTGCGCAACCCTTACCCGCCGATCGCCGGCAGCCGCGCGCTGCTGCCGGCTCCCCAGCCCGCGACAAGCATGACCGCTACGCTAGCCCTCGACGGCGCTTCCACGCGTTGTTACGATCCGTTGTTTTGTTCAATGAAACGCGTCTCGGGCAATCGCCCGGGCCATTCTCATCGCAAAGGAAGGACTCTCATGGCATCGACAATTTACAAGCTGGCTGGCGGTCTCGCGCTGCTTCTCGGCGTTACGCTCGTGCAGGCCCAGGACATCCAGGAACGGACGATCCGCTTCGGGCACTTGAACAACGCCGACCATCCGACCAGCTGGGGGGTCAAGAAATTCGCCGAGATCGTGGCCGCCAAGAGCGGCGGCAAGATCAAGGTGCAGGAATTCCCCGCGAGCCAGCTCGGGAACGAGCTGCAGCAGCAATCCGCGCTGCAGGGCGGCGTGCAGGAAATGCTCGTCGCTTCCACCACGTCGCTCGCCGGCATCGTCAAGGAATTCGGGCTCTTCGACTTCCCATTCCTCTTCACCAACGCGAAACAGGCCGATGCGATGGTCGACGGCCCGCTCGGCAAGATGCTGAGCGCCAAGCTCGCGGACAAGGGCGTGGTCATATTGGGCTTCTTCGACCTGGGCTTCCGCAACGTCACCAACAGCAAGCGCCCGATCACCAAGGGTGAAGACCTCGAGGGACTCAAGCTCCGCGTGATCCCGAACCCGGTGTTCCTGGACACCTTCAAGACCTTCAAGGCCAACCCGCTCCCGATGCCCTTTGCCGAGCTGTACACCGCGCTCGAAACGAAGGCCGTCGACGGCCAGGAAAATCCGTATTCGGTGATTCTGTCCAACAAGATGTACGAGGTGCAGAAGTACGTCAGCGCCACGAATCACGTGTACGCGACCAACCCGGTCCAGATCAGCAAGCGCTTCTGGGACAAGCTGTCGCCGGCGGAGCACAAGCTGCTCCAGGACGCCGCCATCGAAGCCCAGAATTACCAGCGAACGGCGAGCCGCGAGGCCGCGGGCAAGGCATTGACCGACTTGCAGGCCAAGGGCATGGCTTTCAACGAGATAGCGCCGGCCGAGATGGCTCGCATGCGCACCGCCGTCAAGCCGATCTACGACAAGTTCACGGCCGAGTACGACCCGGCCGTGGTGACCCTGTTCAAGTCGGAGCTGGAGCGCGTCTCCAAGATGTGATCGTCGAAGCGTTCAATACCCGGACCCGGACTTCGACGTTACCCGTTCGAAGTCCGGCCCGGAGTCCTATACGGCTGATCAGCCGACCGTTCCCCGACTTTTCCCTGCCTGCCAGCGCTCGAGTATCGCTCGCGCATCGTTCGTCGCCGGATCCATCATCCGCGCGTGCTCGGGCATCTTCGCCGTGAGCTCGATCACGTAGCCGTTCGGATCGCGGAAGTAGATCGAGTGCACGAAGCCGTGGTCGGAGATGCCGCGCGTCTCGATCCCCAGCGCCTTTCCCTTCGCCATCATTTCCCGGAGCACGGGCGGCTCGACCTCGAGCGCGATGTGAAGGTCGAAGTCGTGCTGCGCCTTCCACTCGAACGGCATGTCGGGCGCCTCGAAGAAGGCCAGGTACGAGCCGTCGTCGAGCTGGTAGAACGTATGGAGGACGGACGTGCGCCGTCCGGACTTCGTCTCCTGGATGTCGAGGCTTCCGGCGAGCGGCAAGCCGAGAAAATCCTCGTAGAAGCGACGCGTCTCCTCCGAATCGCGGCAGCGGTACGCGTTGTGGTGCAAGCCCTTGATCACAGGTCGACCTCCGTTCAGTCGAGGGGAGATGGGTCCATCTGCCGCCTTAAAGCCGCACGAACTCCTTCCCTTTGTTCGGATCGACGACGTACTTGTAGAACGCCTCATTCACCTTGTCCCAGCTCTTGAGCTTCTTCATGTTGCCAAGCCAGCGGCACACGTTCGGATAGGCGCCGAACTTGCAATCGATCGCCTCACCGCCCAGGATCATCATCGAGCCCAGGTAGTCGGCGATGGTGATCTCGTCGCCGCAAAGATAGGCGCTGCGCGAGCCGATAAGGTCCTGGTCCAGCACCTTGAGCCAGCCGAGCGCCTTTTCCTTGCCCCACGCGACGGTGCCGGCCTGCACCGCGTCGTCGGACCGACGCATGAACGGAAAGATCTGCGGGTACAGGAAGCCGTAGGAAAAGTCACGGTAGAAGCCCGTGTTGAGCCAATCCATCCGCTCGTTGACCCGCGCGCGCTTCTGGAGGTCGGTCGGGTACGCCGGCGAGCGAACCTTGTCGGCGAGGTACTTGAGGATCGCGGAGCTCTCCGTCAACCGGAAGTCGCCGTCCTCCAGCACGGGCACCTGATGGCTGGGATTGATCGCCGAATATTCGGGCTTGTACTGCTCGCCCGTGAAAAGATCGACGAGCTGGTAGTCGAGATCGATTCCGCTTTCGGTGGCGAACAGCACGACGGGCCGGCTCGTGGTCGAGACGGGATGGTAGTAGAGCTTCATGCCAGGTCTCCTTCGCAAGAAAGTGCGCGCGCCGCTCGAAGCGGCGCCGTCTCACGCCGGAAAGTATACTTCCTCCGCCACCGCCGCCATGGCGGAGCGGCAGGCGCCATGAGCGCGACGCTCCCGAGCACGAATTGCCCCGGAGCGCGATAGCCCGGAGAACAGTCAATGAGCGTGATCGATTCGAAGGTCGTCAACATCGACGAGCTGAAGCTCGAGCATTTCACCAGGGGCGACGCATTCGAGAGCGCGTCGGTGCGAATCGGGCCGCTGCTTGGCGCCAGGGACATCGGCTACTCGTACGACGTCGTGCCGCCGGGAAAGCGCTCGTGTCCGTTCCACAGTCACCGCGGCGAGGAGGAGATGTTCTTCATCGTGAAGGGCCGCGGCACGCTTCGGTATGGAAGCGAGACGAGGATGATCCGCGCCGGCGACGTGATCTGCTGCCCGACCGGCGGGCCGGAGACGGCCCACCAGATCGTCAACGACTCGGATGCCGACCTCGCGTACCTTTCCATCAGCACGATGCGAACGCCCGAGATCTGCGAATATCCCGATTCCGGAAAGGTCGGCGCGTTCGGCGGCGGCGGGATGCGTCACATGACGCGCGTGGCCGACAACGTCGATTACTGGGTCGGCGAGACCTAACCGCAGACCGTTCCCGGCGCGCGAAACACCTGCCGGGTGATCGGCTTGGTCTGGGTCGTCGTCCTGCCGCCATCGGTCACGGTGAACGTGAACGTTGCGGCGTTGCCGCTGGCAAACGCGGCCGTCGCCGTTCCGACTTCCATCCGCGTAACCGTTCCCGGTGTCCAGGGCGTGGCGGAGAAAGCCGGTCCCGACGTCTTGATGAGCGAGCCGGTGTACACGCCGGGCGCGACTTTCCGGAGCGTCGCCGTGAGCGGCAGCGCCGCCCCGGTGAAGTCATAGGTGAACCATGCGGCGAAAATCACATCCCCCTGATGCGTGAAGTCGATCCCCCACCCGGATTCCACGCCGCCCGGGGCCCACCACAAGTCCGTGTAGTTCATGGCGAGCGCGGGGTCCGAAACCGCCCCCCAGGTGCATTGCGGCAGTGGACCGAACACCTGCCGGGTAATCGACTTCGTCTGACTCATGCCGTCGACGGTATAGCTGAACGTCCCGTTGTCGGGGCCGCTGAAGGAGAGCGTCCCGGTGCCGACTTCGACGCGCTGCACCAGCGCAGGGTTGAACGGCACCGCGTCGAGCGGCGGCCCCGTGGTGCGGTAGAGCGTGCCCGAGTAGGTGTCCAGCCCCGTCTTTGACGCCGTCATCGTCATGTACCACGCCTTGCCGTTCCCATCGTGCGTAAACCACGTCGCGAAGATCACGTCCCCTTGGTGCGCGAGGTCGATGCCCCACCCCGACTCGAGCGGATTCCACCACATGCCCTGATGGTTCACGACAGACGCAGGAATCGTCCGGGGGCCGTTGTATGGGACGAGCACGTGATCGTCGCCGCCTCCTGTCACGCTCGTCATCGCGAGGAGCTTCGCGTGCGCGGCGGGATCGCGGCGGACCTCGGAATCGAAGTACGTGAGAGCCCACGTGAAAATGTCCGGGGCCGAGGTGCGGTCGAACTCGTGGCCGACGCCCGTGAGTGTCACGAGCTCCCGGGGCCCCGCGAGCCGATCGATGCCGCGCAACGTTTCGCTCAAGGGCGCCGTCGTGTCGGACGTTCCGGCGATGCCGAGGAACGAGAGCGTCACGTCGTCTAGACCGTGCTGCGATTCCCCGAATGCATTGAAGCCTATCTGCCCGAGGTAGGGTACGTACCCCACGGCCGCCTTGAGCCGCGGATCGAACATGACCGGCATCGATTGCTGCGTCACCGTTGTCGTGAGCTTGCCGCCGGCCATGAGCAGCAACGCCTCCGCACCCATGCTGGCGCCGAAGCCGCCGACCTGGGAGGCGTCCACGCGGTCCCGCCATTGCGGATTGGAAAGCAGGTAGTCGAGCGTTTTGGACAGCGCGAGAGGCCGCAGCGCCTGCACAGCGTTGAACTGCTCCAGGTGCGTCACGAGGAAAACGAAATCGAGCAAGCCGTCGAGGCTGCGCAGATCCGTAAAAGCGGCGTCCGTGTGGAACGGAGCGGCAACCACATAGCCGAAGCTCGCGAATACGGAGATCGCGTAGAGGTAGTCGCTTTCGACGGGAGCGTCGCCGTAGCCATGCGAGAAAAGCAGGATGGGAAAGCGCGTGGTCGCATCGGGCCAGAGCGGGGCTTCGCCGTCGCGAAGCATGTGTGGTATGGGCCTGTCCGTGGGCAGCTGATAATCCGGACGCGCATTCGATGCGCTCGTCGGATGACAGACGATGACGACGTAGTTGAACGAGCGGCCCGCGAACGTGCCGAAGAGTTGCCGATTGTTCGGCGCGTCCACGGTCACCATCGGCGTGTGCGAGGGGTCCGCGAGGAGCTCTACCGGGCTGCGCGCCACGCCGTTGTTGCGGGCTACCCCTTCCCAGTACTGCTCGGCCGTCTCGCCGGGTGCGAGCCGGCTGAAATCCTGCGCGACGTTGCTGCACTCGACGGCATACGGACCGGGCAATGGGAGCGGCGGCACGGCGACGGCGAAGGCATCGCGCGCCGCGAGCGATCCGAAGGCGGCCGCCGCGAACGCCAACGCGGCAATCAAGCGGGCGCAAATTGTCATCGCGATCGTTCTCACGTCACGAGGATCGCGCCGCGCCTCTCCGGCCCGTATAAGACGTAATATGATTCGCTTGTAGGCGCGTGCTCACTTGTGGTTCATGCGCCATGCCGATCCCATAGCAGCATCGAGACGCACGACGATGACTCCAGACGAACAATCGATCCGGGCGCTGGTTGCCACCTGGCTCGCGGCAAGCGAGAAGGGCGATGTCGACACGGTGCTGTCGCTGATCGCCGACGACGCTGTCTTCCTGTTGCCGGGGCAACCGGTGATGGGCAAGGCGGAGTTCGCCGAGCAGTCGCGACCCAAGCGGGGTCAGGATGCACCGCACATCGAAGCGACGAGCGACATCCAGGAGATCCAGGTTGTCGGCGAGTGGGCCTTCATGAGGACGCGGCTCACCGTCACGGTGACGCCGGCGGGCGGTGAACCGATCACGCGCAATGGCCACACGCTCACGATCCTGAGAAAGCAGCACGGGAAGTGGCTGCTCGCACGAGACGCCAACCTGCTCGCCTAGCACCGTGCTGACGTGCACGTCGAAGATCAAACCGTCGCCGCCCACGCGGAGCTCGAACAACGGGTCGGCGACTGGATCGCACGCGGCGGCGGCGTGAACAAGCCGTGAAGATCTCGGCGCAGATGACCGTGGTCATGTCGGCTATCTTCGCGGTGGTCTGCTTCGGCGTCGCGATCACCGGCTTCCTTTCGCTCGGCGACATCGCGGACCCGGCGCAGATCGCGGACGCCAAGGGATTCGCGTGGTTCTGGACGTTCCTCGGCAGCATCGCGACCCTGTTCGGGCTGCTTGCGCTTTGGATGGTGCGCACGCACAAGGACGGCGCCTGAACGGGGCGAAAGACGTCATTTCCACGGGGCCCGCCGGTGGACCGCGCACGCCGGACGGAATAAGCTACTCATCGCAACCCGCACGTCGTGACGGAGACCCCGATGGATCAGGAAACCTTCAACCTCAGCATCCGCAAATTCCTCAAGATGGTGGGCGTCAACTCGCAGCGCGAGATCGAGCAGGCGGTCGACAAGGCGATGGCCGCGCGCTCGATCGCCGGCACCGAGTCGTTTCCCGCCCGCGTGACGCTCGAGGTCGCCGGCCTCGCGATCAACGTTCAGTTCGACGGAGTGATCAAGCTGCAGTGAGTGTCGAAGCTTCGGCCGTGTGAACGGCTGCCGCAAGGCGTCGTCGGCTGTGATCGGCGGCCCCGGAGATCCGCATGCCAAGGTATGTCGATGGATTCGTCATCCCGGTCCCCAAGGCGAAGCTCGGCGCGTACCGCCGCATGTCGCGCAAGGCGGGAGCCGTGTGGCGGGAATTCGGTGCGCTCGAATATTGCGAGTGCGTCGAGGACGACGTCAGGATGGGAAAGATCACGTCATTTCCGCGCAGCGTCAAGCTCAAGCCGAACGAAGTCGTCGTGTTTTCCTGGATTGTCTTCAAGTCGCGCGCCCAGCGCGATGACATCAACGCGAAAGTGATGAAAGACCCCCGTCTCGCCGGCATGATGGATCCGAAGAAGCTGCCGTTCGATGCGAAGCGGATGATCTACGGCGGCTTCAAGGTGAGCATCGACGTCTGATGCTGCCGGCGCGGACGTGACAGGCTCGCTCTCCGGGAGAATCACCGCACGCTTCGAAGGCGAGGTGGTCGTGTTCCTCATCGGCATGCGCATCAACCGGCTGTGGAAGATCCACAAGTGGTTGCCCGTCGCTCGCGCGATGCCGCGAATGCTGCGCGAGCTTGCCGCGGATGCGGACGCAGGGCTGCTCGGCTTCGAATCGTGGGTAGGAAACCCGACGATTGCACTGCAATACTGGCGCTCGTTCGAGCACCTCGAGCGATACGCGAAGGATTCCACGCGCCTTCACCGCCCCGCGTGGGCCGCATTCAACCGCGCGGTCGCAAGCAACGGCGATGTCGGCATCTGGCACGAGACGTATCGCGTGCGGCCCGGAGACTACGAGTGCATCTACAACAACATGCCGCCGTTCGGCCTTGCGAAGGCCACCACGGCGGTGCCGGCCAGCGGAGCGCTCGAGTCCGCGCGTGCAAGGATCACGACTCGATGATCACGTTGCAGTTCCTGATCACTTCGCTCGTCGTCGTGCTGATTCCCGGGCCCGGCGTCGTGTTCACCGTTTCCACCGGCCTCGTGCATGGCAGGCGGGCCAGCGTGTTCGGCGCGCTGGGGTGCACCGCCGGCATTCTTCCGCATCTCCTTGCCACGGTGCTGGGACTGGCGGCGCTGCTGCATGCGAGCGCCGTCGCCTTCCAGGCCCTGAAGCTCGCGGGGGTGGCGTATCTCCTGTACCTCGGGTGGATGACCTGGCGCGACAAGGCCGCTTTCGCCATGGGGCAAGACCGGACGGCGAGGAAGGCAACGAGTCTCGTGCTCAAGGCCTTCCTGCTCAATATACTGAACCCGAAGTTGACGATCTTCTTCCTCGCCTTCCTGCCGCAATTCATAGACCCGCATGCAGCATCGCCC
>Ga0068864_100000913_pt1 | contig 24793 bp, 26 predicted proteins | sample KBSSwiS72_FD_66586 | JGI IMG/M metagenome (GOLD analysis project Ga0068864, IMG submission 66586) | Switchgrass rhizosphere microbial communities from Kellogg Biological Station, Michigan, USA - KBS Switchgrass S7-2 | ecosystem: Host-associated > Plants > Roots > Rhizosphere > Soil ... | reverse complement strand
CACGGTCGGGTGCCTGCTCACGAACTCACCAATCGGCCGCGCCGAGAACATCATCACGGCTACGGCGAGCACGACGGCTGTGATCATCACGGCGACGTCGTCAGCCATCCCGACGGCGGTGATCACCGAATCCAGCGAGAACACGACGTCGAGGATCATGATTTGGGCGATGACCGCCCCGAACGATGGCGCTGTGCGTGTCGAACCGCGGCTCTCTTCCCCCTCGAGACGCTCGTGAATCTCAAGCGTCGCCTTGCCGAGCAGGAACAGCCCGCCGCTGATGAGAATCAGATCGCGCCCGGAAATGTCCCGGCCGGCGACGGAAAAGAGCGGCGCCGTCAGCCGGATGATCCAGACGATCGACAACAGCAGCAGGATGCGCATCCCCATCGCGGCCATGAGCCCGGTTCGGCGGGCGCTGGACTGGCGTCGCTCGGGCAGCTTGCTGGAAATGATCGAGATGAAAATGACGTTGTCGACGCCGAGGACGATCTCGAGGAACGTCAGCGTCACGAGTGCGAGGATGCCCTCGGAAGTGAGGAGCGCGTCCATGGTAGTGAGCAACGTTAACACGTTGCGAACGAGCTCTGAATCGACGCCCGCGGGTAGAAGCGTGCCTCTGAATCCGATTCGACCAGCGCGCACGGACAGCCCGCCGCAGCTGCACGAGCACGCAGTATTCAAGGGGTCGAGCGACGTGTACCACCTGTCTGCGACACGACAGGATACGTGACCTGCGTTCCCTTGACGCGGGCCCAGGCCGTCAGGACATGCGGCCTCGTCCCGATACGGCTCGTGATTTCATTCGCGCGTAATCCCCTGGCGAGGAGCGCATCCGCGATCAACGTCCGGTGGCAGCGCCAGGGAACCGCCTCGGCGCACATCAGCACGACACGCTCTCGCGTCGCCAGCTGGATGCAGCGCGCCAACGCCCGGTCGAAAGCCCGCGTCTGCATGTAGTCGGCGTAGCCCCGGAAGCTGGCGTTTTGCCATCCGGCGTTGACAGAGTCCGGCCTGGCGCGGCGTAACCCGCCGAGGCCCGCCAGATGCGTGTAGTGAATGCGCGCGCGATGAAGCGCCTCCGACAGTCGATCGCGATTGAACTGCGGATTGTGGCGTGACCGCGGAATCGTCCGCACGTCGATCAGGCGCTGCACGCCGTGCGCTTCGAGCAGGCGCACGAACAGCTCAATCGGGCGCGTCGAATGCCCGACCGTGAAGATCGCTCTCGCGATCACCGCTCGGTGCCTGACACCCTGGGTGACTTATTGCGCAGCTCGTCGATCCGCTTCGACGCCTCGGCCTTGGTGAGGTTCTCGTCGACAGTCTCGCCACTGTCCTGCGCCAGCGTTTCGAGGTACGACCGTTGCGCCGCCGTCATCGGCTCGTCGCCGGTCTTCCAATCGTCCGGATCCTTCTGAAGCGAGCTCGGCTGGAGCGGATTTTGTTCGGCCATGCGCGAAGAAAAAGCAAACTTCGTGCTAGCTGGCGCGCGATACTCATCAGGTTGTCGACGGAGGCCTCGCGCCCACGCGCGTCTGCGAATCAGCGATCTAGAAGTTGTGCGAGATCAGCTTCTCGATGTGTAGATATTCCGACAGCTGATCGCGGATACGCGCGATGGCGTCCGGCGACGCGCGCACCTGCAAACGCGCCTCGCTCGCCTCACCCATCACGGCGATGCCCGGCATGCCGCGAACCGTCTCCATCCAGTCGGGCGGCACATCGTCCCGCCGCCCCCGCTTCACCGCGATGACGAACACTTCGTCTGACTCCATTCGGCTCGATGATCGTGAGGGCACCTGCGGCATTCCGGTTTCTTGAACGTCGCGGTCGACCTGATGCTGCGGCGACGGGCCGCGAGGATCGCGCCATATCGCCACCAGTACTTTCAAGAGACGGACGGGTTTAGGAATTTTCGGTCGGGGACCGAGGGGTGCAAATCCAGGAAGATCTGCGAAGACGTTGCGTTCACTTCGCGCGCGCGACGTCCATCACCACGTCGTACTGAAACCGCACGAAACGGTAGAGCTCGGCTTCGAGGATCCGCTCCTGATCGCTATGCGCGCCGTAGCCCTTGGCGCCGTCCTCGTAGTCCATCGCCGGCCCGATGCCGTAACACTGCACCCCTTTGGATCGGATCTGCGCCTTGTCGCTCGCGCCCGTGCTCATCGTCGGCAGCACGTCGACGCCGTAGTGCTTCTTCGTCTCCGCCTCGAGCGCGGCGAAGAGCTCGGTGTTGAGGCGCGAGGCGCCGGCGGGCCGATAGCGATCGCGCGCCCAGCGGACCTCGACGCTCGGATCGTTGATCACCGCGCGGATCTGATCGAGAAACTTGGTCTGATCCTCGTCCGGGTGCAGCCGCACGTCGAGCGTCGCCTTCGCTTCCGACGGGATCACATTGTAGCGGTAGCCCGCCGTCAGAATCGTGGGCACGAGGGACGTGTGCAGCATCGACCAGTGCTCCGGTTCGTTCTCGAGCATCCAGTCGGCAGCCGGCTTCGACACCTTGGGATCGGGGCTCAGCACGTCGCGGTAGCGCTTCGCCGCTTCAGGTGACGCGGTCGCTGCCAGCTTGCGGAAGTACGATCCGGTCGTCTCGTTGATCCGCAGCTGCGGCGTCCAGTCGACGATCTTCGCCACCGATCGCGTCAGGTGCGCGACGACGTTGCTCTGACGAGGGACGGAGCCGTGGCCCGCCGGCCCGCGCGCGATGATCTCGACGGCGCGCGGCTCCTTCTCGGTCGTGCTGATGCTGGCGCGCGTGTACTTGCCGGCGAGCCGTCCTGGCCCGCCGCCTTCCGCCAGGCAGTACTCCGCGTCGATCGCGTCGAAGTGGTTGTCGATCATGTACTGCGCGCCGACCTCGGGCGACCCTTCCTCGCCCGACTCGGCGAGAAAGATCACGTCGCGATCGAGGGCGGCGTTCGAGCGCTTCAGCATCAGCACCAGCATCAGGCTGGCGACGAGATTGTCCTTGTCGTCGACGGTACCGCGGCCGTAGATGTAGCCGCCGGCCAGATCCGCGCTGAACGGTCCGTGATCGACCCACTTCTTCGGGTCGATGGTGACGACGTCGGTGTGCCCCATGACGAGGATCGGCTTCTTCTTGCCGTTCCCCTTGATCCGCGTGACGAGGTTCGCGCGGTTCGCGTCACCGGCGAAGACCTGATACGGAATGCCCTCCCTGTCGAGCACCCGCTTCACATACTCCACCGCGCGCGTCTCGTTGCCGGGCGGGTTGCTCGTATCGATGCGGACCAGCGCCTGGAAGTGCTGCAGCGTCTCGGCTTCGACCGCTTTCCAGTCAATCGGCGCCTGCGCCCGCGCCGTCCCTGCGCTGGCCGCGAACAACATGAGGATCAGGATCGGTTTCATACGAGGCTGTGCTCCGGGATGTGCCCTTAGCGTTCGAGTGAGACGATTTGCGCGCCCCGCAGTCCCGCGCGTCCGAGGCGCGCCACCGCGGCGTCCGCCTCCTCGCGCGAGGCGAAAGGACCCGAGAGTACCTGGAGCCACGTGCCCGCGACCCGGCGCCGGACCGGCAATCCGGCGTCCGACACCGCAGCCGCGGCGGCCGCCGCGCGATCCTCGGTGCGAAACGAGGCGACGACGATCTCGAACGATCCGCTCGTCGGAGTCGGTAGTGGCGCCGCGGCTGGTTGCGAGGGTGGCTCCGCGGCCGGCAAGGCCGGAGATGAATGCACGGCCGATGCGGTTTGAGGTGGTGTGACCATCGGCGCAGTCACCGGCGCAGGAACCGTGGCAGACGCCGCAGGCGCGTCGATCGGATCGGCAGGAGCACGGGTCAGCCACAGTCCCACCGCCACAAAGGAGAGCACGACGATCAACGCAACCAGCCAGCGTCTGATCGGCGGGGCCGCCGGCGTCAGCGCCGGCTCGAACGGCGCGCGCATCAGGGGAACGTCAAGCGCCACCGGCACATCACGCTCCACCGGAAGATCGCTCTCGACCGGCTGCCGGATCGACTTGTGAGACTCGGGCGCAGGTTCGTGGCTCTGCGCCGCAGGACCGCCGGAAATCAGGGTGACAAGCTCGGGGCGCAAATCGAGCGCGATCGCGGCGGTCCCGATCAGATCCGCGTCGATGGTGTGCAGGCGCTGCGCGAACGCCGCTTCGAGCGCGTGGTCGCACAGCAGATTCACGACGCGCGGGAGCCCGCCCGACCAGCGCCAGATGGCGCGAATGGCGTCAGGCGTGAACGTCACATCCAGTCCCGCGCTGTCCCAGTCGCCGAGCGCCCGCGCGAGCTCGTCCGCGCCAGGCATCCGCGACCCAGCGGCGCGGCCGATGGCAAGCCGGTGAGCGATGTACGACTTGAGCTCGGCCTCGCTCAGCGGCTCGAGGCGGATCCGGCGCGACACGCGCTGCTGGAACTGCCGCAGCTCGGGGCGCGCGAGGAGCGACTCGAGATCCAGCTGACCCGCCAGGATGATCTGCAGCATCGTGCCGCCGGGCTCGGCGATGTTCGACAGCAGCCGGATCTGCTCGAGCACGTCCGGCTGCACGTGCTGCGCTTCGTCGATCATGACGACCGCATGCGCGTTGAGCGGAATCAGCGAAGAAAGGAAATCTTCCAGCGCGTGGACCAGGTCGTGACGGCTCGCCGTCTGGGGCGCGATGGTCCGGTCGAGGGAGTTGACGCCGAAGTCCTGAAGCATCTGCGTCAGCAGATCGTCCCGGTCGAGCATCGGGTTGTTGATTACCGAGACGAACGTGCTGCGATCGAGACGCTCCAGCACGGTGCGGCAGAGCAACGTTTTGCCGGTGCCGATATCGCCGGTCATGACGATCAGCGGCTCCCGCCGCTCCAGCGCATAGGTGATCTGCTGGAGCGCCTGCGTATGCGTCGCGCTTTCGAAGAGATAGCGGGGGTTCGGCGCGAGGCTGAACGGCGCGTCGTGCAGGCCGAAGAAGTGTTCGTAGCTCAGCGTCACACGGGCAGCCCCGCGCGGTGCACGCGATTCAGGGATCGGTATTTCACGCAGCCGATCATAGTCCGGCCGGAGCCGGTCAGCGCAGGTCGGCGGCGCGGATGGTTTTCGCGCGCGAATCGCGCAGCTCTTCGCGGATTCGGTCCTCGGCGCGGCGCTGCTCGCGCGCTGTCCAGGTCTGGGCGGTTGGGGAGGGAGGAAAGGGTTCCGCGCGGGCGTAGCCGGCCAGAATCAGATAATCGCCGACCCGGGGATCCACGAGGTATGCGGTGCCCGGCCGATAGCTGCTGACGTCGAATCCATCCATGACCGGCGCCGGCGGCGGCCTTGTCATCCGGACACGAATCGGGTCTGGTGTAGGAATGCGCATCGCCTCAAATCTCCCTCAGGGCCGGAGCATGACGATTTCGGGTTCTTTTTGCCACCACGCCACACCGCAGCAAATTGATACGCAATTTGCTGTCCAACGCCAGGCGACGGACTCCGTTCACCTCGCACCGTCTTGAAGAGCCACCGAGACACGGAGGACGATGACCGCGGATGGCGCGTTACGCCGGAACAGGCAGGCGGTGATCGCGCGTCGCACGCCGCCGCGTCGCGGTGTCTCTGTCGCGTCTTTCATCTTCATGTGTTTGCCCGCGGCATCTTCGTTGCTACGCAGGCGATGGAGGCTTCGATGGCAGACGACGACCTGGACAACATGACGACCGTGCCGCTCCCTGTATCCGAGACCGAGACCGAGCATCGGCGGATCCGGTCGTCGAACGACCGCGACCAGAAGCTCGAACGCGAGGGCAAGATCGCCCCTCATAACCGCGGCTACGACGAGGCGGCTGACGGCGTCGCGCCGGCTCCGGAGATCGAACGCATCGTCGACGAATAAATCTCCTCAGTCACGCCGGGTCCGAAAGGACCCGGCCTACCCGCCTTGACGTCGCGGCTTCAGCACGCCTCGAGATCGCGGCTTCAGCGTTCGTGGCGGACGATTTTCCCGCTCTTCATCACGAACCGCACCGTCTCCGTCGCGGCAACGTTTCTCAGCACGTCTCCGGGCACCGCGACGATGTCGGCTTCCTTCCCGACGTCGATGGTGCCGGTAATCCGCTCGACGCCGAGCAGCACCGCCGCAGTCACCGACGTGCGCAAGGCCGCCGCCGGCGCGAGGCCGTGCTCGACGAGCAGCGCGAACTCCTGCGCGTTGCGCCCGTGCGGACTGACGGCGCTGTCGGTGCCGAACGCGATCTTCACACCGGCGCCGACCGCGCGCTTGAATGCGGACGTCCGGCCATCGAGCGCCTGCAGGGCCTTGGCCGCGATCTCGGGCGGGTATTTCCGGGTCGCTTTGCGGCCGCCGGCGTACTCTCCCGCCATCAGCGTCGGCACGAGGTACGTGCCCTTCTCGTGCATCAGTGTGACCGCCTCATCGTCCAGAAACGATCCGTGCTCGATGGAGTCAATGCCGGCGCGGATCGCGACCTTCGCGCCTTCGGCGCCGTGCGCATGCGCGGCGGCGCGCCGCCCGAGACGGTGCGCCTCGTCCACCAGCGCGTCCATCTCCGCCTGCGTCACCTGCGGCGCCCCCACATCGTCCCCCAGCGACAGGACGCCGCCGGTCGCACAAACCTTGATGACGTCGGCGCCGTACTTCACCTGAAAGCGGACCGCATCGCGGAACTGATCGGGACCGCTGGCGATACCGTCGGCGATGCCAGGCTCAGGGCCGAAGCGCTGATAGGGAAACCCGGTGTTGTCGCAGTGTCCGCCGCGCGAGCCGAGCGCGTGAACCGACACGAGCATGCGCGGTCCGACGGCGAGGCCGTTCGCGATCGCGTTACGCAGGCCGACGTCGATGTAATCCGCGGCGCCGACGTCGCGGACCGTCGTGAAGCCCGCCATCAGCGTCCGCCGCGCGAATTCCGCGGCACGAAGCGTCGCCTCGGGAATCGTCCGCCTCAATCCCGCGACCGCGTCGGCGTTCCAGTCGTCCGACGACTCGTCGGTGATGTGGGTGTGCGCGTCGATGAAGCCCGGAAGAATCGTCGCGTCACCGAGGTCGACGATCTGCGCGCCGGCCGGAACGGGCAGACGCGATCCTTTGGCGGTGATGCGGCTTCCCTGCACGAGCACCACGGCGTCGGGGATCGTCGAATCGGACGTTCCATCGAACAGCCGCGCCGCCTTGATCGCCGTAACCGTGCCGGTCTGCTGTGCGCTCACGATCGTCGCCGCCGCGATCGCCGTCAGCGCATATCCCAGAATCCGTGTCGGCTTCGTCACGGCCACCCTCTTGGCCGGAGAGCGCTCGGCTTCCTCGCCTTGCTCGCCATCCGCGAGATGCTCGCTCAGCTCTCGATGGCCGTCAAGTCCGCAGCGCTGATTCGGATCGCCGCGATCACGCCACGATCTCGCGCAGGGCGGCGCCGAAACGCGCGATCTCCGCCACGGTGTTGTAGTGCACCAGCGACGCGCGCACGGCTCCGCCCGGCAGCAGGCCAAGCCGCGCCATCAGTCTCGGCGAGTACATGTGGCCGCTCCGGATGCCAATGTCGCGCGCGGCCATCCCGGCGGCGATGGTGGACGGATCGAAGCCGGCGACGCTGAAGCACAGCGTCGGGACCCGTTCGTGCAGCCGCGAGCGATCGGTGACGCCGTGCACCGTCAGGCCTGGAATGCTCGCGACCTCGTCGAGGAGCGCGGAGGACAGCGTGCGCTCGTACGCGGCAATCGCCGTCATCGCAGCGTGAATCGCCTGCGTTCGGGTCGGGCCGACACGCGGGTCGGCCCCTGCGCCCACCGGCATGGGATCGGCCCTTACACCGACCTTGAGTGGGTCGGTTCCCACACCCTTGTCGTAGCGGCGGACCCGAGTGTCCGCCCGTCCGATCTCCTCGAGGTACGCGAGCGCCGCTTCCATGCCGGCAACGTTCTCGTAGGCGTAGGTTCCGGCCTCCAGCTTGTCGGGCGTGACGTCGGGGATGAACTCCTCGCGGAACGTCGGCAGGCGGTTGATCGCCTCGCGCCGGCACCAGGCGAACCCCATGTGCGGCGCGAAGACCTTGTAGCCTGAACTCACCAGGTAGTCGCAGTCGAACGTGCGGACGTCGATCGGTCCGTGCGGCGCGTAGTGGACCGCGTCGAGGAAGACCTCTGCACCGGCCGCGTGCGCGCGCCGCGCGACATCGGCGACGTCGACGATCGTGCCGGTCGCGTTCGTGGCAATCGTGCAGGCGACGATCCGCGTGCGTTCGGTCAGCAGCGGCTCGAGGTCCTCCGGGTGCAGCCGGGCGCCGTCCTCCCCCACCCGCGCATGCCACCACACGATGCTGGCGCCGGCGCGCTGCAGCGCCAGCCAGGTGGCGATGTTCGATTCGTGATCCAGGTCGCTGACGATGATCTCGGGGCGGGAGTCGAGCGTCTGTCCCACCGCGAGGCTAATCGACCTGATGAACGACGTGGCATTGAGGCCGAAGGCGATCTCGTCGGCGCCCGACGCGTTGACGAACGCCGCGACGCTTTCGCGCGCCCGGGCGATCATCGCGTCGACCTCGCGCGACTGCCGGTACGGCCCGCCGCGCTGCACGTTGCGCATCAAGAGGTGATCGGCGACGGCCGCCAGCACCGACTCGGGTACCTGGGCGCCGGCCGCATTGTCAAAACACACAAAGCCGTGCGCAGCCGCGAGAGCCGGAAAGCGGCTGCGGAGTGCTTCCACGGGGAAGGGCTGAGGGCCGAGGGCTGAAGGCTTATTCGACATGACGCATGCGAGCGTACCCGATCGAGATCACCGCGAGAAACGGCAGGAATGTGACGACGCTGTACTGCAAGCCGTCCACGACGAAAGTGGTCGCGGAGATTGCGATGAGCGAGACGATGCCGAACCAGGCGGCGGTGCGGTGGGCGGGCATGCGGATCGGCAGCCGCGCGAGCTGTTCCGGCGTGAGCGCGATCCTGAAGCGCAGATACGTGAACAGGATGACGATCCAGATGAACAGCATGCCGGCGACCGCGGTGCCGTAGAGCGCGAGGAACGCGTTCGCCGGCGCGTACACCGCCAGCAGGATGGCGGCGGCGACGCCGGTGCTGGCGGTCGCGACCGCACGCAGCGGCACGCCGGTGCGGCTGACGCGGGCCAGAGCGCGCGGCGCGTAGCCGGACTGCGCGAGCGACAGCAGCATCCGCGCAGTCATGTACAGGTTGGAATTCGCGCTCGAGATCGCCGCCGAGATCACCACCAGATTCATCGCCCCGGCGGCGTACGGAATGCCGGCCGCGACAAACGCGCGCACGAACGGGCTGCCGGTGATGCCGCTGCTGCCCTCCGCCAGTTGACGCCACGGCGTCGTCATCAGCATCACGCTGATCGCGAGCACATAAAACAGGATCAGCCGCAGCACCATCGTCCGCATCGCGCGCGGAATCGAAGTCGCGGGATTCTCGGCTTCGCCGGCGGTGACGGCGATCCCTTCGATGCCCATGTAGCTGGTGATCACGAGCGTCAGCGCCAGCCACACGCCGCGCCAGCCGTTGGGCAGAAACCCGCCGGCGCCGGCCGTCAGGTTACGCACGCCGGTGGCCGGCCAGGGGCCGATGCCGGTGACGAGCGCCAGGCCGACGAGGATGAACGCGAGAATCGCGACGACCTTGATCAACGCGAACCCGTACTCGACTTCGCCGAAGACGCTGACCTGCGCGGTGTTGATGACGATGAGCGCCGCCGCCATCCCGCCGACCCACAGCCACGGCGGCACGCCGGGAAACCAGAAACCGAAGTAGATGGCGACGGCGGTCACTTCCGCCCCGATGGCAAGGATCTGGACGAACGCGTAGGTCGCGCGGACCACGAAACCGAACCAGGGCGAGAGATAAAGATCGGCGAACACGCCGAACGACCCCGCCACCGGGTGGACGACGGCCATCTCGGCGAGCGCGTAGCCCATGACGAGCGCGATCAGCGCGCCGAACAGATACGTAATGATGACGCCGGGGCCGGCCAGCCGGATCGTGACGGTGCTGCCCAGAAACAATCCGACGCCGATTGCGCTGCCTAGCGCCATCATGGCAATCTGGCGCGGGACCAGCGCTCGCTTCAGGCCTTCGTCGGTCGGCTCCAAGGTCAGGGCACGAAGTATAGAGGAACGGCGTTTGATGGATATGACGGGACGAAGGCGAGGGTTTTGCAGCGGTACAAATCCAGGCCGCGCTGTCGGCGACCGAACAGACGCGGCCCGCGCCACCGTGTAAGGTGACGCATCGGGGAAACCATGAATCCATTCCGCGAACTGCTCGGGATCGACCATCGGCAGGCGCTCGAATTCTTCACGGTACGCCTGCAGGACATCGCCGAACCGGACGTCGATCGCGAGGAGCTGCTGTACAACGCCAGCGTCCTCGCGCACTACGCGCAGACGTCCACCTACGCGGACACGGATCTGGGGACACCAGCCAATCTGAGCGCCGTATTCGACAATTTCGTATTCGACAGCACGCTGATCCACGACGGCGAGATGATGGAAACAGCCGGCGCGCAATGCCTGCTACTCGCCGGGTTCTTCCAGGATCAGATGAGCAGACGCCACAACATCCGCTGGTACGCGGAGCTGGGCGCCGGGTTCTTCAGCCGCGCGGCCTCGGGCGAAAGCTCGCCTCACAAGGCGCGCATCCTCGCCGGCCTCGCGCGGCGGTTCGAGCCGTGGCGCCGGCGCCAGGCGCGGGTCAGCCGCGAGCTGCGCGACCTCCCGTATCTCCTCGTACTCCCCAAGCCGCCGGAGGCCAATTGACCGGCCGGCCGGGTTATCATTTTGCAGAGTTGTGAACCGTGGTGAAACCCGGCAGACGGCCCACCGTACATAGGAAGGAGGATTCCATCACGATCGTGATGGACGTGGCTCCGGAATCGAGCCGCTCGCCGATCCGCCTCGTCCTGCGATGCGAGCGCGACGGCGAGATCTACGCCTCCATCGACCGCAGTCCGCCGCGCGGCTCGCCTTAGGCGCGCGTGGCGGGGCTGGAGATCGCCTGGCGCGACCGGGCGCTCGCGAAGAAGCCCATACCGAACCCGGCGATCGCCCCGATCGCCGCGCCGATCATCTGGCCGCGGATCAGCCGGCCGGTCGAATACCGAATGACCTCGGGGATCTGCACGAGCGCCTGAATCTGCGCGCCCTGAGGAAGGCCGCCCGGCGCCGTGTACCAGGCCAGCGCCGGCGGCACGACGAGCGAGGCGACAACGATGCCCAGAAGGGCGCCCGCCAGGACAAAAATCAGGATGGTCTTCACACCCGTGGTGGAAGCAATCCAGGGTCCGTTTCGCCCACGACTTCGCCTTCACCGTTGTTCGACAACCGGCTGAGGATCGAAAGTGGGGTCGGGTGACGCGAGAGAAGGCCCGCCGCGCTCGCGGCGGGCCCAGTTGGGTCGCTAGCGTCTCGAGCTGGCTGTTGCGCGGGCCGGGCGGCGGCCGGACTTGGTCGATACTCTCTTTCGCTGGTCTTCGTCTGCCTCAGACTCGCGATCCGGGTGCGCCGTGTCGGCCGCCTCCTGGTTGATCCCCGCTTCGGCGATCGACGTCAGCTTTTCGTCGGCAGCCTTCTCCTCGTCGAGAATCTCCTGCAGGAGGGCCACCGCGTCGCTGTGTCCCATCGCCTCGGCCCACGCGACCAGCGTCCCGTACGCGGCGATTTCGTAGTGCTCCGCCCGCTGGCCCGATGCGATCAGGCATGCGTCCATCGTCGCTTCGTCGAAGTCCTCGCCCATCACCGCTTTGCCTTCTTCGATAATCCCCGCAAGGCCGTCGCAATGCTTGCCGCGAACCTTTTCACCGAGCCCCTCCATGACCCGTTCGAGGCGCTCGATATGGCCGCGCGTCTCCTCGAGGTGCGTCTCGAAGGCATCGCGCAGAATGGGCGACGTCGCCGCCTTGGCCATTTTAGGTAGCGCTTTGGTCAGCTGTTTCTCCCCGTCGTACGCGTCGCGCAATTCGTCCAGAAATGCGTCGTGCAGTGTCCCTGATTCCGCCATCGTGATCTCCTTCTATGCTCCTGGATTCCGTGTGCCTTTCGATGGCGGATCCGGAGGCAACGCCCGTGCCGTTCGACGGCGGACGGTGGGGAGGACGCCGGGCGCTGAGGTTGAGCGGCCGGATACTCAGGCGCTGGCGCGTGACGCGCCGTCGCCGGAGATGCGATCGAGCAGATCCGACGTCACGCGGTAGCACTCGCACGACGCCTCTTCGAGCTGTTCGCGGTTGAGGATGGAGATCAGCCCGCGGCGGTAAGTGATGAGCCCCGCACGCTGCAGGGTCCCCGCGACGATCGTCACCGTCGGACGTGCGGCACCGAGCATCATCGCCAGGAACTCCTGGGTCAGCGGAAACTGATCCTTACCGACGCGATCGTGGGCGGTCAGCAGCCACCGCGCGAGCCGCTGCTCGATGCGGTGGGTCGCGTTGCACGCCGTCGACTGCATGGTGACGCCCATGAGCGCCTGCGCATACTGCGACACGATGTCGTGCAGTGCCCCGTGCCGATTGATCTCGCGCCTGAACGCCGCGGCCGGCATGCGATGGCACAACACGTCCGTTTCCATCTGCACCATCGTCAATGTCGGCTCGCGGTAGCCGGCGGCCATCGCCGAGACGCCGACGATGCCCTCATGACCGATGGTGGCGACTTCGACCATCCCGCCATTGGCGAGCACGGTCACCACCGAGACGAACCCGCCTCCCGGAAAATACACGTAGTCGACGACGTCGCCAGGCTTGTACAACGTATGTTTGAGCTCGAGCGGAAAGGTTTCCAGCAGCGGCAGGATCCGTCGATAGTCTTCGGGCGGGAGCGAACTCAGGAGTCGATTGGCGGATGGAGACTTCGCCGCATCCGATGATCGTCGTTTGGCCATGTCGCGACTTTCTCTTCGGCCTTCGGACCGATGAATGAGCGTCGCGAACCAGGCACTGCCCTACTTTCAGGGCTAGGCTAGCGGGGCTCTCAGATTCTCGAGTCCCCACCCTATCACTTCGCGCGAAACATTGTTTGTTAGCCAGCTAACAGACTCTGCCTCTCGGCCGCGCTACCCTCGAATTCTCACAAGGAATACGGCGTGGAACCCCGACACGCGCGGAGCATTTCTCTCCATTCTCATGTCCTGATCGTCGACGACGATCGCGACAGGCGCGAGCGCGCCTGCGTTCGGACGAGCGACCGCAACGAGGCGCCCGCATCATGACGGACGTTCTGCGCGAGGGCGACGGCATCAACGGAGATGGACGCCGGCGACGCGGGAAACGGTCGGCCGTCTTCACGTCGACTCCGGAAATCGGCGCGCCGACGCTGATGTGCCCGAGGTGCGACGGTCTGCTGAACTACAAGCAGACCGTCATCAGCGGCGTCAAGCCGATCGAGCGGTGGGACTACTTCCACTGTCCCTCGTGCGGGCCGTACGTGTACCGCGAACGCACCCGCATGCTGAGACCGGCCACCTGATCGCAGGCCCGGACAGCGTTCTACTTCGCCGAACAATCCGCCGCGATCATCCTTACTGACGTCACGGTCAGCCTCGGGTTTGCCGTCATCGTCGAGGTCGACGTCGTGGTGCTCGACGTCGGCGTGCTGGTCGAGGTCGAGGTCGTGCTCGACACCTTCGGTTCCATGATCCCTGTCACTTCCACCTTGTGGCCGACATGGTCCTTCAATTCGCTGTCGTGCCCGGACAGGACATACGACGCGTTCATCGTTGACGCAGTCGAAGCGCTCGAGCTTGAGCTCGTGCCGCTGGTGCCGGTCGGCGTTCCGGCGGCGGCGCCGCTTTGCGTCGCCGATGGTCTGGCCGCCGCCGCCCCCTCCGTGGAGCCCGGCGTCGCCGCCGCAGTCGTCGAAGAACCGCTCGTCATCGCGTTCGCCAGCAGGAATCCTTTTTCGGTCGTCCCGCTCACAGCCGATGAGCTGAAGTTCTGCACGCAGCCGGTCACCGTGATCGTCGTGTCCGCTGCCGCCCTGGCCGACGTCGCACTGGCCCCGTCCTGAGCGGCCGCGCCCACCGGCACCGCGCACGCAAACGCCACTGCCATCCACACGTTCCGGTTCATATCTCTTCACCTCCGAGGCTCTCGTCGGTGCAATTGGGATACCGGCGCGGCGCCGTGATGGCGTATACGGCTCGGTTGCGGAACCAAACGGACGGGCATGCCGATTGCGACAGGAATATGCGTGAGCCAGGGGCCACAACCGCTTCCTGAGGAGATCGCATGAGAATGAGGGCCGTTCTGCAAACGACAATTACGGTCATGGCCGGAGCCGCCGCCTTCGCGGCCGCGCGCCGTCGCGCCGGCCGCATCGATCTTCACGGCCGCACGGCTCTCATCACCGGAGGTTCCCGCGGCCTCGGACTCGCGATCGCGCGCGAGCTCGGGCGTCTTGGGGCGCACGTCACGCTCGCGGCACGCGATGCCGCCGAGCTCGAGGCCGCCAGGGAGGATCTCGAGTCGCGCGGCATCGGCGCGTCGGTCCTGGTCTGCGATCTGAGCGCTCGCGGCGAAGGGCGGCGGATTGTGGATCAGGTGATTGCCGACCGCGGGCGGCTCGACATCCTCGTCAACAACGCGGGCGTGATCCAGATCGGTCCGATCGAGCACATGGAGACACGCGACTTCGAAGAAGCGATGGACGTCCATTTCTGGGCGCCGCTGCAGACGATGCTGTCGGCGATGCCCGCGATGCGGACGCAGGGCGGCGGACGCATCGTGAACGTCTCGTCGATCGGCGGCAAGATCGGCGTCGCGCACATGGTGCCCTACTGCGCCAGCAAGTTCGCGCTCACCGGCCTGTCAACCGCCCTGCGCGGCGAGCTGGCCAAGGACAATATCGTGGTCACGACAGTGTCGCCGGGGTTGATGCGGACCGGATCGCCCTTCAACGCCTGGTTCAAAGGACGCCACCGCGAGGAGTTCGCGTGGTTCACTGTCGCCGATTCGCTCCCGGTGGTGACGGTGGACGCGGCGCGCGCGGCGTTCCAGATCGTCGACGCGTGCCGCTGCGGCGACGCCGAGCTCGTCGTCAGCTGGCCGGCCAAATTAGCCGTCATCGCCAACGCGGTGTCACCTTCCGTCGTCGCGCTCGGCATGCGGCTGACCACTGCGCTGTTGCCCGAGCCGGCCGGCGCGGAGGGCGATCGGGCCCACAGCGGATGGCAGAGCCAGTCGCCGTGGGCGCCGTCGCGTCTGACGCGGTCCACCGAGCGGGCCGCGGTCGAAAACAATCAGCTGTCCGTCGTCAATGGGGCTTCAGCACAACCTTGATGCACTCGTCCTTGTTGTCGCGGAACATCCTGTAGGCGTTCGCCGCCTCGTCAATCGGCAGACGATGGGTGACCACGAACGACGGATCGATCTGCCCCGCCTCGATCCGGTCGAGCAGCGGGCGCAAGTACTTCATCACGTGGGTCTGCCCCATCTTGAAGGTGAGCCCCTTGCCAAACGCCGCGCCGAACGGCATCTTGTCGAGGAACCCGCCGTACACGCCAGGAATGGACACCGTCCCTCCCTTGCGGCACGCGTGGATCGCCTGCCGCAGCGCGGTCGGCCGATCCGTCGCCAGTAGAGTGGCGGCCTTCACGCGATCGTAATAGGCATCGAGCGTCGCGCCGTGCGCCTCGAGCCCGACGGCTTCGATGCACGAGTCCGGGCCGCGGCCGCCCGTCAGCTGCTTGAGTCGATCGAAGACGTCGTCTGTCTCGAAGTTGATCGTTTCGACGTTGCCCAGTCGCGCGGCCATCCGCAGACGCGCCGGCACGCAGTCGATCGCGATCACTTTCTCGGCGCCCAGCATCAGGGCGCTCGCGATCGACATCTGCCCCACCGGTCCGCAGCCCCACACCGCCACGATGTCGCCCGGCTGGATGTTGCAGTTCTCAGCCGCCATATAGCCGGTGGGAAAGATGTCGGTGAGGAACAGGACCTGCTCGTCGGCCAGCGAATCCGGAACCTTCATCGGGCCGACGTCCGAGTACGGCACGCGCGCGTACTGCGCCTGGCCGCCGGCGTAGCCACCCATCATGTGCGAGTAGCCGAACAGACCCGATCCGGCGTATCCGTAGAGGGCCTCGGCCATCTTCGCGTTCGGGTTCGAGTTGTCGCAGGCGGACCACAGCTGCCGTTCGCAGAAGAAGCAGCTGCCGCACGCGATGGTGAAGGGGACGACGACGCGGTCGCCGACCTTCAGCTTGCGATTCCCCCGTCCGACTTCCATCACCTCGCCCATGAATTCATGGCCGAGGATGTCGCCGGCCTTCATCGTCGGAATGAAGCCGTCGAGCAGGTGCAGATCGGAGCCGCAGATCGCGGTCGACGTCACCTTGATGATCGCGTCGCGCGGATTCAGGATCTCCGGATCGGGGACGCGCTCGACGCGGACGTCGTTCGTGCCGTGCCAGACCAGCGCCTTCATCGTGTACCTCTCGGTTGTCCGTCGGTGGTCGGGATTTCGCCGGTCTCCATCAACTGCTTGAAGCGCCGCAGTCCTTCGCGGATGACGATCGACGGCTCGTCGCGGAATGCCCACGCGAACGCCGCGCCCAGCTTTCCGGCCGGCGGATCGTATTGAAGCCTGACGCGGACGACGGTGCCGCGGCCCGGAGAGAGCCGCTCGAAATGCACGGAGCCGGCGCTGGCGACGCTCGAGTCCTCCGTCGTTCGCCAGGCGATCAACTCGTTCGGGATGTCGTTGATGATGTCGGCGTGCCACTCAATCGCAAAACCGGCGGGCCCTTTTGCCACCCAATGGGACCGCCGCGTATCGATCACCCGCACCGACGACAGTTCCGGCATCACGCGCGGCAGGAGCTCGAGGTTGCGCCAGAACTCGTACAGCTCCTGCGGCGCCCGGTTGATCGAGAACGACTCGTCGACATTGACGCCGCGCGAGCCGGCGAGGCGGGCGCGCGTGTCGCCGCGCGCGGATCGCCAGATGAGCCCGGCGCCGGTTGTCGCCATCACCGCGCCGAGCGGGTGACGCTCGCGCGACAATTTGTTGGCGCCCCACACCACGAGCGCCGCTCCGCCGATCGCCGTTGCCAGACGCTCCGGACGTTCCAACACCGCATCCATCATCATTGCGTTTTCTCCCTGGAGCCCGCGGGCGCGCCGGTCGCGACCCCGAGCTCTCCGGATGTGTCTGAATGTTTCACAGGGTCTGACCTCCGCGGTTCCGGCGACGCCAGATCCTGACCGCCGCGTCCGAGCGCGAGGCGCGACACGTCAAGAGCGTCGGACGGGGTGATATCCGCCTTGAGAACGGATTGCATCTGCTTCAAGGCGTACTCGTTCTCCTCCTTCGTGTTCGAGACGGTGCAATCCGACGGCACGTACAGCGTCAGGTCGCGCATGTAGGCGTCGTTCGCGCTGAAGAGCACGCAAATGTTTCCGGCGATGCCGGTGACGATGACCGACTCGGTCTCGAGGTACTCCAGCAGTGTGTCGAGCGTCGTGTCGAAGAATGCCGAATGCTTGGGCTTCAGAACGAAATAGTCGTCCTCGCTGGGCCGCAGGATCCGCGCGACCTCCCGGCCGGGCACATCGTCCTGCGTGCAGTGATCAACCAAGTGACGGAAGTCCGATCGCCATTTGCCGAAGTTGTCGTTGATGTAGATCGATGGAATCCCCGCGCGCGATGCCCGGGCTTTCAGAGCCGCGAGCCGGCGCGCCATCGGCTCCGCCTGACGCACGAGCGCTTCGGACCCCGGAAAGTCCATGTCGTTGATGACGTCGACGAGAAGCAGAGCTGTTGGCGCGCGTTCGGTCCGATCGGAATCCATGGGCTTGAAACGCGACGCCACGCGTCGCCAGAACGAACTCAACGGGAGAGGGCGGACTTGCCCGCCCTCTCGAGGATGCAGCGTTTATCGATTGCGATCGGCGCCGCCCGGGTTCTGCCCCTTGTTCCCCTGGCTGCCCGGGTTGCCGGTGCCTTGATTCATATCCTGATCGCCGCGGTTGCCCTGTCCCTGCGAGCCGCCGCCGCGTTCCGGGTTCTGCTGACCGCCCTGCCCCTGCCCACCCTGGCCAGGCGCGTGCTGTCCGCCTTGTCCGCTCTGTCCGCCCTGGTTCTGATCGCGCTGTCCCTGACTGGGGTTGTTCTGATCTGCCATGTAGTCTCCTTTGGCCGTTGTATGGCCACCTCAAGAAATAGCAAGCGGCGTGCCCGTTGTTCTGCTGGAGAACAGCGACGTTTCACCGTGCGCATAGGTCGGAAATGGAATTCGAGCGAACGGACGATCGGTACGTCACGTCACATCGGGCACTGGCGACTCGAGTTGCAACCGCAAGACCAATCGCGCGGTGCACGTTCTCGATGCGGCGAGCATCTACGGATGGGTGACGGAGACGGTGTAGCTGACCGTGTCGGATTGGCTGCCGGCGTCATGGACGTCGACGCAGAGCGTGCCGGCGGTCGCCAGCCCCGAAAGCTGCACCGTGGTGCCGGCTGAGGCAGTTGTTGAAGCACCGAGCAGCGCCGGACATTTGCCATCGGCCGGTACGCCCACGCTGATCCCCATGACGACGGCCGCGGGTGGCGCGGCGGCGGTGAGCATCACATCAATCGTGCCGGTCGCCGTGACTACAAAGTTGTGGACGTCGCTGCCGCCGATCGTCACCGTACCGCTGAACGTCTCGGTCGTTCGCGTCGTGCTCGTCGTCGCGACGGTCGTGTTGCTCGTGCCGTTGCAACCCGCGAACAACAGCGCGATAAGTACCAGACCTATCCACCTTCGCTCCCGAGCGTTCCATACGAGCTTCGGTGGACAACCTTGACCGACCTGCCCCACCTGCCCTCCCCGCCCTACCTGACGCACCTGTCCCACCCGCCTTCCTCGCCCTACACGCCCTATCTGGCCCTTCATTGGACCGTCAGCGTAACAGTGCCGAAATGCGCCAGCGACGTGCCGGCCGTGCCGCTGATGGTCACGGTGTAGCTGCCGGCGGGCGTGCCGCCGGTCGTTGACGGCACCGCCTGTCCTGTACCCGTCAGCGATACCAGGTGCGGGCTGCCCGGCGCATCGTCGACGATGGACAGCGTGCCGGTGCGCGAGCCGGTGGCCGTGGGCGTAAAGCTCACCGAAACCGCGCAGCTCGCGCCGGCCGCCACGGTCGTGCCGCAGCTGCGCACCGTCGCGAAGTCGCCCGTCGTCGAGACGCTCGTCAGGTTGAGCACGTCGGCGCCGGTGTTGGTCAGCGACACGAGCTGCGGCGGAGCGGTCGTGTTAATCGTCTGCGTGCCGAAGACGAGCGTCGACGGGAAGACGGCGATGCCGGACGCGAGCGTCGTGATCGCGTTCGCTCGGACGCGGCCCATGGCGGCCGCGGTGGCGTTCGACACGGTGCTGATCGTCAGCGTCGACGTTGCGCCGGCCGCTCCCGGGGTCACCGCCGGCGGATCGAAGACACACGTCGTCTGCGGCGGCAGGTTGCCGCTGGTGCAGCTCAACGCGACCTCCGAGTTGTAGGGACCGTTCTGCGGCGTGATCGCAACGAGGTGACGGCTGCTTTGTCCTGCCGTGAGCGCGGCGTTATCGGGCGACACGGCCAGAGCGAAATCGGTGACGGCGATCTGCAGGTCCACACTCGCCGAGTATCCGAAGCCATTGTTGCTCGCCGCGACCGACACGCTGTTCGCTCCCGCAGGGCAGGTCATCGTCGCACCGGGCGAGGTCCCGCAGCCGCCAGTCCACGTGAGGCTCTTGAAGCCGCAGCCATTCGGATCGACGAACCCGAGCTGCTCGGCGGTGAGGCTCGCGCCGAACGTCGTGTTGGCGTCCACCGTCAGCGTCGATTTGCCGCCGTATTGCGGTAGCGTCGAGCGCACGGCCGCGAAGGCATCGACGCGGCCCGCGCCGAACACATTGTCGGCGGCCGGAGTCAACGCGAGCGCCTTGCCCACAAGCAGATTGCGCACCGTCGCGCGCGCCGCGGGCGCGGCAATCGCCGACGTCGTCCGGTTCATCAGGCAGGGCGCGCTCTGCAGCAGCAGCGCCGCGATCCCGCCGACGTGCGGCGCCGCCGCCGATGTGCCGAAGAAGGGCGGCGGAAACGATCCCGCGCCGCTGATCGCGACGCCGTCGATGGCCGAGACGTCCGGCTTCATGCGTCCGTCGAGCGTCGGTCCGCGGCTGCTGAAGAACTCGGCGGTCGCGTTCGACGTATCCAGGCACGCCTCGTCGGGCGCGGCCGGCGAAAAGGCGCCGGCGGCGGACGCCGACGCCGAGCAGATCGCGCCGACCGAGATCACGCTGACCGGTGAGCCGCCCGCATCGCCCTGGGCCGACACGCTGCGCGTCGCGGTGTTGTAGTTGTGGCGCTCGTGCCGCGGCGGCGCCAGCAGGGAGGGCCCCGCGGCGGCGCACTCAGGCTGGAACGAGAAGAGGTTCAGGTTTTTCGGCTGCGCTGCGCCGCGCACGTTCTGCACGACGATAAGGAAGCGATCGGCCGCGCCCGTGTTCACGTAGTCGATCGTCTCGGCCGGATCCTGCCTGCCGTTCTGGACGTCGGTGCTGCTGGCGACGACGCGTCCGGTGCTCTGCTGCACGAGATACATGTCGTAGTTGTTGCCCGACGCGCCGAAGGGATCGTCCCAGGTCAGGAAGATGGCGGCTTCGCCGTTCTGCGGCAGCGCGATCACGTTGTACGGCTGCGCGCCGAGGCCGAGGACGTCGGTCGTGTCCGCGGTCCGCTGAAACAGATGCAGATGCCCCGGGTTGGCGATGCCGGCGATCGACGTGCCGTCCACGCCCGAATCCGTATAGGCGCCGTAGTAATGCTCGTCGGCATCGTTCCCCACCGCGGTGACGTAGGCGCGAATCGGCCAGGCCGGGTTGTTGAGTGCCGCCGCGGTGTTGGCCGACACGCCGCTCGTGCCGTCGTACGGCTCGCCGAAGAAGCCGATGTCGTCGAGGACGACGTCGTTGGACGCCGCGAGGAAATTTACTGCCTGACTGAACGCGAGATCCGTGTCGCCGTTGGCGAACGACAGCTTGGCGCCCGGCGCCAGGTCGTGGACGATTTCGAGCAGCGCCGTTCCCTCGGCTCCCGCGCCGGCGAACGAGCATGCCGGCGACGCGGGCGGAAGTCCCTCGAGGTCTCCGCTCGCGCTGAACGAACGGCCGACGATCCCGCCGCTGGATTCGCGGAGCACGCCGGCGGCGTTGCGCACGCCGGTCGCCGTCGGCAGATCGCCGGTCGCCATCGGGCCGCCGTCCACGCCGGCACAGCCGGTCGTGCAGCCGGTCGCGAACACGCCTTTGATGCCGTCGGAGACGACGCCGACGCGAACGCCCGTGCCGTCGAGGGCAAACTGACCGCGCACCGCGTCGGCGAAGAGAATGGCGTCCCCTTCGGTCGTGACCTTGCCGACGCGCGGCCGGGCGTAGGTCGGCAGCCGGATCGCATCGACCACATCCAGTTGCGCGACGGCGGTCAGGCGGGACACCGGGACGTGCGCCTGCACCCGGCGCCGGGCGGGATCGCGGATCTCGATCGTCGCGCCGGCATCGGTCAGCTGACGAACGGTGTCGTCAGTCACCGCGCCCATCAGGATGTACACCTGCACCTCGTTGTTCGCGTCGACGCGCAGCCGGCGGCTCTGCATCGCATCGCGGACCGACCGCGGACGCGGCGACTCCGTCGTCAGCGCCGTCGTCGAGCCCGAGGATCCGACAAGATCCGCGAGTACGGTCGTGAGCTTTCGAGTGGCGGCGGTCGTGTCGATTTGCTGGGCGTTGAGGGTGACGGCAAGAGCGGCGAGGACAACGGCGGCGAGCACTCCATATCGCATCCCGTCCATTGGACGCGATAAGTCTGGACAGGCTATGGCAGCTTCGTGGCAAATCCGTGACAGATTGGCGCTATTCGAGCAGGAATGCCAGCGCGCCTTCGAGCCTCGAGGCCCATGCCGCCTCGTTGTGACGTCCCCCCGCGTCTTCGACGTAGCGCAGCGCTGCACTCGCAGGCCTCGAGGCCTGCGCCATGGAAGAACGTCGACGGCGAAATCCTTTCCTTACGAGCAGGCGTCCGAGACGGCGGACGTCGCGCACGGTCCCCATGCCTTCGCCAGTGCCGACGTCGAGATATACGCGGCCGCGCGGCACCGTCGCCTGGCGGATGAAATCGAGAATCAATCCCTGGCCGAACCAGATCGACGGGCTCATGGTAGCCGTCCGGCCGAACACTGACGGGTACCGGAAGTACGCGTAGAGGCTGACCAGACCGCCCATCGACGAGCCGGCGATCGTCGTTGCGTCGCGGTCGCGGCGCGTGTTGAACATGCGATCGATCCGCGGCTTGAGCGTCTCCACCAGAAACGCGAGGTAGGCGTCCGCGTCGCCCCCGCCATGCCTTGGATCCGGGAACGGGCTGTATTCGGCAAGCCGGCTTCGCGTGTTGTGGATGCCGACATAGATCGCGTCGAGACCACGCCATGAGAGCCGATCGCGTGTGGCGTCGAGATCCCAGGTGCCGGCAAAGGCCGTGGCGGGATCCGACAGGTTCTGTCCGTCCTGCAGGTAGACGACCGGATAGCGGACGCCGCTGGCATAGGAGGCCGGCAGATAGACGTCGACGTCGCGCCGGTTGCGCCGCTGCGGCGACCAGACATTCTTCAGCGTGCGCTTGATCATTCGAGCGGGCGTTCTGGCGGCGGCGCGGTCGCGAAGAAGTCGTGGTAGAAGCGGTCGGTGTAGTCGGCGAGCAGCGACTCTACGCGCTGAGGCTCCGGCGCATGCACGACCAGACCGGCGTGGAAGTCCTTGCGGATCGTCGTGGCAATCTCCGGATCGGTATAGGCCGACATGTCGGGCTGTTCCTGGCGCGCCAGCGTCAGCACGATACCGGCGTATTCGTTCCGGTGCGGGGGGACAGTGTAGGTGCCCGACTCCCCCGCGATCTCGATCTTCGCCCACTCGCGCCACAGGTTGATGCCGGTCGCCGCCTCGATCGTGTCGACGATGTAGGCGCCGCCGACGCGGGCGGATGTTTCCAGGAAGACAAAATCACGGTCAGGCTCAAGCCGGACACTACCGGAGTCCGACCCACCTGCCCGACCTGCCCCACCCGACCTACCCGACCCGTCAGGCCCACCTGCCTCACCCGCCTGACCTGCCCCACCTGCCGCTCTAATGAACTCCGTATGAGAGACGCCGCGGCGCATTCCGAGGCCCTCCTGCAGCCGGCGGTTCATCTCCAGGATGGCGCGCGCCTCGTCGGAGTCGTCCGGCAGACGGCGGGTGACGAACAGGCCGCCCTGATGCGCGATCTCCATCGGCGGGCGGCCGTACTTGAACGCGACAGCGAAGACGACCTGCCCTTTCCAGACGATCGAGTCGACGTGGTAGACGTCCCCCGGCACGAACTGCTCGAGCACGCACTCCGCCCGATCGTCACCGGCGGCGTCGAGCGCGCGGGTCAGCGCCTCGCGATCGTCGCACTTCTTGATCCCGATCGCGGCGGCCGAAGAGCGCGGCTTCAGCACCCACGGCGGCGCGACGCGGGCGGTCCACTCGGCGATCTCCTGATCGTTGAACACCGGCGAGAACTCCGGGACGGGGATCCCGAGCGTGCGCGCCTGCATCCGCATCGCGAGCTTGTCGCGGAACCGGCTGGCCGTCGTCCGCCCCATCCCCGGGACGCGGAGGTGCTCGCGCAGCATGGCCGCGAGCTCGACGTCGAAATCGTCGAGCGCCGCGATCCGGTCGATGCGATGGCGCCGGGCGATCTTGTCGACGTGCCGGCGGACGGCGGCGTCGCTCGCATCCCGCGGCACGGAGTGGATCTCGTCGATCGAGTCGCGCGGCCATTCCGCGCCGAGCAGCTTGTCGCTCGTGAGCAGAAGGACGGTGGCGCCCTGCGCCTTGCACTCGATTAGGAACGGCTCGCCCTTGAAGTAGGTTGCGATGCAGAGGATGGTCATATACTCAACGACCTCATCATATGCGCCGCGAACATCACCGCTGGTACTCCGACCGCCTCGGCCGCGAATTCGGCGTCGTCGTGCACGGCCATTGGGGCCCGCCGATGATCCTGTTCCCGACCAGCGGCGGCGACGAAGAGGAGTACGAGCGGCAGGGGCTGATCGCCGCGATCGGCGAATTCATCGACGCCGGCAGGGTGAAGGCGTTCTGCGTCAACATCAACCACGGCGACTCGTTCGCCAACCGCACCGCGCACCCGCTGCACCGCAGCTGGATGCAGCGGCAGTACGACGAATACATCCGTCACGAGGTCATCCCGTTCGCGCAGGCGCACTGCCAATCCCCCGAGGCGCCGGTGTGGACGATGGGCGCGTCGCTCGGCGCGTACCACGCGGCGAATACCCTCTTCAAACACCCTGATGTCGTGAAGCGCTGCTTCGCGCTCTCCGGCGTGTACGACATGAAGCGCTTCATGAACGGGGCCTACGACGACAATTTCTACTTCAACAACCCGGTCGACTACCTCGCCAACATCGCCGACCCCTGGATGCTCAACCAGCTGGCCAGCTGCGACATTCACATCGCGACCGGAACCGGACCGTTCGAGCACAGCGGCGAGGCGTACCGGCTGTCGGAGATCCTCTCGAGCCGGGGGATCGGCCATCACCTCGACGACTGGGGCCCGCTCGGCGGGCACGATTGGCCGTACTGGAAGCATCAGATGCGGGAATACCTGCGTAATTGCTGATTGCAAAATGCTGATTGCAAATTTGCATTTAGCAATTTGCATTCAGCAATGCCTAAAGTCCAAACCTCTCCATGAGGTAGTGTCCCCGGCCGATCACCTGTTCATCGTCGATCCACACGTCGCAGCCGCGCGTCAGCACGTC
>Ga0068864_100000909_pt1 | contig 24863 bp, 23 predicted proteins | sample KBSSwiS72_FD_66586 | JGI IMG/M metagenome (GOLD analysis project Ga0068864, IMG submission 66586) | Switchgrass rhizosphere microbial communities from Kellogg Biological Station, Michigan, USA - KBS Switchgrass S7-2 | ecosystem: Host-associated > Plants > Roots > Rhizosphere > Soil ... | reverse complement strand
GCGGGAAACTTCTTTATGACTTCATAGTCGGGATACGCGGCCCATTGGCCCACCTCGTGCGCGATCACCGGCAAGTTGATGTCTTCAAGTGTTTCCTTATAGTCACGGCCGTACCAGCCCGACTCACGGCGCAGCATCCTTGTGCCAATTCGGTGGAGCACGAGGTAGTCAGTGCCCCTCGTAAGGTTCTCTATCTCTCTTTCTGTATGGCCCGTCCCGGTGGTATAGAGTCTCCGTGGATCTTCGTTCCGATACCGTTCGACCCACTTCGACAACGATTCCTGCCAATTGCCTTTCGGTTCCTGGCTCGCGGACATCAGCATGAACGAGGGATGATTCCCGTAAGCTTTAATGATCCGATCAGTTTCTTCGTAGAGCATTTTCTCCATCGGAGTGCCGGGACTGATCTCGTTCCACATCCCTGGCTCGACCTGAAGGTAGAAGCCGACCTCATCGGCGGCAGCGAAGGCAGCTTCGGGAGGAGTCCATGAATGGAACCGCATGTGGTTCAGGCCCCAACTCTTGCAGGCCTCGAACATTTTCTTCCAGAAAGCAACATCTGTGGGTGGATAACCAGTTTGGGGAAAGTCACCGCCGTTGTTAGTGCCTCGAAAAATGATCGGCCTGCCATTGAGGACAAATTCTTTTCCGACTGCTCGCAGCTCGCGCAGTCCAACCTTCAAGTCGTAATACTCTTCAATGCCGGGTGACCTTAACCACAACCTGAGCGGATACAAACGCGGATTAAACTCGTCCCAGTTTTCCTGTTCGATACGAAGAGGCACTTCGATTTCCGCGGTTCCGCCGTTTTCGTCCCAGGTCGCGTGCGTGATTCCAATGTCGGGCCAGATTGCCGTGAGGGTTCCCGATCCACTTAATCCTGTTTGATTACCAATGCGAACTTTGATGAGCATCTTCTTCTGGGTCAGGTTCGGAAATGCCTGCACGTCGTCAATCCAAACTCTGCCAGTGTCGATAAGTTCGATCCTGCCGGTGATGCCGTTCCAACTTGCGCCGAGTGAATCCGAAACGCTGTGGGCGTCGGGTCGATATGGCATGACCATGCGATTGTCGACTCGAATCGTGAGCCAGTGACGGCCCGCCGGAACATTGCCGAGCTCATAGACGTGTGGCGCAACCAGACTGCGATTGGATCCGATCTTTTGCCCATCGAGCCAAACAGTTGTTTCCCAGTGAGGACGCTCGAGACTCAGCACGAAACGACGGCCTTGTTGATATTGAAAAAGATCTATCGAGCGTTGATACCACGCTACGCCGACATAATGGCGCTGCGGCTGCGACAGGAAGGGGACTTTCACCTTGCCGGGTTCGAGATAAGCCTTGTAGTCGTCGCGCAAATACCAGTAGCGATCGTACAGCGAGAGCACCCAGGGCGTGCTGGTGCTGATATCGAGGCCAAACTGGGATTGCATAATGCCCGGCAGCTTGATGTTGATAGGAAAACTCGACTTGAACCACTGGTTCTTCTCTCCCGAATCCGACGGGTCGATCATGAAGCGCCACATACCGTCGAGGGACATGCGGTTTGCGGGACACACGGATACAGGCAGGAGCAAGAGGACCACAACTCCCAACAGAGCTCGTGAGATTATCCTGATCATCTTCTGCACCTAGCACTCCTGAATCGTTATGAACCACTGGACCATCTGTAGGGGCGGCACTCCGTGGCCGCCCGTCTCACCAATCAATAATGTTTCGGAATCACGGGCGGCCACGGAGTGCCGCCCCTACAGTTGCATTCCGTCAACCAATCGTATACACGCGTTGAATATATTCTGAGTTTCGCAAAGAGGAAATACGAATGAGTGAAGATCGTACCAAATTATCGAGTCTCGCGAGATCGATCGCGACGGGAGCGATCGGTTTCGCCCTGGTTAGTCTCTGCGTATTTGCCACCGTCGCTTTTGCAGAAAGATGGATGTACCAAAATCTCGGATTGGTGGGCGCATATCTCGCCTGGACGGTGCTGTTCATTGTGCTTAGCGGTGCGGTGTTTGGCTCACTCGTCATCGTTCGCTGGCGTCTGCCGAGGTTCTATCTGTTATGGGCTCTCGCATTCTTCGCGTATGCCGCGGCCTGGATGCTTGCTTATTTCAATGTGCCCCGAACAGCAGGTGAATTGATCGGCGCAATTGCAGGATCCATTTTAATGGCGGTGGTGCTGGCTTTAGGATTCGGTTCGTTCAGATCAATCGTAAAACTTTCGGCCGTGCTCTTCGTATCAAACTCTCTCGGCTACTTTTTAGGCGCCGCGCTATTCCAATCCTTAAATGCTCCGACTGGGATGTTGTTGTTCGGAGTCGTGTACGGTCTGTTTTTCGGTGCCGGAATCGGAGCCGCTCTTCATCTCGTACAGGCAGACACAAGCAAACTATGAGCTCGGGAGAGTTCTTAACACGCAGCACAATCTGGATTTCAATCCTTGCGTACACGGTCGGGTGCGTCGTGTTCGCGACTGGGCGAAACGCGGATAGGTGGGCACGGTTGGCATGGACGATCGGTTGCGCCGCGCTCGTTGCGCACTTCATTTGCGCATTTAATTTCTACCACTCGTGGAGTCATCAATCCGCCTACATCGACACCGCTCGCCAGACTGCGGAAGTGTATAGGATCAACTGGGGCGGTGGACTGTTCATAAATTACGGCCTTGCAATTTTATGGATCGCCGACGTCGCGTGGTGGTGGCTTGCAGGATTGAGTGCTTATCGTCGTCGCCGATGGTTGATAACCTTGCTCTGGCATGGGTTTTTACTGTTCATCATCTTCAACGCCACAGTCGTTTTTAAAGACGGACTCACACGTTGGATTGGACTCCTCGTGTGTCTAGCGTTGGGCCTGAGCTGGGTTGCGAGCAGTCGCGGGCGTTCGTTATCAACCGCTCAATGAAATTCTTTTTGTGACTTTTGTGCCTTATTGTGGCTACTGAAATACGCCAACCTCCTGTTGCACTGCCGTTCTATTACGGCTGGGTCCACGTCTTTATCGCGGCGCTGGCGATGGTGGGAACTCTCCCTGGTCGAACACAGGGCCTCGGACTGATAACCGAACCACTCCTCAGAGATCTGCAAATCGATCGCGTTCACTTTGCGCGCATAAATCTTTGGGCCACGTTGATCGGCGCTCTCTTCTCAATCGGCGTGGGACGACTGATCGATCGTTTCGGCAGCCGGATAGTCCTGACCGTCGTCACCATCTCATTAGCCTCCGTCGTCTTCAGTATGAGCGCGACAACCAACATCGCCGCAATTGCAATCCTGATCACTCTCACGCGCGGATTCGGGCAAAGCGCACTCTCAGTTGTCAGCATCACGATGGTCGGACAATGGTTCGTACGGCGGCTCAACCTTGCGATGGCGGTCTACACGATCGCGTTGAGCATCGGCTTCATGCTGGCGTTTCCGTTGATCGGCGCGATTGTGTTGTCGAATGGCTGGCGCACGGCGTGGTGGATCGTCGGGCTCGCGCTGCTATTCGGCCTTGCGCCCCTCGCGTTACTGCTCGTGCGGCGCTCACCTGAGTCTTGCTCCATCGATCCTGACGGCGAACCCACCGAGATCAGCAACGAATTATCTACCGACTACACGCTCCGCGAAGCATTATCAACACCGAGCTTCTGGGTCTTTGGAATAGCCAGTGCCATTTACGGACTGATCGCTTCCGGCATCGCACTCTTCAACGAATCGATCCTCGCTGAACGACAGTTCGATGCTTCAACCTATCACCGCAGCCTCATCATCGTCGCGTTAACTTCGCTCGTGGGAAACTTCCTCGGTGGTTGGATCGCGTCAAAATGGAAGATGAATCGTTTGCTGGCGCTGGCGATGGTATTGCTCGCAGGCTCGCTCGTCGCACTCCCGCACGTCTCAACACAACTGCACGTCGCCATTTATGCAGCGGTGATGGGACTCGCGGGTGGCTTCGTGATCGTGATCTTCTTTAGTTTTTGGAGTGCGGTTTACGGACGAAAACATCTCGGCAAAATTCAGGGCGCCGCCCAGGCGCTGACAGTGATCGCGTCGGCTCTTGGCCCTTTGATTCTCGCTGAAACCGTCAGCCGCACCGGTTCGTACGCTACGATATTCTATCTGTTAACTGTAGTCGTGATGGTATTAGCGATGCTTGCATGGCTAGTAAAAGTTCCGAGTAAAGAAAAGGGATAAACATGAATACAATTCGAGCAGCACTTCTCTTTGTCGCAGTTCTCTTCATCGTTCCAGCCTGCCAGGCGCAAACACAGTTTCCCGATACTCCTGCCGCCAATCAGGCAAAAGCATGGTTGGAAACTTTTAACGCCGGCGACGTGGAAAAATACAAAGAGTTCGTGCGCAAGAATTTTCCCAGTCGAGAACAGCGTGTCGATCGGGACATGGGATTTCGAGAGGATACGGGCGGCTTTGAGCTGAAGAAGATCGAGGAGTCGACGCCGACGAAGGTGGTTGCTCTAGTGCAGGAACGCCTGTCGGATCAGTTTGCGCGCCTGACTATTGAGGTCGATGCGGCGGAGCCACACACGATGACTAAGATCGGATTGCAGGCGATTCCGCGTCCCGCTGACTTTGCTCTTCCGCAGCTGAGCGAAAGTGAATTGGTTACGGCCTTACGAAAGAAACTCGATGAGGAAGTTGCCGCCGGACGCTTTGCGGGTGCGGCCCTGGTGGCGAGAAATGGCAAGACTCTTTTCGCTCAGGCATACGGCCTCGCAGACCGCGAGAAGAAAACTCCGAACACTCTGAAGACGCGTTTTCGCCTCGGCTCGATGAACAAGATGTTTACTGCCGTTTCCACTCTGCAACTCGTGCAAAGTGGCAAACTCGATCTCAAAGCGCCGTTTGGCAACTACCTGACCGACTATCCGAACAAAGACGTCGCCTCAAAAGTAACAATCGAACAATTGCTAACTCACACCGGCGGAACCGGCGACATTTTTGGACCTGACTTCGACAAACATCGTCTCGAGTTAAAAACTTTGCGCGATTACGTGAATCTCTACGGACAGCGCGCACTGGAGTTCGAGCCAGGCAGTCGATGGCAATACAGCAACTACGGCTTTCTTCTGCTCGGTGTGATAGTCGAAAAAGTAAGCGGTCAGAGTTATTACGACTACGTTCGCGATCACATCTTCAAGCCGGCGGGCATGACCAGTACTGCTTCCGAACCGGAGGATCAAACCGTATCCGAGCGAAGCGTTGGCTACATGAAAGGTGAAAGTGGCTGGCAGCCCAACACTGACACGCTCCCTTACCGCGGAACCTCCGCAGGCGGCGGCTACTCCACGGTCGAAGACCTGCTGCGGTTCGCGACCGCGTTGCAAACACACAAACTACTTGACGCGAAGCACACCGAAGAGCTAACGACGGGAAAAGTTGATGCGGGCAGAGGTAAATATGCTTACGGCTTCCAGGAATCCATGATCAACGGAGCGAGATGTTTTGGTCACGGAGGCGGCGCGCCCGGAATGAACGGCATGCTGCAAATCTGTCCTGCGTCAGGCTACGTGATTGCGGTGTTGGCAAACCTGGATCCACCAGCCGCGAGCCGCGTCTCGGATTTCATCACTAATCGTCTGCCGGCTAAGTAATTTAGCCACAGATGAACGCGGATCAAAGCCGCAGATGAACACCGATCAGATCGGTATTCATCTGCGGCTTTGATCCGCGTTCATCTGTGCAAAATGCCAACAGGATCAGTCCCGTAATGTAGAGCGCCAATGTAAAGAAAGCGATGTAGCCAGTGGCCGGCGCAAAGATGGGCGTGTCGAGCGCGACTCCCTGCAAAAGCGTTCCTGCAACTCGCTTGAGCAAACCACCTTCGGGACTATACAGACTCGCCAGCAACATATGCTTGATGACGAAAGCTGTCCCGAACAGTATCGCAAGGCTGCGTAAAAGCCTGCGCGAGTCGAACGATGAAAACTGATTGTTCCAGAGCGTCCAAAGAAAACAGAACGAAAACAGCCAGTGGAGCAGACCGCGCTCCGGTAATACGGAGTTGAAAGCTTGCGCGGAGGCAAAGAAGATTGTGACGAACAGCCAGATGTGCGCCACGTTTGTGAGAGGCGGAAGATCGCTGCCAATCCATTGCTGAAATCTGAGTAGACCACTGCGGACGAGCAGCAGCATCAATAGGACGGCGAACAAAAGCGTGGCTAACGGTGGAGTGATAAAAATGAACGTTCGACTCTCGGCGCCGATTCGGAGACCGCCAAGAAGCGCCACTGTCAGAAAAAGAAATGGTAGTACGACGAAGTCCAGCAGCGCGCGATTTCTGGCCCGATTGTTGGTGTCAGTAGTAGTCACTTTCTTGTTCGCAGGACCTTGAGCGGGTTGACGTCACTCCAGCTGCGTTCTAACCCTTGTTCGAGTTCGGCTTTTAATTCCGCCGCTGTATGCATGTGCAAGTCCGGATCTTCGATCGTTAGCGGGCTGGCCGGCGACAGTGCGATTGCTCGATTCACTGCCTCCACACCTTGCTTGAACAACTCCTGGTCAAAATAAACGCGGCCCCAGCCCTCACGGTAAAACGAATAAGCTATGTAGAACTGTGTGCGGGCGTCTCGCTGCGCCGGATCGGCGCGCTGCCATTCATCGCGAGCCGCACGAAACTGCTCACGCCGGAAGAGGCTGAGAGCTGAGTTGAAGTTTTCCTGGTTGATCTCGTAAGTGCCTGCGGCCACCTCAGCACTAGTCGTCACCTCTTTGAAGGTGCGCGGTTCCGTGGCATAGATCCAGATGATGAACGCAGCAAATGCGATCGATAGTACGAGGCCGGCGATTTGAATAAGTTTGGATTGCAATTAATGCATCTTGAACGGACCACCATGCGGCTCCGCTTGTAAATCAGGACGGCTCGAATCCTGGACCACCTCATGCATCTCCAGTACATTCGATTTAACAAAAGCTTCCTTCGGCAGCGTTCCGGACTGTGCGTGTCCTTTCGAAAACGCATCTGAGCGGACCCAATTGAGGAAGTCCTGACGGCTATTCCAAATAGTAAAGACGACATACGGATCGCCTTCATTCACCGGGCGCAGCACCTGGTTGGAAATGAAGCCAGGCATTTGATCCACTAGTCCAGCACGTTCGCGAAACCTTTGTTCGAAGGCGTCAGCATATTCCGCGGCGACGTAGATCCGATTAGCGACAGTTATCATTCCGCACTCTCCTCTTTTGCCAGTGTCTCACTCTCTTCCATGTGCTTCCAAATGTCCGGGCTCGTTCCGTCAACATCAGTGAAGCCGTACACGCGCGCTAATTCACCTGAGCTTATTGACTGCTGGTTCCAACGGTGACGCTCCGGATCCGCCGCGATTGAAACAATCGCGCGTCCGACATACCGCGGCGTTTCCGAAAGCGCGAAATCAGGCGGCGCTGCAGGTTGACCGCTCTCTGCTCGCGCAGGGTCTAACGCGTCGCGCCAGTTATCCTCGGTGACACCAAAGTTCTCGAGCATCATCTCCGACCGCATCCACCCAGGCGTGACCGAAACTGCTGTCGCGCCATACGGAGCGAGCTCGTGTCCTTGTGAATACGCGAGCCGGTTGACGGCCACCTTCGCCAAATCGTAATAAACCGAAATGCGGTAATGCGAAGCGTTGTACTTTGTCGTGCCGTCTGTGACTTCGACGAGAAGTCCACCGGGTTGAGAGATGAGTAACGGTAACAGGTACTTTGAAGTAATGATGTGAGTATCGATTGCGAGACGCAGGATACGCAGACCTTTTGTTAAGTCGAGTTCCCAGACGGGCGTGTTCCATTCCGGTGGTCCACCTTTGAGCACCTCGGCGCCCCAGATGTCGTTCACCAGTATATCGATCTTTCCAAACTCGTTTTGCAGACGCTCTGCCAGTGACTTCACTTCATCAGGCACGAGATGATCGAGTGCGATGGCGATGCCTTTGCCGCCCAGGCTCGTTACTAGCTCCGCAGTTTCTTCGATCGTCTCACTGCGATCGTAGTCAGACTTAATCTTTCGCACACTGCTCGTGCGCCCAGTACAGATGACAGTTGCGCCCGCCTCGCCGAGAGCTGCCGCAATACCGCGCCCCGCACCGCGCGTCGCCCCGGCAACTACCGCCACTCGCCCTCGCAATGCATCGTGATTCATACGCCACTCGCTAACGTTTCATGAATGGAATTAACTGTTCGGAGTAGTAAGGCTCTTCGGTACACCAGAAGATGTAATCGATGCCGAGATATTCTTTGCCGAAGTCGATTACCTCCGCAATCGTTACCTGCTTGCTCGTTTTTGGATTGACATGGTTGTAGTCGCCGTCCTGAACTGCAAGGCCAACCGGAACGTGAGACGCCGAGGCTTTAATAAGAGGATAGCTATTATCCATCTGAGACTGCTTGTACGGCAGCAGATCAGGACCTCCAACACCAACGTGCAACTTTCTTGCAGCTTCGTAGACAGCTCGCAGATTTCCGTCACCCGGCATGAAGTTGGCATAGACCAGTACGACGGATTTCGGAAACGCCTCTCTCATTGCCTTCATGTTGGCGATGATACCGTCGCGGTAGTTTTCAAAAGTGAAGCCCTTCGGGAATAGAGCACCACTGTGTCCGATGTCGAACGCTGTTTCGGCAAGATTCACACCTTCGATCTTGCCGTCGAATTCCTTGCCTAATTCGACAAGTAATTTCCTGAACCTGTCGCGAACATTCGCGTCCCATCGCCTCGCCATCCAGCCAAGGACCTTTACGTCGGTCTCAAGATGGTTCACATATTTATACCTATATTGTTTATCCGCGCCTCCACCAAACTGCGGGTCCTTGAGAAGATATCGCGGCACATGTATCCACTTCTCGCTGAAAGAAACATCCTGAATCTGCACAAACAACTTCTTCCCTTTTGAAGAGAGGAAGGCCAGATCCTCACGAATGAGACTGAAGTCATACTCATCCCTCCCAAGCTCAAGCTGACGCCACGAATAGGCAATCTGCGCCCCCTCAAAACGCTTCGTCTCCAGAAACGCCGTCGCCTCCCTGATCCTCTCCCGGTCCATCCCAAAGAACACATAATGCCGGACCGGCTTAGCATTACCGGTGACACTCACGAGCAACAGCAACAAACCTGTAAGTAAGACGTTCCGCATTGTTCAGCTCCTCCCGCACGAATATAGTTTCACAACAACGTTTTGGACAACGCCCCGCGGTTTCAGTCAAGCTTCCGCCTGAAGTTCTTCAATCGCTTGGTGTCGAGGTAGGCGAGCAAGTGGAGGTCGAGACTGTAGGGCGGTGGTGATTCGCTCGCTCGAGGAAGCCAAGCGTTCGCGCAAAATCATCAGTGCCTTCGAATCAATCCTCTATTGTTTCTGCTGGCAGAGGATTGGAAGATCACTGATCTGACGATTCTGCGTCAGATTGGGGATCCGGCTCGTTAGACTGGGAGCCAGCCTGACCTCACGCTTATCGGGCGCTCGCTGACTGCCTCACGAACCGCATATTTCGCAAGCAGTCGTGTTGAGTCAACCGCCGGCAATGGTGAGTTCTCTTCCGTTACGATCAGCGGTATCTCCGTGCAACCAAGAATGACGCACTCAGCTCCCCTCGACTTTAGATCCTCGATTGCGCCGACGAAAAGATCGGTCGTGCTTGCGTTGAAGATTCCCATGCAGAGTTCGTCGAAGATGGCGGCATTCAGTTGCTCCCTGGTTGGCTCGTCGGGAATTAGCTTCTCCAGATCTCGCTTTTTCAACGCCGTTTCGTAGACAGGACCGGTCATGGTCCAACGGGTGCCGAGCAGTCCAACGTGCTTCCACCCATGCGTCGTTATTTCGCGGCAAACCACTTCCGCGATGTGTAGTCCCGGCAGCGGCAGGTCGGCCGCGATCGGCTCGAGGGCGATGTGCGCTGTGTTGTCAGGGCAAACAAAAAAATCAGCGCCGGCGTCAGCAACTTGCTGCACACCTTCGACAAGGTGTTTCGCGACGGCTGCGTGATCATTTGCCTGCCAGCCCGGCATGCATAGTCCCATCGGCAAGGCGCTCATGACGATGTTCGGATGCATGTGTGGTCCAAGGTGAATGGCCCCTTCCCTGCACGCAGTCAGGAAACAAAGCGCCGCGCCTTCGAAGCTATGTGCAACAATGCCGATTGTCTTCATATGTGTTGTCCACTGATAATCGAATTATACTACTTGTCTCGTGACCGCCACACCGCAGCTTAGCGCGGAGTTGCGATGGAGGAGCTACAGGGATGAAGTTAAAGATTGTTCAGGCCGGCGATCCTGTTTTGAGGAAGCAGAGTCGTCCATTAACAAAGGACGAGATCAGCAGTCCGTCGATACAACTGTTGATCGATCTGATGCGAAACACGATGCGTGAGGCGCCGGGAGTCGGACTCGCGGCGTCGCAGATCGGCAAGTCTCTTCAACTTGCGGTAATCGAGGATCGGGCTGAGTATTTAACTCGTCTCTCCGCGGATGAACTTGCGGAAACTCAGAGAGCGGCGATTCCGTTTCACGTGATTATCAATCCGAAGCTCACAATCCTGGATAAATCTTCCGCAAAATTCTTCGAAGGCTGTCTTAGCGTAACGGGCTATCAGGCGATTGTGGATCGGGCGCTAAGTGTTCGCGTTGAGTGTTTGAATGAACGAGGCGAAGAGACAACAATCAAAGCACAGGGTTGGTACGCGCGTATTCTCCAGCATGAGATAGACCACTTAAACGGGACGCTCTACATCGATCGAATGAAAACGCGAACCCTGACAAACGCGGAGAACATGACTAAATTCTGGAATAATCAAAGTATTGAACAAGTACTGGCTGAACTCGACTGCAACAAAAAACCATGAAGCCAACCAGCCCAAGCAACTTTCGCCTAAGCAATTTTGAACCAAGGATTCCGGCTTCGCCGCCGGATGTGAGATACCGTCTTGAAGATCAAGAGCCAAGCCCGAAACTTGACTCATTCACTCCGGCTTCGCCGCCGGATAGTGAGATACCGTCTTGAAGATCAAGAGCCAAGCCCGAAACTTGACTCATTCACTCCGGCTTCGCCGCCGGATGTGAGGCGGGGCTTTGCCCCGCCGTTCAATTGAATTTCCGAATTGGGCTATGCCCCTAGTTCGGGCTCTGCCCATAAGTTGTTGGGCCAAGGCCGAACCGAGGGCCTAGCCCTGACTCTATAGAAATCTGACGGCGGGGCAGAGCCCCACCTCACATCGGGCGGCGAAGCCGCAACCGTTGCTTTAATACCATCAGGAAGGACCATTTCTAAGATGTTCGCCGCAAATTACAATGAACGACAATGAGAACTGTGAATGCCGCAAGATACGTCACGCCGCTGCGTGAGGGTGGATCGCTGCCGGCGATCATTGAGGCGGATGATGATGGGATGTATGTGCTCAAGTTCCGTGGCGCCGGTCAGGGGACCAAGGCACTCATCGCGGAACTGATCGCCGGGGAGATTGCGAGAGCGGCGGGTTTGCCGGTGCCCGAGCTCGTCTTCGTTGCACTCGATCCCGAGATCGCAAAGACTGAACCCGACCCGGAAATACAAGACCTCATCCGCGCGAGCGGCGGACTGAATCTCGGACTCGATTACCTTCCCGGCTCAGTGATGTTCGACCCGGTCGCAGACACGCCCGAAGCTGACCTCGCTTCGCGTATCGTCTGGTTCGACGCCTATGTCACTAACGTCGATCGCACCGCGCGCAATGCAAACATGTTAATGTGGCATCGCAAACTCTGGTTAATCGATCACGGCGCCGCGCTGTACTTTCATCACGCCTGGACCGATATGGACCAACGCAGCAAGGATCCATTCCGTTTGATCAAAGAACACATCCTGCTTCCATTCGCAGGCGCGCTCGAAACAGTCGACGAGGCAATGACAGCATCGATCACTAAAGACGTGATAAAAGAAATCGTCGACCTCATCCCGGACGATTGGATGAAGGACAATTCTCCTTTTAGTACGACTGCAGAAAACAAACAAGCTTACGTCGATTACCTGACGAGGCGTCTCGAGGAGCCTCGCCACTTCGTGGAGGAGGCGATTCGTGCCCGATAAGTTCAGGTATGACTATGCGGTGATCCGAGTCGTACCAAAGGTCGACCGCGAAGAGTTTATCAACGCCGGCGTGATCGTCTCGTGTCCCGAGCTGTCGTTTCTGGAAGCAAGGATCAAGTTGAACGAGTCGCGACTGCTCGCTCTCGATCCGAATGTCGACCTCGATCTGGTGAGAAAACACCTGGCTGCAATTCCCACCATCTGTCGCGGCGGCGACGAAGCCGGATCGATCGGGCAGTTACCGCAGCGCCAGCGTTTTCACTGGCTCGTCGCACCGCGCAGCACAGTTATTCAAACTTCTCCAGTTCATACCGGCCGGTGCGGCGATCCGGCGATGGCGCTTGAACATCTCCTCGCGAAAATGGTCGACGCCACCGTTTAACTTCCGGCTGAGCGACTGGGATTCTTAAAGCTCAGGCCGCTGAGTGTGCGGCTCGCCACGTCAGTACTCAATCCCCAAAACACCAGGCTGAAGAAATCTATGAGAACTGATTTGAGGTTTCAAATCTTCGCGGAGTTTCAGACTATACCGTCAACAGCAAGAATTGAGAACTAAACAACAACTCTCAAACAAATCTCAATTCGCTTTGGCGAAACTTGACTCTTCAATGGAAGTTGGTATATTACCAACTCAGTGAAAGATGGCGTAATTCCTCGCATGACACGCCCGAAAGCGTCCTCACAGCTCAGGCATTGCCTGGAGCACGGGAAAGTACTCGTTACCAGGCATTTTCGTGAGGAGTTAGCAGATGAGGAAATTACATTTCAAGACGCGAATGACGTGTTGAGGATGGGAATCATTTACGACGAGCCAGAACAAGACTCAAACACTGATGAATGGAAATACCGTATCGAAGGGTACGAACCCGGTGGTAAGTGGATGGCGATTATTTTTAGTTTCAAGACAACTAAGATGGTAGGCCTGATTACTATCTTCTCGATTCATTCACGACGGAGGCGCTCATGAGCAAACTGCGATGTAGTAATTGCGATAAAGACGCCAAAGTAGTCAGAGGAAGCTATCAATTTAAGGAAAGCGGACTCAATGTCGTACTACAAGGCATTGATTTAGTCCGATGTAAGAACTGCGGAAATGAAGATCCGATAATTCCGAAGGTCAACGATCTGATGCGCGCCATTGCGATCGCGGTGATCATGAAACCCTATCAAATACGCGGAGAGGATGTACGTTTTCTCAGGAAATACCTAAGGATGACAGGGGCAGAATTTGCTCACTTGATAGACGTCGATAAAACCACGCTTTCTAAGTGGGAGAACAATGACGATGTTGTGGGCAGTCAGAGCGATAGGCTAATTCGGCTCACAGTGTTAAGTCTTGGTGAAGGTTTGAGAGAGAAGCTAGACGAAGTCATTCGCACCGTATTTCCCAATATCAGAAGGACAGGAGCAAAGACTGCTCCCAAAGTGGGAATTGAAATCGATCCCAAAAAACTGACTCATCAGTACACCTAAACAATCCGGCGTCCTATGGTAACCAATCAATTCCATCTGCTTTCCAGGTGCTGACGTCGTCGAAGCGAGCCTCTTTCAACGTCATCTTTGCCTGCAGAATAACAACCCGCTTCTTTGCTCTGCAAAGTACTTGACGCAAGTCTCAGGAATTGCGTAAGATGCGTAGACGATGAAGCCCGTCCCGCTCATCCAGGAATCGCAACCCGAGCCACCGGCCCTGCACGACCGGGCCATGGACAATCTTCGCTACATTCGCGAAACGATGGAGCTCGCGACCGCCTTTACCGGCATCTCCGGTTGGGGTGAGATCGCAATCGGCGTCACCGCGCTCATCGCCAGTGCGATCGCTGCCCAGCAAGCGACTTTCAACGCGTGGCTCGCCGTCTGGATCGCCGAAGGATTGATCTCGCTTCTGATCGCCGGCTGGTCCATGGACCGGAAAACACGCGCGATCAAGATGCCACTCGGTTCCGGACCCGGAAGAAAAGCGGTATTCAGTTTGACGCCGCCCATGCTCGCAGGCGGACTACTAACAATCGTGCTGGTCCAGGCCGGACTGACTAACGCCATCCCCGGTGTTTGGTTACTACTTTATGGAACGGGCGTGATCACTGGCGGCATGTACTCCGTCAAAGTGGTGCCGATAATGGGCATCTGTCTCATGGTTCTCGGCGCCCTGGCGCTGTTCTCGCCGCCCGCGTTTGCCAATTGGTTTATGGCCGCCGGCTTCGGCGGTCTGCACGTGGTGTTTGGTGCAATTATTGTGAGGAAATACGGTGGCTAAACAATCGACTGCAAAAAAGACTGTTCCCCAAAAACCGCTCGCCGAGGCGCCGGATCCGCAAGTCGCTCGGACGAAGGAGAAGAGCGCGGCTCCAAACCTTGATCGCTTGATCCACGAACGGTTGCGACTCGGGATCATCAGTGCGCTGGCTGCGAATGAATCGTTGACCTTCAGCGATCTGAAGCACCTGATGAATACGACTGATGGAAATCTCAGCGTCCACGCGCGCAAACTCGAAGAAGCAGGCTACATCTCCTGCACCAAGTTTTTCGAAGGCCGCCTGCCAAAGACCGAATATAAACTGACCGCCGCCGGTCGCAGCGCACTCGAGAAATATTTGAGTCACATGGAATCGCTAATCAAACAGATGCGAAACATTTAGTCCCGGCCCGTCTCTCCCCTTTTTTTGTCTTCGCACTTTGCGCAACAAAGGACTTCGCGATATCTACGTGAGAACAAGCTACGACATAACTATCATCGGCGCCGGGCTCGCCGGACTTCAGTGTGCTCGCCTGCTCGCACGGCAGGGACTCAACGTTCTCCTCGTCGATCGCAAGAACACGCTCGACCAGAAGATCCATACCACCGGAATCTTCGTGCGCCGCACGCTTGTCGACTTCGACATCCCCGACGACTGTCTCGGACCACCGATCAAACACGTCACGCTTTACTCACCCGCGCACCGATCGCTGGAGCTCGTAAGTCAGCACGACGAGTTTCGCATCGGCCGCATGGGCCAACTCTACCAGCGTTATTTGCAGCAGTGTTTACTCGCCGGTGTTCATTGGCTTCCGCAAACAAGCTACCTCGGCCATTCAGCAGCCAACGGCAAACTAACAATTCGACTCAGCTCCGGTTCGTCGACGGACTTGATCACGACGCGCTACCTGATCGGCGCGGATGGCGCTCGCTCGCGTGTTGCTCGCGATCTGAAACTGGAACTGAATCGCGAATTTATCATCGGGGTGGAAAGTGTTTTGCACGGAGCGGTGCTTGATGGTCCACCGCGACTACTTTGTTTTCTCGATCCGAAACTGGCGCCGGGTTACATCGCATGGATTGCTCACGATGATGAAGAGACGCACCTGGGCGTAGGCGGCTATCCATCGTTATTCGATCCAACGACGGCTCTGCAGGACTTTCGTTCGCGCGTCGCGGGTATCATCGACTTGCGAAAAGCAAAACAGATCGAAACACGCGCGGGACTCATTCCGGTCGGCGGCGTGCTTAAAAACATCGCTAACGCATCCGGCCTGTTAATTGGCGACGCCGCGGGCGCCGTGTCACCACTCACCGCGGGTGGTTTGGATCCTTGCATGCGGCTGTCCGCGTTCGCCGCAAGCGTTGTTACCGATTATTTGTCGACTGGCAATGTGGAGGTGTTGCAGGCGTACTCAGGTGAACTTTTCAGGAAGCGCTTTGTATCGCGGCTATGGGCGCGCCGCGTCGCCGCGACTCTTCGTCAGCCGCAACTGCTAGAACTGGGATGTGCACTGTTACGCCTGCCGGTGTTCAGCAAACTGGCGAATCACGTCTTCTTCGGCCGCGGTTCTTTTCCGGACGTGACCTCACCTTCGACCCTTCAACTTTCTAACTCCTAGTCCAGCCAAGCCGCCCGCCAGCAGCGGGGGCAAGCCACCCTTCCTGACTTGTTCATTCCTCCAAGACACATGAAGAAGAACAAGTCAGGAAGGGTGGCTTGCCCCCGCTGTCTGAACTCAGTAGTTCGTAAACAATAAGCGGTTCGGAGATTCCTGCCCGGGATTAATGACTACTCCGACAGTTGAATTGCCGACGAGCGCTGAACGAACCGTGGCAGGCGACGCAGACTTATTGTTCTGCAGGTAGAGCGCTGCAACGCCGGCCACGTGCGGTGCTGCCATCGACGTACCGGACGCGGCCGCGATCATTAGATCGTTGCCGATCCAGGCCGAAGGTATATTGACGCCAGGCGCAAAAAGATCCAGCGTCGGACCGTAGTTAGAGAACTCCGCTCGAGAGTCGTTCCGGCCCGTGGCGCCGACCGTTATCGCCTCGGCGACGCCTGCGGGAGAATATGCTGCGGCGTCACTGTTCCAATTCCCGGCCGCTACTACGTAGGTCACCCCCGCTCTGATTGAATTTCTGACTGCCGCGTCAGCGGCTCTGTTGGTCGGTCCACCGAGACTCATGTTGGCCACAGCCGGGTAACCCTGTTGGGCCGGCTGCCGGCTATGCCACGTCACGAAGTTGACTCCGTCGATAACGTCAGACCACGTACCGGTGCCTTGACAGTTAAGCACGCGCACGCCGAGCAGGCGCACGTTCTTAGCCACACCGAAAGTTTGACCGCCGATTATGCCGGCAACGTGTGAGCCGTGCCCGTTGCAGTCGAGGCCGGCGCCCCCGCGGTCAACCGCGTCATAGATGGCGAAAGCACGGCGTTGGAATTCCCAGTGCGTGGTTAGAATACCGCTATCAATGACATAGGCATTCACTCCCGTACCATTGTTGATATACGCATACTGATCGTTAAGCGGAAGATAGTGCTGACCAATGCGGTCGAGCCCCCACGAAGCCTGGGGCTGCGGGTTCAGGAAGGCGACCGGGTCGGGAGTCATTTGAATCGGGTCCGCGTCCGGCGATCCCACGGCGATGGCGCCATCCTCTACTACGAATGCGACCTGCGAGTCCTGGCTCATCGCTATCGCCTCTGCCTCAGTAGAGTTCAGGCGGAATCCCTTGAGCGCTTCGCTCCAGGTGGTTGAGAAAGTGCCGCCGTAAGTGGACGTCAGGTTAGTGGCTGTCGCAACCACCCCCGAATCAGGCATTGGTTCTGCAACAAAGAACATCGAGTTCGAGTCGAGAAAGTTCGCCGAGGCGTCTGAAGCCGTGAGGCTCTTGGGAGTTGCTGTTTTTGGTGTTGGGGCCGGAGCCGCGATGGGAGTAAGGTCGGTGGTCGCCAGCACAACGATATAGCGGTTCGGTATGGGATTGGCGACCGTCTCAAACTTGCTGGACGCGGCCAGAGTCTGGCTATTGATTGGCAGAGGAGCAAAGGGCACCAAGTATAAAAAACAAGCGGCAAGCAGCAGAGCTAGCGTCTTCCTCATTCGAATTTGTTCTCCTAAATCAGGACTTACCCGTGAGGTTCGGATTATAGGTTAGTGACGCATACTACCACACACAGAATGGCACAGCTTCTCACTATTCCGAAAATGCCACGGTGATCGAGCCGGTGGTGCGCTGAAAATGTGCGGACGGGCGCGGTGAACAGAGTATCTACAGAAGAAGTACTGAACAAGGCATACCGCCTCGCCTACTTTCTCCATCAGGACAAAGATTTGGCGATTCGGATCGTCGCGGCTGCCACGCTTAAGTTGAATGTTGCGATGGCAGTTCAGAGCAAGCGGCTGTACTACGTTCCCGTCGGGAGGTTTTCGCGCGGAGAGTCGCGCCGGACCGACGGCATCCGCAACAAAGCCCTGTTCAGCGATCTTCACTTGCTTCAACGCCTGGTCTATGTCGAATCCGAACCTTATGAACGCCAGAAGGAGCATGCGGCCATGGCCGGCCCCCCGCCAGGCGTTCGCGCTGACGGCGACCCGGCAAGTGAAGAAGATCTACTCGTTTACTTCATCAAGCACCTCGTGAGAATTACGACAAAGCGGAACGCCTTCTACGTCACACTCGGTGTCAGCCGCCTCCTACACAGCTACAGCACCGTTGAAACCATGGAAATTTATAACGCAGTGATCGGTGAGCCTGAGCGGGTCAAAGACGACTACTATTACCGCTCACGTAAAGCCGTCTTGATGCATGAGATGTATCAGCGCTTTGATCGGTTGATCAGAGTCTGTCGCCAGCGGCGTGGTGAAGAGAGGTTCGAAACTCAGCAGGGCTCAAGCGAGTTACGTTCGCTCGTGAGAGAGTGTCTTCGCCTGTTCACGCCGTGGGACACGCAATGCCACGTACCGCGAGACTTCGATCCTCTCAAGTCGATCATTGCCTCGCTGACGTCGAGGAATGGCGCCGACGAAAACGAAGTCGAAGTGAACCGCATCCACGCCATCCTGCATCCGGATTGCTTTGAGAGATTAGTCGCGGCTTTTGGCTATAGCCCGCCGGAAGAGCGAATGGAGTTGCCGCGTTTTTTCTCGAACGAGGCGAACGATCAATCTCCGCCCGGGCCGCGTAGCGCGCCTACTGACTTGAGCGCCGAAGAACTTGCTGAGATTAGCCACATGCTTGACGAACAGGCGGGGCGTCGCCGCCGTTCGTCATCAGCCGGCGCCATACGCATCATGGTCGATGGCTTGGAACGAGCCAGATTAAATCCTGCCGAACAGTCGAGCATTAGCTTTACCGTCGAAGAGGATGCAGAAATTATCGAAGTGAAGACGACGGATCCGGGCGGCGATCTCTTGCTCGCGACACACCTGCTCACCTCCTTTGAGAAGGACAAGGCAATCGTCACTTCAATACGATTGGAGGGCGGACAGGACCTGTCACTCAGTATTACAAGGAGGCAGATCGAAGCGAATGGCGGGGCTGACTTCCTGGTCCAGTTTGGCTACCGGGAAACGGACGTGCTGAGAGCTGCGCGTTTGTGGTGGCAGCGGTTCAGCCTTCGTCTCACTCCGGAGCAAGGCCCACGTGTTTTGTGGGGCGGAGCAAGAATTTCAGTCCTCGCCGGCAGCGTGATAGTTATTTGCCTGGCGAGCTATCTCGGGTATCTGAGACTGAGGTCGGATCAAACAATTGGACCAAGCAGCGTACAGACGGTTCCGCTTGTTCAGCCTCCAGGGACGGAAGCTTCCACCGGCGTAAAAACTAATCAACCGGACAAAGTCGCGACGAAAGCGACGCCACGGATTAAGAGTGACAGATCAGCGAAGGTCATCTCTTCGCCCGCCGCCGCCGAGACTCCGCCGGACATCAGTGACGAAGATGCGACGCGCAGCGGGAATGTAGTCGCTAATCTGACGCTCAAAGAAGTAAAGAAGGTCTATATCGACGTCCGCGGTGATGCTGCGTTGGACGAGATACGCAACAACCTTGTTAAGAGCCTGGGATCAAGCGGCATGGTTGCAACGACCAACGCTGATGAAGCAGATGCGGCTCTCAAGGTTACAGTTTCGCAAACCAGCACGTCGGCACTACTCGTGAACGCGCGCGGAAAAGTGCTTTGGACGCAGCGTTATTCCGGCGAGACCACTAAAGTCGTGTCCGATATAGTCAAAGACTTGCTTTCCGCGATCAGACAATAATAGCCACGGATTTCATGGATAAACACTGATTGAATCCGTGTTCATCCGTGAAATCCGTGGCTTACTTCGGCTCGCCCTGGAGCACGAAGCCGGCCCAGTAGTAGGGAGCCTGCCAGCGTCCCTCACGCCAAATTGCGATTTGCGCTGCCCTGAGCGCCGCTGCCGTGTTGGATCGTTTCGGTCCCAGCAGACCTCGATAAAAATCCGTCATTAACCGTGCGGTGGCCTGGTCCTGAACGTCCCACAGACTCACGAGCACACGCTTGGAGCCGGCGTACATGAAACCACGCGTCATCCCGTAGAGACCTTCGCCCTTCACTTCCTTACCGAGACCGGTGCGGCAACCGCTCAACACTACCAACTCGGCACCTAACCTCAGATTGAAGACCTCATGCGAACGCAGGAAGCCCTCCTGAGATCTCCCCTGGCGGTCTAACATCGAAAGCGCGATGGCGGAAAGCTCCGGGTGCGTGCTGTCAAGGAAGCTATGAGTTGCAAAATGGATGATGCGATACTTGCTCAAGTCTTCGCTCATCGCCGCCGCACGATTAGCTTCAAACCCGAGCGCAGCCTTTCGTCCTGTTGCAGGTGCGAGGGCCAGGATCGCTTCTGCCTCTTGTCGCGTATAAGGAAGTCGCTGTAGAGCCGGGCTCTCTGCCGGCGCACCGTGGTGACCACCCGCGTTGCGACTCAAGCCTCCACTAACCCTTTCATCAGTCTTGTCGAACACAGGATCCGCGAAGACAGCTACGACTTTCTCAGCGGGCGCGCGCTCCTGAAGCTCCCGCCTGAGTACTGCGAGCGTTGAAGCCGACGGAATACTCGTCACTTCATGCTCGACGATGAGCGGCACGAACGGTCCCATCGACGCCTTGCCTGGGACTATTAGTGCCGCAAACGGCAGATATTCTAATGCGCCATCGGGGACAACGAGCAGTCGCTTTCCTCCTAACTGTGCGGTCACTGGTCCAAGCAGCATTTGACTCAAGGCTGTGGCTGCATTCGGGTACTCGGCGTCGGCCTGCCGGACACGCTCGCGTTTCTCATCAGCAGTTTCAAACTTCACGTACTGGTTGCGCGCGGTCAAGAGCTCATAACAGCGCCGGACCGCCGCCTCGATCTCAGCGCGCGGCGGCAGTTCGTAGCTTGAAAAGGAAGTCGCTGTCACTGCCCAGAGATAACTACGCTCCTCGCCCAGCGAATACTCCAGTAACAACGTCGCGTCACCGGTAACCGAGTTTTGAATCTCTGACAAACCTAGCGGCGCAGGCTGTGTCAACGCAGCGTAGCGCGGGCTCTTCGCTTTCAACTCAGCCTCGATCGCGAGAAGCTGCGTCAACAATTCCTCGATCTTGCGCCGCACTGCGCTCGCCGATTCCTCCTTGTGCTGGCCGCCGAATAAGCGCATCTGTAGCTCCGCTTCGGCGTTGAGACTCTGTTGTAAAGAGCGCTCGCGGGCAAGCAGAGCGGGATCAACGCCCTGACGTATATCGGCGCTGGCTTCGGCCAACATGTCTATCAGGCTTCGCGCACGTGCCTGCTCATAGATCTTCAATGCAGCGACGTCAAAACCGGCTGCCGGCTGACGTCGATGAAGCTGCATTAGAAGATCAATGTGCAGTTTGTATATGTCTTGTACGGAGGCGAAGTAAGATGCGCGCAGATACCGGCTGGCGACCTTGGTGCGAAGTGTGTTGATGATGGCAAGCGCGGCCTCGCTTGTTGCTTTAGCCTGGAGAAGATCACCGGTTTCGGACTGAGCGCGTGCTATACCGTAAAGGGCCGCGACTTCTCCGTTGCGATCACCAACAGCACGCCAGATTGCCAGGGCCCTGTCATAATTCTCCAGCGCCTTCCGCGGCTCTTTCCACAAGACGAAGGCACGTCCGAAATGGTTGAGCGTGATCGCCTCACCCTGGCGGTCACTCATGGCTACTCTTAGTTGCAATGCGCGCTCAAAATATTCGACGGCGGCCTCATGCTTATCTTCCAACGCACTGTAGGCAGTTCCCATGTGGGTGAGCACACCAGCCTCTGCCTTGCGCTCGCCGTTAGCACGCGCCACAGCGAGTGCCGGGTCCAGGTATTCGAGCGCTTTCTTCGGCTCGCCCAGAAGGTTGTATATGTTTCCTATGTTGCTGAGCGCCACGGTTTCCAGCCGGTGATCCTTTCGCGCGCGCGCCAGCGGAAGCACCTGGTCGAAGTAGTGGAGTGCCTTCTGCAGTTCACCCAACAGGGCGTAGACCGTACCCATGTTGTTTAGAACCGTTGCTTCATTCCGGCGGTCACCGAGGGCGCGAAATAAAGGGAGCGCTTGCGCGAAATGATCGAGAGCCCATTGCGGCTCGCCGAAGACTCTGTAAACCGAGCCGATCTGTGTGAACGTAAGCGCCTCTCCGTTCTGATCTCCGACTGCTCGCATCACCGGAAGCGCGGGACTATAAGAATCAAGTGCCTTCTGCGGCTCGCCCAGCGCGTTATAAACCCCGCCCTTGATTAAAAGCGTGATGGCTTCTAAATGACGGTCGCCAACGGCATGCCAGACAGTGAGTGCCTGGTCCAGGTGCTCGATCGCCTTTTGTGGCTCGCCAAGAAGGTTGTAGATCGTGCCCATGTTGGTGAGCGTCATGGCTTCTCCGCGACTGTCACCCGCTTCGCGCATCAGGCGCAACGCTTCGACGTACTGCTCGATGGCCTTGCGACGCGACTCACCAGTCCTTGCGGCTTGTAGTTGTGCAGCGGCGATGTAGGAACGCTCGGCGGCCACGCGTGTGCGGTCTGCTTCAGTCGCAGCCCTCAACTCCTCGAGCCGCAGTTCGTATCGTCCGGCCGATGCGCCTTTCTCCAATGAGCGCACATTGAAAAGGTAGACACCACTGACTTCCGCCACGAGCGAAACCACTTCCATGCCTCGGATGCCGCTCAGGTTGTTATCCGCTTCGAGGAGTGGTTTTCCATCCGCTCCTGACAACGCCAGGACCACGTCGATGCCCTTCTGGTCCACCACCACGCGCGTGTACTGGCCGGCGCTTAGACTCACTTGATACTTATGCTCTTCGCCTCCTCGCATCTCGCGCGCGACAGGCTGTCCGAGGGCGAGTGAGATCGCCTGCTCCTGAGTCCGGACAGAAGACGCTCCGCTCAGCAGGATGAGGCAGGCCACTGCAAGGTATCGCATAGTCGAACCCCCGCCGAACGATCTGTAAAACTGGATTATTTCCAACATATGGGATACGAGATTCTATTACTGTGCATATAAGCTGTAAATCCTCACCCGCGGCTCCGAATCGGAGTCGCGGGTGAGGCAAGTCAGGGCGTCAGGGAGGAGTGTTAGTAGATCGAGTTGAGCCGGCGGCGTCTAAAACTAATGGTTGTCGGCATCGCGCGATGAGCGATGCCGGCTAACCTCAGGCGATTACTCGGCTCCGGCTTGTTGTTTCTTGGTTCCCGGAGGCGAAGCGTTATGACGCGCCCATCGCTCTGCCTCGGTGAGCGGCGGCTTGCAGAAGCCAGTCGGGGGGCAGGGGAACCACGGTGAGGTTGCAGTGAGCGTGAGCGGCGGGCAGGAACTGGTAGCCGTAGCTGAAGTAGTGGCGCTGGCAAACCCTTCAAAGTTCCTGACCACAACCTCCTTACACGGCGCGGGTAAAGGCTCGGGATCGTCAACAATTATCACGTCGCCGCCATCATTGAAATCGATGGCTGTAGCGGCCGCTGTCGATGAGGCCGTCAGACCCGAACCGCCGGTGTCGAGCACTTTTGTTACTCCATTGCGCGTGAAAGTGAACCTCGGCCACACCTTCAGCGTCGAGTCAAACGAGCTGGAATTTATTGTCATCGTCCCGGTCGAAGCCTTGAATTGAGACAGGCCCACTGTGACGTTCCAACTCTCAGTACTGCCGTTCTGATAGGTGACGGTGATCGGGGCGGTGCCTTTTAGATTAAGCGCAGTCATCGTGAGCGGCGTACTGCCGCCCGGCCCCGTGACAGTGTTGTGTCGCTGGATGATTGTGTCAGTATCACTCACTGCCGGGTTCAGAGGTACGCCTTCCATGGTCACAGTTCCGCCGAATGCCAGGGAACCGGTCCCGAAGAAGCCTGCTGGTATGGGAGAGCCTGCGAAGTCGTGAACGGATTCGCCGTTCGCAGTGGTCTCGAATTCATCATTTCCTGCCACGACTGGAAACCCGCTCTGCATCGCCGTGCTCTTCGTCGTGACGAACAAGCCAACCACCAGCGCTATTCCCACAAGGAACGCCATGCCGAGGATGACCGGTTTTGTGTAAAGCCTCCGTGTGATCTTTTTCATCGATCTTTTTCCTCCTCACGAAATAACTTTGTCCGAACTCAACGGAGCGGCTTGTGCTTCGGATCAAGATCCGCTGCGGCCATGCTTGCGATCATCTCCGTGTCTTTCGGCGCTGAGGATTTGAGCACGCCTTCGAGTCTTTTACTTGTTCAATCTTGCTGAAGGTACTTGTTCAATCTTGCTAATTGATTTCCAAAAATGCCACGCCGGTTTCTCCGGGTGAACGTCATACTCTTTTCTGCACTCCCAATACAGATGATTGGACCGGCGGCGTTGCCCGACCTCTGCCGTCAATTTAGGATTCCTTCCGCCAATCATCCAGCCCAGTCCTGACAACCTAACACTCCTTGTGAGGAGCGTTTGACTCCGAACGCTTTAACGGTGTCGGTGTGCGTCACAGTTCATAACGCGGGTTAATCGATATGCAGATGCTTGGGAAAGCGAGGGGTAAAGTTTCGTTACTCGGGCAAGCGCGCAGACGCTTCCTGGGTCTTTCACCGGCTGAGGCGAGCTTCGCGAGACGCGGCTTCCTCACGGGCGAAGAGATAGCCCGCCAACGCCTCGAGCAAATCGGCGTCACTTTTCTGAGTGGCTATCATGCGGCGCTCGAGGAAACAGGGTGCGCCTCACTCGCGCGCCGCCTGTCCACTGTTGAGAACGACTTGCAGGGTTTCGCTTTCGAAGGCGCCGCCATGGGGCTGGCACTACTTGACTTCATCACGCCCTGGCGGAAAGACCGCTGGCGAACTTTCACCGAAGGTCTCGCCGAATCTCACATCTACATGATGCATGTTGGATTCGGATGGGCGCTCGCACGTTTGCGGCGAAGCGTCACGCCACACCTGGTCCAACTAGATCCTCTGCTCGGTTGGCTCGTAGTCGATGGTTACGGTTTTCACGAAGGCTATTTCCGTTGGCCTCGATACGTTGAACAGCAGGCGATTCCCACTCACCTGGACGGTTACGAGCGACGCGTCTTCGATCAGGGTCTCGGCCGCAGCCTTTGGTTTG
>Ga0068864_100000908_pt1 | contig 24867 bp, 17 predicted proteins | sample KBSSwiS72_FD_66586 | JGI IMG/M metagenome (GOLD analysis project Ga0068864, IMG submission 66586) | Switchgrass rhizosphere microbial communities from Kellogg Biological Station, Michigan, USA - KBS Switchgrass S7-2 | ecosystem: Host-associated > Plants > Roots > Rhizosphere > Soil ... | reverse complement strand
AACGTCGCGGTGGCGCTCGCCGTGTTGGTGTGCGTGCCGCTCGTGGAAGCGATCGGCCCCACGACGCAGGTGATGATGTGGTTGTTGTTGCCGCCCACCGCGACCGGCAGCACCACCGGCAGCGTGACGATCGTTCCCGATCCATTTCTCCACGTGCACGCGTTGATCACCGCAGCGCTTAACGTGTTGTCGGTCAGGAAGCCGGCCGCAACATTGATCTGCACGTCGCCGGAGTTCTCGACCGTGAACTGGTAGAAGACGTTCACGCCTGCCGTAATCGAAGCGAACGAACCCCACGGCCCCGCGGCACCCGTACCCACCTGCTTCAGCAACTGGACTGCAGGATGCGACACGGTGACCGTCACCGAATCGGCCGCCGTGTTCCCGCTGACGGTCGCGGCGTTGACGACGTGCGACACATTGCCGCTTGTGTTGTTGTAAGTGCCGAGGGTGGGCGCGGTGACGTTGACGGTCACCGTGCACGTGCCGCCGGCGGCGATGGCGCCACCCGTGAAGCTGATCGACGTCGCGGCGGCCACGGGCGCGAACGTGGGTGTGCCGCACCCCGACGTCGTTGCGCCGGGCGCGGCCGCCACGCGCATCTGTCCCGGCGACGTCGGGAAGACATCCGAGAACGCGACGCCGCTGATGGCATTGCCGAGGTTCGGATTGGCGATCGTGAACGTCAGCGTCGAGATGCCGTTCTGAAGGATCGAATCGGGCGAGAAGTTCTTCGCGATCACCGGCGGCAGCACGGCGGTCAGCGTCGCCGTGGCGGAACCCGTCGCGCCGGTGTTCTGCCCGGTCTCGGCCGAACTGACGTAGCCGCTCACGTTGTTGTGCGGTCCTCCCGTCGTCGCCGTGACATTGACTTGTGCCGTGCAGGACGCGTTCGCGGGGATCGTGGCCCCTGTCGGGCTTCCTAATGTCAGCGTGGTCGCCCCGGCCGCGGGCGCCCATGTAGGGGTGCCGCCACACGTCGTCGACGCCGCAGGCGTTGCGGCAACCTGGACGCCGGTGGGCAGTGCGTCCGTGAAGGTAACGCCTGTGAGGGGTGCGGTCGTGGTCGGGTTGTTCAAGGTGAAGGTGAGCGTCGACGTGCCGTTGACGGCAATCGGGTTGGCCACGAACGCCTTCGTAATGGTGGGCTTTGCGAAGGTGCAAACACTGGTGAAGGTCACGTTGTCGAGAAGGACAGTCGCAGCCTTGTTGCCATTGGCCCCGACGGCGATGACGCGGAACGTCGTAGTGGCAACCCCCGGCGCTACGTTGAACGAAAGGCCGGACACGAACGACCCTTTGGTGGTCGACTGCGAAAACACGGGAGCGCCGAATGTTCCGCCGTCCTTCTTGACGTAGACGAGGGTGAAGTTGTTTCCGGGGCTTGCCCAGTCGCCATTGGCTTCGAGATCGATGTCGAATGCCATGGTGAGCGTGCCGCCGCTGAAATTCGACGTGTCGAGCGTGAATTCGAAGTACGGCCTGCCGTTGTAGGACGCGTCATCCATGTTCGGCGTCCCGCTGGCAAGCCATGCCCCGGTGGCGCCCGTGGCCGACCACGCCTGGCCGCCGCCATTGCCGGGCCCTGCCACGGCGGCGGGTGATGCAACGGAATAGGTTGCCGTTGCCGTGGACACACTGGCCGACTTGCTGCAGAACCCCGGTGCATTGCCTCCCGAATAGTTGTTGGTACACGCGGACGCCTCGAACGTCCACCGCGCGAGCTGTCCGGGGCTGCACGTCGACGCCGGCGCGGTGTTGACGGTCAGCGTCGCCGACGCCGTAAGGCCGGTGCTCGTGGTGCCGATGAACAGGGGTGCGGTCGTGTTGCTGTAGGCGCCGGTGGCACTGGTGGTCACCTTCACCTGGATCGTGCACGTGCCATTCGCCGCGATCGAACCGTTCGAGAACGATATCGACGTCGCTCCCGCAGTTGGCGCAAACGTGGGCGTTCCGCAGCCCGAGGTCGACGCGCCCGGCACGCTCGCGACCGTCATGGCTCCGGGTGAGGTCGGGAAGGTATCGGTAAAGTTGTACCCGGTTATCAATCCGCTGGTCGGATTCGTCAGCGTGATCGTCAGCGTCGAAGTGCCGCCCACGACCGTGGTCGACGGCGCAAAGGATTTGGCGATCGTCGAGGATGCAGCACTCTGAATATTGACGATGCGGGCGGAAGCGGAAAAATCGGAGTTGTAGTGAAAACTGCTGCCCGAGAAATCGTACAGCAGGGTGTTGATCGTGTTGTTCGAGCTCGGGCTCGCCGCGACGATCTTCACCTGATAGACCGTCGTCACCGTGCCCCCCGACTTGCCCGAGCCCAGGCAGGAGCGGTAACTGGGGCTCGTGGGGTCGTTGTCCCACGTGCAGGAGTCGGCGTACAGGCTGGTGGTCGGCGACGTCCCGGCGCTGTACGTCGTGTTCACCGAGAGAACCTGAAAAATGGTGTTCGGGAAATTGATGAACGCCTCGAACTGCTCGTAGCCCTGCGTCGCAGTGTGGGCGTTCAGGGTGATCGTGTACGTGTTTCCAATGACGAGGTTCATTGCCCCGCCGGCCGCAATGCTTACCCCGTCCAGCAGCACGCCGTCGACGCCGTTGCGATTCTGTGAAATCAGGTGCTCGACGTACAGCTCGCGCGGCGTCGGCGTGGAAAAGGTGCCCGACGAGTCCGTGGCCGTAATGTGATACCGGCGCGCGGTGTCGAACGCACCGGCGATGCGGTTCACCTCGACCTCGTAATAGGCGTCGACGCACGCGCCGGGCGCGATGTTGCCCAGCGTCAGCGCAGTCAGCGATCCGGACCGATTGTTGATGTTCGCGTTGGCGGTGTCCCAAACGAATGCCGACGTGACGCCGGTGGTCGCCACGTCGCTGCAGACGCGGGCCCCGACGGGGAAATACTGCGGACCCGTCGCCGGTGAATTGCTGTCGAGGCCGATGACGTTCCAGGTCAGCGGCGTGACCGTCAGCACCGCCGCCACCGGGACCGCGAACAACCAACCGACGATGAAGCCGGCCACGGCAAGAATGCGCATCGCAAGACCGTTGTGGGGCTTCATCGTTTCCTTCGTTTCATTTGCCGCAACTCGACCCGATGCGCCACAGGAGGCACGCGAAGCGTTGTCTTCGCCGCCTGACGCCGCAAACGGGCAGCGGCATGCAAAAATCATGCTCAAACAATGGCGTTGGCGAACTATATAGCGGCTTTCCGGATAGCGACCCTTTCATCAGGCCCTTTCCGCCGCACGCCGCGAAGGTTGTTGCGCAGATCGCAGTTTCGTCGCCGCAGACAACGCGTTGGCGGTTCCAACCTAGCCGCGCATTCCGAGGTAACGACGCGACCACAGATTCAGCAACAGCAGCCGCCAGGCGAGATTGCTGAAGATGCTGATCGCCCTTGGGAAGCGGTATCCGACGCGGCGACCCTCGAAGAACTCGGTCATCGCCGCTCGCAGCCGCAACCGGTCCACCCACCCTTCGCGGGAAAGGATCACCTCGCGCGCGTACCGGCGGAATTCGACGGACTCGTCCATCCAAGACGCGGCGATGGAGCCGCCGAATTTGGGACGGCGCGTTATCTCCTGCGGCAGAAGACGACGCTCCTCGGCCATCCGCCGCAGAATGAGCTTGTCGGTGCCTTCCGCGAGCAGATACTGCTCCGGAAGCGCGTACGCCAATTCGGCAATGCGGCGGTCGAGGTACGGAGCACGAGCTTCGACGCTCACCGACATGCTGGCCTTGTCCACTTTCATCACGTAATTGCCGGGCAGCTGGTTGCGCGACTCGAACAGGCGCACTGCGTCGAACATGCTGCCGCCGCTTCGCGCAAGGTACTTGCGCATCACGGAAGCGAATGCCGGGAATTGTCCGCCGTAGCGGCGTCCGGCGTAACGGCGATACAGCTGGAACAGTCGCCAGGACACCGGCCCGCGGATGCGCCGCGCAGCGTCGAAGATCGAGTAACCCCCGAAGAGCTCATCCGAGCCTTCGCCGACCAGGACGACTTTGAGGCCGTGCTCACGGCATTTCCGGTAGAGAAGGCGCGTGGAAACCGTGCCCCAGTCGGCGAAGAGGTCGTCGAAATACCAGACGACGTCCTCCAGGCCTTCGACGACTTCGCTCTGATGAATCAAGACCTCGTGGTGGTCGGAACCGATGTGCCGGGCAACCGTGCGGGCGAACGGACGCTCGTCGATTGCCGATTCGGCAAACCCCATGCTGATGGTCGCGATCCGCGAGTCCCTCGAGGCGAGCGCCGCGATGATGCTGGAGTCGAGCCCTCCCGAAAGCAGCAACCCGACCGGAACATCGGCAACCAGGTGCTCGCGGACAACCCCCGCGAGCGTGCTGTGCAGCTCGTCGAGGGCTCGATCGAAAGGCCGCTCGTCCAGCCGTCGCGACACGGGCGGCGAAAAGTACGCATAGGGATGGCCGGCGCGGCCGCCAATGATTTCCAGCGCGTGCCCTGGCCGCAGCTTGGATACGTCCGAGAGTATCGACGCGTCCTCGTCGAACACGTAGCCAAATTCCAGATACTGCCGGAGCGATCGGGCATTCATCTCCGGCCGGAATCCCGGCAACGACAGGAATGCCTTGATCTCCGAGGCGAATGCGACTCCACCGCCTCGAAGGTCCGCGTAGTAAAGGGGCTTCATGCCCATTGGGTCCCGGGCCAGCAGCAGCTTGCGCTCGGCCGGGTACCACGCGGCGAGGGCGAACATGCCGTTGAAACGGGCGAGCGCAGCGGGCCCCCACTGCGCGAGCGCATTCATTGCCACTTCGGTGTCGCTCCGCGAACGAGACGGGCGACCCAATGCTTCAAGCTCGCGCCGCAGCGCCACGAAGTTGTACAGCTCGCCATTGAAAATGAGCACCACCGAGTTGTCTTCGGCGATCATCGGCTGATGACCACCGGCGGTGAGATCGATGATGCTGAGCCGGCGATGAGCGAGCGCTACGTTCGCCGTCTCGTCGAAGTAAGTTCCGTGGTCATCGGGGCCGCGATGCGCCAGCGCTGCGGCCATGGCGGCGAGCTCCGAACGATCGCGAACCAATCCCGGCACGAGCTGCCAGCCGGCGATGCCGCACATCGCTTAGGTGCGCTCCGTCGTCATGTCTCTTCGGCGCTCGTCAGTCGACCGAGAGATTTGCGGGATCGCCAAACGGCCGCGCCGCGAGCTCCCCGATCCGCACTTCGGGGGGCACGGAGGACCGTTCGGCGTGGCGGCGCAGCGTCGGGTTGTCCCGGTCCTCCTTGCGCGCCTGCGCCGAATGCCAAAGGTGGACAATGGGCAGATAAGCGTAGGGCCAAACCCGGCGTGTCTGCGCGCGCTCCCAGAACTCGTTGTCTTCGCCGCCCCAGCCGACGAAGGATTCGTCGTAGCCGCCCAGCGCGAAGTACGCATCCCTTTCTACAGCAAGACTGCCGCCCGCCTCGGCATTCTGGACAACCGCAGTGGGCGCCGCTCTGGGTTTCAGCCGATGTGCAGCCTGGATCTGCTTCGACGCCCCTTCGCTGAAATAGAAGATGAAACGCTTCAGATTGACGACTTCGAAGCCTGCCTCGTACCGGCGCCAGACCTGCTCTGCGTACGCCTCCGGAACAAGCATGTCGTTGTCGTGAAGCACGAGTACCCTGCCCTTCGCCAGGCGCGCGCCGGCGTTGAGTGTCCACGACCGGCAATAAGGCATGTCCGGTGCCGGAAGCGGAGTATGAAGATAGCGAACCCAATGCGGCAGTTGATCTCGAATTTCGGCGACGGAAGACTGCTCGACGACGATGCATTCGCAACGAATGGCGCGCTGCGCCGCAATCGTAGCAAGCGTGGCGAGGAGCTGGGGCGCGCGCTGCATTCCACGATGTCCGATGACAAAACTTACCTGGACACGAGCGGCATCGCCGGAAGGAGCGTCGGCGAAGCAGATCGGCCAGTCCTCGAGGGCCCGATGCATCAGCCGCGCAGCGAGAGACGGGAATACCTTCGCGACATGGAGGTCCGAAGTCCATTGCCAACGGCAGGCAACGCCGAGGCCGTCGGGAGATACCTCCAAGCGTTCCTGGCGATTGCGAATTCGCGTCCAGTCGTTGCGCAGACCGATCTCGAACCTCGGCCAATCCATGATGGCTGCGCCGAGCTTCGTCCGCAGGCTGGAGCGCACCGGTCCTACTGCCCTCGAGGCCGCAACCCAAGCGCCCGTTTGATTCGCGAGAGCGCCGCCCACACCGGCAACCGTCCGGGAATGAGCTCGCGTTTGGGAAACGAAGGATGTGCAATTGCCTCCGGATTCGTCAGCGCCGCTCGATACAGGTGCCGCGTTCTCGCCGACCAGTCGGCCTCGGGCGTATAGCAGTGACGCGCCAAGTGAACGCCCATGCGAGCGAAACGCGAGAGCTTCGGGGTCATGGGCAGTCCTCGCGGAAGATCCTCGATCATCCGTTCCCAATCGCGGCGAATGCGGTCCGCGTGTTCGTCGCGCTGCCCTGGGTGATAGCGGTACCCGGCCATGATTCGGTCGATCTTGACGACAGGATGGCGCAACGCAATCCGGATCCAGTAGTCTGCGTCGGCCGTATAGCTGACCTCGCGTCGCCATCCGCCAGCTTCGCGCGCCGCTGCGGCGCGAAAGAAGGCTGAAGGCTGCGGAATGTAAGTGAGGCGGCCGAGATATTCGGCCAGGGAGAATGCTCCGAGGATGTCCCGCCCCGTGACCCGCGACCGCTCGTCGATGTGCTCGACGTCTCCGAACACCATGCCGGCGTCCGGATGAGCCTCGAGTGCTTCGACGGCCGCGGCAATTGCGCCCGGCGCGTAGACATCGTCGGAGCTCTGGATTGCGAGTATTTCGCCGTCCGCTTTGCGCAGCCCCTTGTTCACCGCGTCCACGACACCCGCATCCGGCTCCGACCAGACTTTGAGCTCCGACGCACCGGAAAATCCTTCGAGCACTCGCAACGTTTCATCAGCGGAACCTCCATCCAGCACGAGGATCTCGACGGGCCGGTAATCCTGCGACAGCACGGACGCGATGGTCTCGCCGATGAACCGTCCCTGGTTGAAGCTCGGGACGATTACAGTAACGAGCGGCCGAAGCATGGGTGCAGTCAACCTCGCGTCACGGAGCGTCAATACGGATGACCCCGGCAGACGCTATGCAGGTCACTCAGCCAGGCCTCGAGCATCGTCACTTCGCTTGCCGGCACAAATCCGGCACCGACCAGGGCTTCGTAACACCGATGGAGGTTGGCGCCCGTCTCCGACTTGCCGCCACGAAGCGGCGTGCGCTCGAGAATTTCGCAGATGCGGGTGTTTCCGAGATAACCCGGCACCTCCTGCTCGAAGTCCCGCACGAGGTTATGCGCGTTCCGATCCTGGAACATTTCAGGGCCATGAAACACGACGCCGAAACCCAGCTCCCACAGACAGCGTTGCGCGACAAAGCTTCTCCAGATGTCGGTCATCCGGAAGCTGACGTGACTCGGCAGATAGAGAAGTGGGAACGCTGCCGGGAACCACCACGTGCTCTGGCTGTTGAACGGACACCAGGCGCCGGGGTTGAGGCGGATGCTGTCGCCTGAATCAAACGTGAATTCACGGTCCATGACCAAGCGCCAGATAGCATCGACGTCGGGAGAGCCATTCACCAGCGCCTGCTGCACCGGCGCCTGGGTGGAGATCGAATCCCCACGAGCAGCGTTGCGTGGCCGGGCCGCACCGATGCAGTCCAACGGCAATCCGCGCGGCCATATATGCGCCGCCGTGAAGTAAGCGTAAGCGTTGATCCACCCACACGCAGAGACGCCGAAGGCATTCACCCATTCTTCGCGCGTCCGCCACGACGCGAGCGGCGCGTTGTCGTCATCGGTATCAAAGATCGCACCGGCGCCTGCACGCAGTGCCAGAAGATATCCGACGTTCTTGCGCGCGTAGTGGTTTTCCGGAAGCCGGCGAACCAGGTCGAAATCGAGGCGTTGCTGCTCCGCGATGGGCCAGAACCGTGCTCCCTCCAACGCGAACTGCGAAGGAGACTTGCGATCGCCGATAACGACGAGACCCATGCCGGCATGACTGGCGGCATGGGCCAATGCCCTCAACGAGACGGTCGGTGACTGTATCGAGGTGACGACGGCGGTATGCAAAGGTGCACTCAGTTTCTGCCCGTCCTGCGCGCGCGTTCGCGCTTGGCAGCAGTCGGGCGTCGGAGATGACCGCGACAGGCGATCAGGAGGCAATTCCGCCGCGCGCTCGAAATGCACACCGACCGTAGTTTGGACATCAGGCAGCATCGATGAGCCAAGGCCACGTCGGGGCTCAGCAGTATAGTTGTGCGGTGCAAGTCTTTTCGATGGCTGCGAGCTCGACACTGATCGAATGTTCCGCAACCTCGTCGGTACTGAGACTACCGGGCCATTCATCGAAGCCTGCCGTGTGCTGGAACTGCTTGCCGAAGATACGTCGCAGATCGTCAGACAACGTCGCCGACAAGCCCCATGCCTCCAAGCGACCCTGCGCGTTTCGGTCGGGCCGTATGCGGTTGACCGGCGCCCTCTTTGAAGCTTCCAGAACAGACCGCAGAGCACGCTCCCATCCATCGACCATCTCATTCGTGTCGCACGACTGAGCGTCTGCAAGAGCGGTTGACGAAAGCCTATGATGGAGTTCAGGCGATTCCGCAAGGCGCTTGATGCACGCCGCGGCCGCTGCATGGTCGCCGACCGGGTATGTGAGGCAATTCCTCTCGGGTCGTAACAATCCATCAGCGGCGTGTCCATGGTACCGAGACGCGACCGGAACTACTCCGTGCCGCATGGCCTCGATAATCGCCAGCGGACTGCCTTCGGTAACGGATGTGAGAATCAAGCAGTCGAGCTCTGGATACACCTCTTCATAAAGCCGCTCTCTTTTTATGAAACCGAGCATTTCATAGCTGTTCGGATTGCGCATTCCGCGAAAGCCGGCCTCGAGCACGGGCTTCATCGCTCCGTCTCCGGCAACGCGCAAACAAACGGTTGTCCCAGTGCTTTCCAACGAACTTGCAATGCCGAGCAAGTCGTGCGAACGCTTGATTTCCGCATCCAGCCGACCCACGTATCCAACCCGGAACATCCCGCTCGACGACCGGCGCGACACTCGGGTTGGCGCCGGTACGCCGTTGCGCACCAAGAACAACTTCGGGCTTTGGTCGGCGAACGCCGCCGTTGCCCAATGAAACGGCAGGCCGCTTACGCATCCAACGCCGTCTATCAGATCGCGGTGGGCCTTGATGTCTGCCAGTGTGCCCACATGCAGCGAGTGCACCGGCACCAATATTCTTGCCCTACCACGCTTGTTTCGATACGTTCGCAACCCCGGCAATGCATCGCCTACACCAATCGGCACGATGACGTCAGGATCGAGCCGCCGCAACTCGCCGACTACCGCACGGGAGCGGGCGGTCGCGGTCCCGACCCGACCGTCAAGCGGCATCCAGCGCCTGACATACCGATGCTCACGGACGAAAAGCTCGGGAGAATTGAATCGCGCGCCCCAAGCGAGCCCATAGTTCACCTCCCAGCCCCTCCGCTCCAACGCCGGGAAAACGTCCCTCATCCAAGTCTCGATTCCACCCCACAGATTGTGGGTCTGCGTAAGAACAAGAAGGCAGGGCATGTCACGAATATCCCGGCCGCGTCGCTCTCGCAATCACCGTTCGTCGTTCATGTGGCAAAAGGCACGCGCGCTGCGCACAAGAAGTCACTTCCTTTCGCCCACAAAGTACACGCCGGGTTCCGTCAACTCGACTCCAACGGCCTCGTCCTTCACGTCGACGCGCCGCTCGAATAACACCTGAAACGAAGAGTGTAAAAACGCAACGATCAGCGATTCGTCCACCTTCAATGGATGCCCCGCGTCAAAGCGCTCCGCGGCTTCGCGCCTTACCGTCGCCGCATTGTACAGGCGGTCATGAAACACAAATAGCGCGCCACGGGGGCACAATCTCAGAATTGTCTCAAGGATCGCGTGCACGTCGAAACAATGCTCAATGACATTGATCATGACGACGAGCTCGAACTGTCCACACCCCGGCATTGCTTCGATGGGTGCGGCAATCAATTGCTCAATGGGCACCCCCGACAGCAATAGGCTCGGAATGGCATTTCGGATCACCCTCCTGACGGCGCGTCCGGTCAGACTCCGACCGAGTATCGAGTTAAGTGGAGTTGTCCCCGTCTCAAGTATTCCGTGCCTGTATGAGCAATGCCGGTGCTTTTTATAATCGGGAATGAGCGGATCCACCAACGTGCAATGCTTGATTTCGCACATGGCGCCGATGACACGTAGATTCGTGAACGGGCCGCAGCCAAGTTCGATCGCCCGATCGAATGATTTGCCAGCCAGCGCTCCGTAGCCATCGAAGTTGGCGGCGTGCTCGTAATTCCTGTCATCAAGCGCATGCGCAGCAGCGTCCATCCATGTGCCTCGTTCGTACCGCTGCGCCATCGCCCATCGGTCTCTCGGCACACGCACGATGCCGCACCCCTCCTCCACATATTTGGCGTCACTCGTTTCGCGCAGTAAGATTTCGGCGTCCCGTCCGGTCTGGATCTTTCGATCCTCACCGACAAACATGCGAATCTGTTCTTTCATAACGGTTCAGTCGTTACCCGTCCGTATTGTTATCGCCTCCGCGTCAGCTGCCGTCGCCGAAGCGCCGAAGGTTTCACCGTATTCCACGTATCGCCACTCCAGCAACGGGCGCACTGCTCCCGCCGGCCTCCAATGCCAACCTTCAACGGTTGCCGAATCGTCATGAATCCTGAATGAGCAAATGGCCGACTCGGATGCCACAATGCTGTGGCGCTTTTGAACGAGAAGCACATCCAGCGTGTATTCCCCGTCATTGAGCAAGTGTCCAGGCACCTCGCATTCGAACGCGCTGCGGCCGGGGCGTAGATTGAGGCCGTTGAGTTCCTTTTCGAAAAAGCTGCCGCTGGAGAAGACCATCTCGCTTCCCGTTCCATAGCAATGCAAGAAGACGCCAATCTCGGTCGGTTGCGAGACAGTAATCTCGACTCTGATGATGAATGCCTGCGAAATCGCTATGGACGTCGACCCAGAGGAGGACGGTCTTACGTTCACGCTCGAAACGGTTGCAGGGCGGGAGTCCGCCGCGAGCCGTTCAACGTCTGCCACACGCGCTTGCGGCAATGGTTGCGCTGCGTATGCGGCGAGCACGTCTTCAATCAAGCCGATGCTGGACAGGCGTCCGCTCTCGAGCAGGATCGCGGTATTGCAGAGATTTCGAAGTGCCATTGCGTTGTGGCTCACAAAAACGATAGTGCGTCCGTCCTGGGCGACCTGCCCCATCTTGCCCAAGCAGCGCTTCTGAAAGTCCGCATCGCCGACCGCCAGCACTTCGTCGACTAGCAGGACGTCCGCGTCGACATGCGCCGCGACGGCGAAGGCCAGGCGCACGTACATGCCGCTCGAGTAGTGCTTGACCGGCGTGGCGAGAAAACGCTCCACGCCCGAGAACGCGACGATCTCGTCGAACTTACGCTCGATCTCCTTCTTGCGCATGCCGAGGATGGTTGCATTCAGAAAGATGTTTTCGCGGCCGCTGAGTTCCGGATGGAAGCCGGTACCGACCTCCAGCAGACTCGCTATTCGGCCACGGACCAGCGCGCGACCCTGGGAGGGATCGGTAATGCGGCTCAGAATCTTGAGGAGCGTGCTCTTTCCCGCGCCATTCCGGCCGACGACTCCCAATATGTCGCCCTGCTCGATCTCGAAATCAAGATCCTTGAGCGCCCAGAAACGCTTCTTGTCGTCTCCTACCAGTGCCGCCCGCAGCGTCTGTAGCGGATGGCGAAGAGCGTCGCCCAATTGATCCACTAGGAGCCCAGCTGCCGGGCGCTGCGCGCCGATGGTGTACTCCTTGCTGATCCCCTCCGCTTTGATCGCGCGCGTCATCGGGCGGACGGCGCCATTGCCGGCACGCGCGGTCTCAGCAACCGAAGCGGTGCCACCGACGAAGGACCAATGACGTCGATCATCGCCTCATCTAGATGAGGTCGGCGAAACGCCGCTCGACCCGCTCGAAATAAACGACCGCACCGAGCAGCATGAACATTCCTCCCGCCAATGACGCGGCAACGCCGATCCAGTCCAAGGGCAAGGCCAACCAGCAGGCACGAAAGCCCTCCACGACGCCGGACATCGGGTTGAGGTAGGCAAGCCATCGCCATTGATCCGGGACCATGCTCACGGGATAGATGACCGGTGTGGCGAACATCCAGATCTGCACAACGAATGGCTCGATATGGCGGAAATCGCGAAATACGACCGACACCGCAGCGAAGGCAATACCGACGCCTAGCGACACTACAAGCGCCAGCGCGATCATCAACGGCACCGCCAACAAGGAACTTCCCGGAACGATGCCGTACCAGTACAACAGCGGTGCCAGCAACACCAGCGCAATCAACAGGTCCACGAGCGCGACGCCGACGGAGGCGAGCGGCACGATCAGGCGAGGGAAGTACACCCTCGTAATCAACGAGCCCGCCCCGAGCACCGACGCCGCCGCGCCGCTGACGGCCTGAGCGAAGAACATCCACGGCAGCAAGCCGGCAAAGACGAACATCGGATACGGAACCCCGTCGGAAGGCAACTTGGCAAGCCGACCGAACACGATGCTGAATATCAGCATGGTCAGCGCAGGCCGCAATATCGCCCACAGCGCGCCGAGTATCGTTTCCTTGTACCGTACCTTGATGTCGCGGCGCGCAAGCATCCACAGAAGCTCGCGGAACGACCAGAGCTCGCGGATATCGCGCAGGCGGAGGCCGCCCCGCGGCTCGATGACGATGAGGTGAGAATGGACGTCGGATGCGATCTGCGTCGTCATTTTCACTTCATCCGGGTTGTAACGAATCGAATAGGGACTTGGTTCAACCGTGCCTCGCCTTTCCCTCCTCGTCCATCATCAGCCGCACCACGTCGCGCATCGCGTGCTTCGCCTTCCAGCCGAGCCGCTCCTGCACTTTCGCGGGATTGGCGCGGCTCATGCGCAGCTCGTTCGGCCGCGCGAGGCTCGCGTCCGTGACGATGTGCTTGCGCCAGTCGAGATCCACGCGCGAGAACGCAGCCTCGACGAATTCCTGCAGCGAATGCGTCTCGCCCGTCGCAACGACGTAATCGCCAGGCGTCGCCTGTTGGAGCATCTGCCACATCGCTTCGACGTATTCCGGCGCCCAGCCCCAGTCGCGCGCAACGCCGAGATCGCCGAGGTGCAGCTTCTCCTTGCTGCCCGCCGCGATGCGGGACGCCGCCGCCACCACCTTGCGCGTGACGAAGCGTTCCGGCCGCAGCGACGATTCGTGGTTGAACAGAATGCCTGAGCACGCGAAGAGATCGTACGCCTCGCGATAGTTCGCGACTTCCCAGAACGCCGCCGCCTTGGCGACTGCGTACGGGCTGCGCGGCCGGAACGGCGTCGTCTCGTCCGCCGGACCGCCGGCAAGATCGCCGAAGCATTCGGACGAGCCGGCGTTGTAGAGCTTCGTCGCGCGGCCGTTGAAACGGATCGCTTCCAGGAGGTTGAGTGTCCCGTGCGCGACGCTCTCCAGCGTTTCGACGGGCTGCTCGAAGGAGAGCGCAACGGAGGTTTGTCCCGCCAGGTTGTACACCTCGTCCGGCCGGATCTTGTCGAGCGTCTGGATCACGCTGCGGAAATCGTTGAGGCTGACCGATGCGACGTTTACGCGTTCGCGGACGCCGAGCCGCGACAGATTCGCGAACGACTGCATCTGCGCGTCGCGCGATCCGCCGAAGACTGCATAACCCTTGTCGAGCAGCGAACGGGCGAGGTAAGCACCGTCCTGACCCGAAACCCCGAGGATGAGCGCCGTCTTCACGCGCGGGCGAACGGCTGCGGCGATTCGGCGAGCACCTGTCCGAACAGAGCGTGCGCGCGCGCCTCGAAGTTGTCGAACGAGAAGTGCTCGAGCCCCGAGGGGACGACACCCCTCGGCGTGGCGAGCGCCGCGAAGATCGCGCGCTTGAGCTCCTCGCGGTCGCCCGGATCGACGAGCATGCCGAGCTGCCCGTCGCGCACGGCCTCGCGGCCGCCGTCGACCTTGCTGGCAATCACGGGGATGCCGCAGGCCATGGCCTCGAGCAGCACGAAGCCGAAGCCCTCGCCTTGGCTCGGCATCACGTAGACGTCCGCGAGCCGGTAGTGATCGGCCTTTTCCGCCTCGGGGACGTTGCCGGTGAACACGACTCGGTCGGCCACGCCGAGCGCGCCGGCCTTCTCTTCGAGACGCGCGCGGTCGGAGCCGTCGCCGACGACGAGGTAGGCGACCTCCGGCAATTGCGTCGCAATGTCGGGCAGCACTTCGAGAGCCTCGTCGAAGCCCTTGTAGCGCTCGACCGAGACGAGCCGCCCCAGCGTCATCAGGACCGTCTTGCCCTTGAGGCCATACCGCTCGAGCAGCGCCTCGCTCCGTGCGCCGGGGCCGTACCACTCGGGATGAATCGCGTTCGGCAGCACGCGCAGGTGCTGCGTTTTCGACGGGACCCACGCGTGGAACTTGCGCGCCGTGATGTCGCTGATGGAGACGACCCAACGGATCCTGGTCGCGAGGAAGTTGGCGAGCGCGCTGCGCGTAGGCTTCCAGGCGTCGATGCCGTAGATGAAGAGCACGAGCGGCACATCGAGGAGCCCGCTCACGACCCACGCAAGCGGAAGCAGGTTGATGTGACCGCACACGACGACGTCGTGGCTGCGATCGCCGCGCAGCACGCGAAATGCCGTCGCGAGATAACGCAACTTGCCGCCGGCGGCGGAATCGATGTACGTAAGCTTGTCAGGCATCGCCTCCGCGGCATTCGACATCGTACGCGGGAACGCGACGACGCGCGCGCAGCCGGGGAAGCTGCACAGCGCCCGCAGAAGATCGCGGTTGTAGAGCGCGATGCCGCCGTGCCCGCCGTACGCGTCCGTGACGAATGACAGGAAGCGGCGTCCTCCCTTGAAGCGGGCGGCGACCCGCGCCCAACCGCGCAGTCCGCGCTCCCTCGAGATCCGCGGCGCATCGGCGCGCAGCCACTCGCGGACGGGCACCGAGAACCCCGTCTTGCGACGTGTCGCGATGTCGTGCGCGAGCGGCGGCCCGATGGCGGAGACGAGCCGCGTCTTGGTCGGCGGTTCGGCGCCCGCCAGCATCGGCGCCAGCGCGCGCAGCAGCGTCACGTCGACGAAGGGAACGCGAATCTCGACGCCGTGCGCCATCCCCGCCCAATCGGCATCGCGCAACAGCTGGTTGCGCATGTACCACGAAAATTCCAGCGCGGAGACGACGCAACGGTCGGTCTTGAGGCCCGCGATCGTTTCATCGAGCCGCGCGAGCGGCTGCAGCGTTTCGAGCGCGGCGGCAGCGCGCTCGCGTCCCATCAGGCGTGGAAGCTCCCAAGGCATGTACAGCGCGCGGCGCAACAGATACGCACCGGCGTGCGTCGAGCCGTATTCCAGCAGCCCGGCGTACTTGGGCGACGTCACGCGGCCGACGAATGCCGCCGACGACATGCGCAGCGCCCTGCCAACGCGAGGCGCACGCGGCACCAGCCGCCGCATTCGCGGCACGTCGCGAAAGCTCGGATAGCCGCCGAAGAGCTCGTCGCCACCCAGTCCCGAGATCGCGACCTTGAGGCCACTCCCAGCGGCGGCATTCGAGACGAGATAGCTGTTGACGCCGTCGGTCGACGCCTGGTCCATGCCGGCGAAGAAGCTTCGCCACCCGTCGCGAAAGTCGCTGCGCTCGATCCAGCGGGTCGTCTGGCGGATCCCGAGCTCCTGCGCGATCTTTTCCGCGAGCGGAGTCTCGTCGTCGAGCGTACCGCGATATTCCCGAAAGCCCAGCGTGATAGCGTGCAGCTTGTCGCGGCTTTGCCTCGCGCCGAGCGCCGCGAGCACGGTGGAATCGACGCCCGCCGAAAGGAAGACGCCGACGGGCACGTCCGAGACCATGTGGCAGCGCATGGAATCGGCGCAGACGGCGCGAATCTCGCGATCGGCGGCGGCGGCGCTGAGCGTGCGTGGCGCGGCCTCCGCTTTGCGGAACTCATCGCTGATGCTGAAGTACTGCGCCGGCTTGCGGGCGCCCGCTGCATCGATCCGCATCGTCGTCCCCGCGGGAAGTGCCCGGATCGCCCGATGGAACGTGAACGGCTCCGGCACGTATCCGAATAGATAAAAGCCGGCGACGCCGGCCACGTCCTCCGCCGTGTCGATCCGCCCGCTCTCGAGCAACGCGCCGACCAGCGTCGCGAAGCGGAACGTCGCGCCGTCGTCGGCGTAATAGAGCGGCTTGATGCCGAACGGATCGCGCGCGACGAAAAGCGACCCCTCCGTCGAATCCCAGATGCCGAACGCGAACATGCCGCGCAACGCATCGACCATGCGCGGGCCGCGGTCGGCATAAAGATGCAGCAGGACTTCGGTATCGCTTTGCGTGCGGAACAGGAAGCCCTTCGCTTCGAGCTCGCGCCGGAGCTCGCGATAGTTGTAGATCTCGCCGTTGTAGGTGATCCGGTAGCGGTCGTCGGCGGTCGCCATCGGCTGAGCGCCGGCGTCCGAAAGATCGATGATGGCGAGTCGCCGGTGGGCAAGGCCGATTCGCCCGTCGGCGGACAGCCACATGCCCGCGCCGTCCGGACCGCGGCGTGCCATGTGCTCGCGGATGCGCAGCAGCTCGTCGCCATCGACCGGCGGCGCCGGATCGCGGTAGGCGTAGATTCCAGCGATGCCGCACATGGTCGGGCTTAAGAAACGCGCGGCTCGGCGCGCCCTAGCAATGCTTCGAAATAGGCGATGGTCCGAACGAGGCCGGCCGCGAGATCCATCTTCGGCTCCCAGCCGAGATGCGCCCGTGCGAGCGCGATGTCGGGCTGCCGCTGCGCCGGATCGTCGTCCGGCAGCGGCTTCTTCACGATCTCCGATCGCGATCCGGTCGCGGCAATGATGCGTTCGGCGAGCTCGACGATCCGGAATTCGGTTGGATTGCCGAGGTTGAGCGGCCCCGGGAAGTCGGCGGGCGTCGCCATGAAGGCAATGAACGCATCGATGAGGTCGTCGACGTAGCAGAACGACCGCGTCTGCTGCCCTTCGCCGTAGATCGTGAGCGGCTCATTCCGAAGCGCCTGCACGATGAAATTCGACACGACGCGTCCGTCGGCCGGATGCATGCGGGGTCCGTACGTGTTGAAGATCCGCGCGACCTTTATCTCGAGGCCGTGCTGCCGGTGGTAATCGAAGAACAGCGTTTCCGCGCAGCGCTTTCCTTCGTCGTAGCACGACCGGACGCCGATCGGGTTGACGTTGCCCCAGTAGGACTCGGGCTGAGGATGCACGTGGGGGTCGCCGTAGACTTCGCTCGTGGACGCCTGGAAGATCCGGCAGCGCAGCCGCTTTGCGAGTCCCAGCATGTTGATGGCGCCGTGGACCGACGTCTTCGTGGTCTGCACCGGGTCGTGCTGGTAGTGGATCGGCGACGCGGGACAGGCGAGGTTGTAGATCTCGTCGACCTCGATGTAGAGCGGAAACGTCACATCGTGACGGACGAACTCGAACCGGGGATTGGCGTGCAGGTGGTCGACGTTCCTTTTGGTGCCCGTGAACAGGTTGTCGACGCACAGCACCTCGTGCCCGAGACCAAGCAGGCGGTCGCACAGGTGAGAGCCGAGGAAGCCTGCGCCGCCGGTGATGAGGATGCGCTTGCGGGAATCGTAGTTACGCATTCCCATCAGGTGACATGGGGGCGCTTGACGCCATCGGAATCCTCCACCGCTTCGGCCGGGACATGCGGGCGATTGCTCCTGAACAGCACGAGATCGCGGTACCGCGTGACGTAGAACACCGTGTACGCCGCGAGACTCAACCAGAGAGCCGAAGTGTTGTTGAAGAAAAGCACGGCAAGCGCGAAGCAGACGCCGCTGTGGACCCACAGGCGCGGCGCGACGCGCGCGTTCGCGCGCTGCATGCTCCCGTCGCCTTGCCGCCGTTCGAGCGGCAGCGCTACGCGGCGGAACACGAGCGAATGGAAGTGCAGCGCATCGGGAGCCATCAAGGGCGCGCGGCGCAGCGTTCGCCGGTACATCGCGAACAGCGTGTCCAGGATCGGGTAGCCCGCTAGCATGATGACGAACCACGGCGAGATGGCGCTGTTCCGGGTCACGAGCTGCATCGAGAGCTCCGCGTACATGAAGCCGATGAAGTACGCGCCGGCATCCCCCATGAACACGCGTCCCAGGGGATAGTTCCAGAAGAGGAAGCCCACCAGTGCGCCCATCACGATGAGCGTGTCGGCGAGCGTGACGGCGTCCTGCGACCAGCTCGCGGCGGCGGCGAGGCCGCCGAACATGATGAGCGCCGTGCCGCCAGCGAGGCCGTGCGCGCCGTCGACGAGGTTGATCGCGTTGCACGCGCCCGCGACCATGAAACAGGTTAGCGGCAGCACGAGCCACGCGTGCTTCAGCAGGTCGTCGATCAGCGGCAGGTCGAGCCGGGGCACGAGGCCACCGGACCAGGCGCTCGCGGCCATTGCCGACAGGATGGCTGCTGCCATGCGGTAGCGCGGGCGCACCTTGCGCGTGAGATCCTCAGCCAGCCCGAACAGCACGACGGGGATGGCTGCGAGCAACAGCGGAAGGCCCGGGAAGGCGACGTCCCGGCCGCCGTCGAGCACCAGCGCGGTGGTTACCGCGCACGCGACGACGACGACGATTCCGCCCAGCCGCGACGTCGGAACGTCATGCAGACGCTGGACTCCGAGGTCCTCATGGCCGATCGAGCGCACGTGCATGGCCAGTGGCATGAGCATGCCCGCGCACACGGCGGACACGGCGAAGGGCCACCAATCCATCAGTTCTGTCGCGTACGTGAAGTCATCCGGCCTCGTCGCAGGCGATTCTATCTCGATGGACGGTCCACCCGTGCCAAAACGGCCCATTTTTAAGTGCCGGTACGCCGGGAGTGTTGAAAAGGCGGTACAACCCGTGGTTTTCTTCGCTGCGCTTTTGTCGCAAACTGCGGCGGATGCGCGTTTCGACCGCCTCGAGCGAGCCTTGCGTTGCCACCACCGAGCGGCCACCGGCAGCGACCCACGCTCGCGAACATCGGGCTTCGCCCGCGAGATTGACGGTGGCGCACGTCGGCTACCTCGCGCCGTCGACGAACTTCGACGGCATCGTGCACAGCGTCTTCACGCACGCGTGCAACGTCGCAGGGCCGTCCGGACTGCTGACGATTGCCGCGCACGCAGGGGCCGATGGCCCGACGGTGTGGCGGCTCGCGAGCGATCCGCCGGACCTGCGTCGGCTCTTTCACCGCGGCGAGCGGCTGCACCGCCGGTACGCGGCGGCGACCGTGGGTGACGTGGTTCTCGACCTCTCCAAAGCCGCCGCGTGGCACGCTGGTCGCTGGCCGCCTCGGGCGAGCCGGGCGATGGCTGACAACCTGGGCGTCGCACGAGCTGCACTGAAACGCCGGCGGCGTGGCTGCCCTAGCGTCATCGACCGCGACGCCGCGCCGTGGCTGCGCTCGCTCGCGGAAGCGTGTCGGGTCTGCGACGTCGCGCGCGCAACGGCAGAGATCGATCGGCTCGTCGGGAAGGGAGAAGGCCTCACGCCGGCGGGTGACGATGCCATCGTGGGCTTCCTCGCGGCAATCGGTGCGCTCGCCGGGTCGGATGCGGAACAGGTCGGGTTCGTCCGTGCGCTCTCGGCGGCTGTCGCTGCGCGCGCGGCGCGCACGACCGACATCTCGGCGCACTATCTCCGCCTCGCCGCCGGCGGCCACTTCAACGCCGACGTCACGCGTCTCGTCCACGCGCTCATGGGCGGCGAGAGTCGCGACGGCGCCGCTCTTCCGGCGATCGGCGCAACGGCTGATTCGCCGCTCCATCTGGCGCTGGAGGCTGCTTTGAATGTCGGCGCGACCTCCGGCGCCGACATGGTCGCTGGCATGATCGCGGGATTCCGGGCCTCGCGGCCCGCGAACGCATGACGGCAGCCGCCAACTTCAGGATCTTTCCGAATCTCTACAAGGATTCGGTGACGCTCATGCAGCTCGGCGCCGAATTGCGCTCACGCGAAGGCATAGCCGAAGCCTCGTGCATCATGGCGACGCCCGCGAATCTCACGCAGCTCGCCGATGCGGGACTCGCGGTCGATGCAGCGGTCGCGCCGTCGGACCTTCTCGTCGTCGTGCGCGGAGAGCCGTCGGCGTGCGAAGAGGCGATTGCCGCTGCCGATGCGATGTTGAAGTCGACGAACGCCGGGGGCGGAGGCGATGCCGCGGCATTCCGTTTGCCGCTTTCCAGCATCGCGATCGGCCTTCAACGCGCCGAGGCCGCGGACATCGCGCTCATCTCCGTCCCGGGCGATTACGCGGCGGCCGAAGCGCTGAAGGCGTTGGCGCAGGGCCTGCACGTCATGGTCTTCTCCGACAACGTCGCGATCGCCGACGAGCGGTCGATCAAGGACTACGCGCGCGCCCGCAATCTGCTCGTCATGGGACCGGATTGCGGGACGGCGATCGTCAACGGCATTCCGCTCGGCTTCGCAAACGTGGTGCGGCGCGGCGACATCGGTCTTGTCGCAGCATCGGGAACCGGACTGCAGGAGGTGACCTGCCGTATCCACAACGCAGGCGGCGGCGTGTCGCAGGCGATCGGCACCGGCGGGCGAGATCTCAAGGACGCGATCGGCGGCATCACGATGCTGCAGGGACTCGCAGCGCTGGCGGCCGACCCGGCCACGCGAGTGATCGTGCTGATCTCGAAGCCCCCCGCGCCCGACATCGCGCAGAAGATTCTCGCGCTTGCGAGCAAAGCGGGGAAACCCGTCGTCGTGCACTTCCTCGGCGCAAAGCCCGAATCGATCGGCGGTCGAGGACTCACGCCGGCAACGTCGCTGCAGCACGCAGGAGATGTCGCGGTGGCGCTCGCCAAGGGCAGCGCCGTGCCCGCATCTTCCGGCGCGCCGACCGCGATACAACTCGCCACCGTCACGGAGATGGCGGCCGGGATGGCGGCGTCGCAATACGCCGTGCGCGGCCTCTTCACCGGCGGCACGTTCTGCTATGAAGCGCAGATCGCGTTCCGTGCCCGCAACTTCGACTGCCGCTCCAATGCGCCGGCCGAGAGCGTTGGGCTTCTCGAGAAGCACGACGGTCACGCCGACGGTCACGTCTTCATCGACATGGGCGACGACGATTACACGCGCGGCCGGCCGCATCCGATGATCGACCCGGCGCTGCGCAATGCCGCGGTGCTGTCGCACGCCGCGGATCCTGCGACCGCCGCCATCCTGGTCGACGTGGTACTGGGCTACGGCTCGCATCCCGATCCGGCGCAAGCGCTCGCGGACGCATTGTTCTCCGCCCAACGCGAGGCGCGAGCGCGCGGTCGATCGCTCGCGCTGGTCGCCCACGTCTGCGGCACCGACGGCGATCCCCAGGGCCGCGCCACCCAAGTGCGAAAGCTCGAGGCCGCTGGGGCGATCCTCGCCGAGAGCAATGTCCAGGCGGCGCTCGTTTGCGCAGCCCTTGCCGAAACTCGCAAGGCGGCCCGCCGCACATCGTCGAGTGCACGATGACGACACTCTTCAAGGATTCGCTGTCGGTGATCAACGTCGGCCTTGCCGGATTCGCCGAGGACATCGTTGCCGCGGGAGGCGCATGCGTCGCGCTCGACTGGCAGCCGCCGGCGCAGGGTGATCGCGATGCTGCATGGGCGCTCGCGACGATATTCAATCATCCCCGCGTCGAAGAGGCCAACGGAGTTGCCTTCGCGCGGTTCGCCGCCGCGCAGCCCGTTCTGATCGACGTAGCACCGGCACGAGAGGTGATCCCGGGCATGTCCGGCGGCCGGCGACTCATCCTGCACGCCGGACCGCCCATTGCGTGGAACGCCATGTGCGGCCCGATGCGAGGCGCGATCCTGGGCGCGGCGGTGCTCGAAGGCTGGGCCGGTTCGGTCGATGCCGCAGGGCGACTCGTCACCGAAGGGAAGATCGATCTGGAGCCCTGCCACCATCACGGCGCCGTCGGCCCAATGGCGGGCATCGTGAGCCCGTCGATGCCGCTGTGGGTCGTCGAGAACAAGACGCACGGCAACCGCTCGTACAGCAACTTCAACGAAGGGTTGGGCAAGGTGCTGCGCTTCGGCGCGAACGGCGCGGAGGTGATCGATCGCCTCCGCTGGGTCGCGAGCGATCTCGCTCCGGCGCTCAAGGCGGCGCTTGCGCGCACGGGCGGCATCGAATTGATGCCGCTGATGGCGCAGGCGCTCAACATGGGCGACGAGGTGCACAACCGGAACGTTGCCGCCACGTCGCTCCTCTTCAAGCGGCTCGCGCCGGCGATGTTCGAGACGAGCAGCCCCCGCGAGGCGACCGCGAAAGCGCTGGCATTCATCGCCGGCAACGATCACTTCTTCCTGAATCTTTCGATGGCTGCCTGCAAAGCGATGCTCGACGCGGCGGCCAACGTGCCCGGCAGCTCGATGGTCGTCGCAATGGCGCGCAACGGGGTCAATTTCGGCGTGCGCCTCGCCGGGACCGGAGGCCAGTGGTTCGAAGCGCCCGCGAATCCCATCGACGGCCTGTACTTCCCCGGCTACTCGGTGGCTGATGCCGCGGCGGATCTCGGGGACTCGGCCATCACGGAGACCGCAGGCGTCGGCGGTTTCGCGATGGCGGCGGCGCCAGCAATCGTCAAGTTCGTCGGCGGCACGTCAGCCGACGCGATGCATCACAGCCTGCGGATGCGCGCGATCACGCTGGGCTCGATCGCATCGTTCACGCTGCCCTCGCTCGACTTCGCGGCGGCGGCGGCCGGCATCGACGCGCGCAAGGTTGTCGATTCCGGCATCCTGCCCGTCATCAACAGCGGCATCGCCCATAAAGAAGCGGGCGTCGGGCAGATCGGCGCCGGGGTCACCTACGCGCCGATGGCGTGCTTCGCACGCGCCGTGAAAACGCTCGCGCGGCAGGTCGCCGACGTGGCGAGCGCGTGAGCGTGGGGGGCCCCGTGAGCGCCGCCGGGCCGTCCCAAGGCGCGAACAACGCCCCCTCGGGGGGCAGCGCAGCGGCCGGTACGGACGCAAGCGTGGGGGCCCCCATCGCCATGGTTGCGGTGGGCGGCAACGCGCTCATTCGCGACGCGCAGCACACTTCGCTGCAGGATCAGTACGACGCCGTCTGCGCCACGGCGGCGCACATGGTCGACATGATCGCCGCGGGCTGGAACGTCGTGCTGACGCACGGCAACGGGCCGCAGGTCGGCTTCATCCTGCGCCGCTCCGAGATCGCAACGGGCCAGGTGCCCACGGTGCCGATCCGCTACGCGGTCGCCGACACTCAGGGCGCCATCGGCTTCATGTTTCAGAATGCAATGGTCAACGCGCTGAAGCGCCGCGATATCGACCGGCAGGTGGTGACGCTCGTCACGCAGACGGTCGTCGACACGAAAGATCCCGCGTTCGCGAAGCCGGACAAGCCGGTCGGCTCGTTCATGAACGAGGACCTGGCGCGTCAGCTCGCGGCCGAGCTCGGCTGGACGGTGATGCAGGACGGCAATCGCGGCTGGCGACGGACCATCGCGTCGCCGCAGCCTGTGCGAGTGATCGAAGCGCCGATCATCGAGCGCCTCGCTCGCGAGGGCATCATCGTCATCGCGCTGGGCGGCGGCGGCATCGCCGTCGAGGAGACGACGAACGGCGAGCTGCACGGTGTGGAAGCGGTGATCGACAAGGACCGCGCGGCGGCTCTGCTCGCGATCGAGATGAAGGCCGATTTGCTGATGATTCCGACGGGCGTCGAGCGCGTCGCCATCCGCTATGGGCAGCCCGATGAAAAGTGGCTCTACGACCTCACCGTCGCGGATGCCGAGCGGTACGCCGCGGAGGGCCACTTCGGCGCGGGAAGCATGGGACCGAAAATCGAGGCGATCGTGCGCTTCGTCAACGCGCGTTCCGGCGCCCGCGGCGTCATCACCAACGTCGAGAGCATTGCGCGCGCGCTCAAGGGCGAGACGGGCACGTGGATACACGCGTAGCCCTGGCAACCTACGGAAGATGACGATGGACAAGGCATTGCTGGCAGTGAACGGCACGCTGATGCGCGGCCTCGAGCTCAACCCGAATCTCGTCAACGTCGGTGCGACATTCGTGCGCGAGGACGAGACCGAGCCCTGCTATCGGCTGTGGTCGATCGACGACCGGCACCCGGCGATGCTGCGCACGCCGGGCGAAGGCGCAGCGGTCGCCGTCGAAGTCTGGGACGTGCCTCTGCAAGGACTCGCGAAGGTGCTGCAAAGCGAGCCGCCGGGACTTTGCATCGGCAAGGTCAAGCTCGCCGATGGCACCATCGTGCTCGGCGTGCTGGGCGAGCCGTTCCTGTGCGAGGGACGGCGGGAGATCACGCGATTCCGGGGTTGGCGCGCCTACACGGCAACGCTGGATTCAAACGCGACGAAGCGCTGAGCGATCGCGGCGACGGGGGATTTCAAAAGGGGAGGCGGAATGAACGCGGCAACCGGTACGGGAGAAGTCAGGTTTTGGGTGGCGGGAGACTGGAACGGATTCTTCGGCCTTTTCACCAACGTCCTCCTCAACGTCATCGTTCTCACGGGGCTTTGCCTCGGTGTCGTGCAGTTGCCGGCCGACACCGTGTTCGGGCGCATCCTGCCGGCACTCGGCATCGCGCTGCCGCTCGGCAACCTCTTCTACGCGTATCTCGCGTGGCAGCTCGGCAAGCAGGAAGGGCGCAACGACGTCACCGCGATGCCGTACGGGCCGAGCGTGCCGCACATGTTCATCGTCGT
>Ga0068864_100000907_pt1 | contig 24894 bp, 22 predicted proteins | sample KBSSwiS72_FD_66586 | JGI IMG/M metagenome (GOLD analysis project Ga0068864, IMG submission 66586) | Switchgrass rhizosphere microbial communities from Kellogg Biological Station, Michigan, USA - KBS Switchgrass S7-2 | ecosystem: Host-associated > Plants > Roots > Rhizosphere > Soil ... | reverse complement strand
CGCTGTTGAACAACTCGACCGCCAGCAAGGTCGGCGCGGTGGTGGCGCTCGACCCGACCACCGGCGCGATCCTGGCCATGGTCTCCACGCCGAGCTTCGACCCCAACCCGCTCGCGAGCCACGACGACGACGTGGCCAACGCGGCGTACGACCAGTACAAGAAGGCGCCCAACTCGCCGCTGCAGAACCGGGCCACGCAGGAGACGTTCCCGCCCGGGTCCACCTTCAAGGTGGTCGTCTCCGCGGCCGCGCTGCAGAACGGCCTCACGCCGGACACCGAGCTGGTCGGCGGCACCAGCTACACCGCGCCCGACACCACGACGCCGATCAAGAACTCGCCCGGAGTGGTCTGCCCGGACACCATCACGCTGCAGAACGCGCTGAAGGTCTCCTGCAACACGGCGTTCGCCCGGATGGGCGTCGAGAAGCTGGGTGCGGACAAGGTGAAGAAGATGGCTCAGGCCTTCGGCTTCGAGACCGCACCGACCCTCTCCGACGACCCGGACAACGACTACAACGTGGCGGCGAGCGCGACCGGCAGCATCGCGAACGCCAACGGGCAGGCGGACCCGGCCGCGCTGGCCCAGTCCTGCATCGGGCAGCGCGAGGTGCGAATGACGCCGCTGCAGGGTGCGCTGATCGCCGCGTCGATCGCCAACAACGGCACCATGATGCGTCCGTACATTGTGGACAGTCTGCTCGGTCCGGACCTGAAGGCGGTCCAGGAGGCCGATCCACAGGTGTGGCGCAACCCGGTCAACGACGGGGTTGCGTCCCAGCTGCGCCAGATGATGGACTCCGTCGTCTCGGGTGGCACCGGGACCGGTGCGAAGATCGATGGGTACGAGGTGGGGGGCAAGACGGGCACGGCGCAGAACGGCGACGCGCCCGACCATGGTTGGTTCATCGGGTACGCCCGTAAGGACGGACTGCCGGTGGTGGCGGTGGCGGTACTGATCCAGAACGCGGGCTCCGGAGGCAGCGCACAGGCGACACAGATCGGCGGCCAGGTCATGCAGGCCGCGATCGAGGCCGGGAAGACCAGATGATGCGCGGACGAGCGAGGTTGAGATGATCAGCCCGGGCACCATGCTGGGCGGGCGGTACCGCCTGGAGGAGCGCATCGCCAGCGGGGGCATGGGCGACGTGTGGCGGTGCGTCGACGACGTACTGGGTCGGACGGTGGCGGTGAAGATCCTGCTGTCGTCCCTGCTCGAGGAGCCTGGCTTCACCGAGCGGTTCCGGGTCGAGGCGCGCACGATGGCGACGATCAACCACCCGGGGGTCGTGGACATCTACGACTACGGCAGCGACCCGAAGGCCGGGGCGTACCTGGTCATGGAGTACGTGGAGGGCGACGCGCTCTCGCGCACGCTGTCCCGGGTCGGCCGGCTCACCCCGGCCCGCACCATGGCGCTGGTGGCGCAGGCGGCCGACGCCCTGCACGCGGCCCACGAGATCGGCGTGGTGCACCGCGACGTCAAGCCGGGCAACCTGCTCGTCCGTCCGAACGGGACGCTCGTGCTCACCGACTTCGGCATCGCCCGCTCGGCCGGGGCGGCCCAGCTGACCGCGGCCGGTTCGGTGCTCGGCACCGCCGCCTACATCTCGCCCGAGCAGGCCATGGGTGAGCAGGCCAGCCGCCTGTCCGATGTGTACGCCCTGGGCGTTGTCGCCTACCAGTGCCTGGCCGGCCGGCGCCCGTTCGAGGGCGAGCAGCCGCTCGAGATCGCGATGCGGCACGTGCGTGAGGTGCCGCCGCCGCTGCCGCCGGACACGCCACCCACGGTCCGCGCGATCGTGGAGCGGGCCATGGCCAAGGACCCGGCCGCCCGCTGGCCCACCGCGTCCGCGTTCGCGGCGGTGGCCCGACGCGCCGCGGCCGAGCTCGCCGCGGCCGCGCCGGCCCGGCCGGGTGGCATGCCGGCGACCGCACAGGTCTCGGGCCAGCCGTACCGGATCAGCAACCCGGTCACGCCGACTCCGACGCCGACCCCGACCGGGGCCCCGGTCGGAGTGCGGACCACGAACCTGCCGCCGGGGTACCCGCCCGGGTACCAGCCGCAGGTGCCGGGGTATCTGCAGGCTCCGATTCCACCGAAGCCGCGTACGAGTACCGGGTTCGTGGTTGCCATCATTCTCGCGGTGGTGCTGGTCGCGATCTGCGTGGGCGCGGCGCTGGCCATCGTGCAGCAACAGCAGGGCAGGACGGGCGCAGGGGTACACCGGGATGTCCCGGTGAACGTTGCGGTTGGCGTGGGGACAGGAAAGGGCGACTGACAATGACGCAGGCCCGCCTCCTCGGGGGGAGGTACCAGGTCGGCGAGCTGCTGGGTTACGGCGGCATGGCGGAGGTGCACCGCGGCCGTGACCTGCGGCTCGGCCGTGACGTGGCGATCAAGATGCTGCGTACCGACCTCGCCCGTGACGACACGTTCCAGCTGCGGTTCCGCCGTGAGGCGCAGAACGCCGCGTCCCTGAACCACCCGGCCATCGTCGCGGTGTACGACACCGGCGAGGAGCGCGGTTCGGCCGGCGAGACCCTGCCGTACATCGTCATGGAGTTCGTGAACGGCCGCACCCTCAAGGAGGTCCTGGCGGGCGAGGGGCGGCTCATGCCCCGGCGCGCCCTGGAGATCGTGGCCGAGATCTGCTCCGCCATCGAGTTCAGCCACCGGCACGGGATCATCCATCGCGACATCAAGCCGGGCAACGTCATGCTGACGCAGACCGGCCAGATCAAGGTGATGGACTTCGGCATCGCCCGGGCGCTGTCCAGCGGCGCCTCGACGATGACGCAGACCTCGGCCGTGATCGGCACCGCGCAGTACCTCTCCCCGGAGCAGGCCCGCGGCGAGACCGTCGACGCCCGCTCCGACGTGTACGCCACCGGTTGCGTGCTCTACGAGCTGCTCTGCGGGCACCCGCCGTTCGTCGGGGACAGTCCGGTCAGCGTGGCCTACCAGCACGTCCGGGAGGAGCCGAAGGCGCCGAGCCTGAGCAACCGGGACGTGACGCCGGCGATCGACGCGATCGTGCTCAAGGCCCTGGCCAAGAACCCGCTCAACCGGTACCAGAGCGCCGGTGAGATGCGGGCCGACCTGCTGCGCGCCGCGGCCGGGCGGCCGGTCTACGCCGAGCCGGTCATGCCGAAGCAGGACCCCACGTCGACCGGTGGCGGCGGCCGGACCCCCGGATCGAACCAGCGTCCCGGCGTGCCGGCCCGCGTCCCGCAACGGCGGCGCACCTCCGGCTGGGTCATCGCCGCCCTCACCGCGCTCGCGGTGCTGGCGGTGGTCGCGCTCGTCGCCGGGCTCATCGTGTCCCAGCAGCCGAGCCGGCAGACCGTGCCGACCCTGATCGGCATGTCCCGTACCGACGCGGACAAGCTGCTGCGCGACCACAAGCTCAAGCCCCAGGGAAACGGGGTCAACAGCGCCTCGTGCAAGCCGAACGTGGTCATGTCGCAGGACGTGACGAGCGGGTCCAAGGTGGACGAAGGCACGACCGTGCCGTACTCCTTCTGCCTCGGCCCGGGCCAGGCGGCCGTCCCTCAGGTGCTCAACCTCGGCCAGCAGGCCGCGACCGACGCGGTGACCAGGGCGAACCTGACCCCGGCCGTCGAGATGATCGACAGCGACAAGCCGCAGGGCACTGTCGTCTCCGTGGACCCGCCGGTCGGCACCCAGGTGCAGGCGGGCTCGAAGGTCACGCTGCAGATATCGCGGGGCAACCTGAAGGCCGTACCGCCCGTCTCCGGCCAGGGCTACAGCGCGGACACCGCGACCGCGGTGTTGACCAACTCGGGCTTCCCCAAGGCGAAGATCCAGACGGTCGACCGGCCCACGACGAACCCGGCCGAGGACGGCAAGGTGCTCGCCCAGGATCCGCCGGCGGGCAACGTCGTCGACCCGGCCCTCACCACGATCCGCCTGTTCGTCGGCCAGTACACGCCGCCGCCGTCCTCGCCGCCGGCCAGTCCGACCGCCTAGCGCGACAAGATCCACACAACTGTTGCCATGTTGTGGGGTGGGAGCGATCCCAACCCTACAACATGGCAACAGTTGTGTGGATCTTGCGGTCTTCCCGTGTGGGAGGCGGGTCAGGCGAAGGCGGCGACCCGGCGGGCCTCGACCTCGGCCGCCAGCTCCGGTGCCCGCTCCAGCGCCTCCGGGTAGCCGCAGCCGGCGAGCCAGTTCGCCAGCATCAGGTGCCCGCCCTGGGTCAGCACCGACTCCGGATGGAACTGAACGCCTTCGAGCGGCAGCGAGCGGTGGCGCATCGCCATCACCACGCCGGAGTCGGCCGTACGGCCGGTGACCTCGAACTCGTCCGGCAGCGTCGACTCGACCACGGCCAGGGAGTGGTACCGGGTGGCGGTGAAGGGGTCGGGCAGGCCGGCCAGCACGCCTGATCCGTCATGCGTGACCTCGGAGGTCTTGCCGTGCAGGAGTTCGGGCGCGCGGGTCACGACGGCGCCGAACGCCTCCGCGATGCCCTGGTGGCCCAGGCATACCCCGAAGATCGGCAGCGAGTCGGCGTACGTGGTGATGAGCTTCGGCATGATGCCGGCCCGGTCCGGCGTACCCGGGCCCGGCGAGAGCAGCACGCCGGCCGGCTTGAGCTTGCCCACCTGCGCCACGGTGATCTGGTCGTTGCGGTGCACGTCGCACTCGACGCCCAGCTGGCCCAGGTACTGGACCAGGTTGTAGACGAACGAGTCGTAGTTGTCGATCACCAGTACGCGCATCGGTGCCCTCCCATGGGCCAGGGTAGCTACTGGCCGACCTGAGCGTCATTGAAGGGCAGCCACAGGTCAGCCTCCGGGAAGACCCAGAACCAGAGCAGGGCCATGACGGCCAGCACCAGCCCGACCGAGATGAGGGACTTGGTCAGCCGGTTGCCGGGCAGCCGGTCCCACAGCCACAGGTACACGTCAGGCTCCGTTCGCTTCCGCCGGCAGGCCCGCCGAGCGCGGCTGCGAGCGCTGCAGGACGGCGTGCACGATCAGCCGCTGGTAGTTGTTGTACTTGGGGTTGCACGTGGTCAGTGTCAGCATGGCCTTCGTCGGCGTCGCCCCGGGCTGGTCGGGGACGGGAGCGACGACCTCGAGCGCGGTCGGCACCACGATCTCGCGCGACGTCATGGTGTACACGAAGTACGTCGACTTCGTCTCCACCACGATCTTGTCCCCGTCCTGCATCCGGTCCAGGTCCCAGAAGATCGCCGGGCTGCGGTGGCCGGCGACCGAGAAGTTCCCGACCTGACCTGGCAGCGCCGTGTCGGGGTAGTGACCCGGCGCGTACCGGATGTCGGCCGGCTGCACGCCCTGCACGACAACCCAGTGCTTGCCCAGGCGGGGGATGTAGAGCCGGGCGATCGACCCGCCGGGCGGAGCCGGCAGCGCGGTCGGCGTCGGGCCGGCGGTGGGCGCGACGACCGGGTTGTCGCCGGGGTTGTTCCAGTCCTGGCTGAGCTGCGAGTCGAGGTCGCGCTGGTGGTCGTTGACGATGACCGCCTTGCCCCAGACCTCGTACGCCGCGAACAGCAGCAGGATCAACCCGAACGTGATCATCGTCTCGCCGGCGGTCCGGATGATGCTGCGGATGCGGTGCTCGGTGTCGATGATGCGCCGGTGCCGGCGGATCGGGAGGTTGGAATCCTTGCGCCGTATCGGATCCAGGCCGAATACGACCGTGTGGTCCATCTCAGTCGGGTAGTACCTCGGGCCGCCGGTCGGTACGGCCGGGATGACTTGGGTGTCGTCCCGGGGCGGCATCGCCGGCCGGGTCGGGGCAGCAGGTATGGCGGGGATGACCTGGGTGTCGTCCCGGGGCGGCATCGTCCACAGGGGCGGGCCAGGCGGTACGGCGGGGATCAGCTCAGTCGGCGCGACCGGAGACGCCTCGGCGATCACCGGCGGTTGAGGCCATGGATTCGGCGGCGGCTCCTGCCGCGCGCTCGAGACGTACAACCCGGAGGGCGGCGGCTCCTCCGAGGCGGTCTCGCTGTTCTGCGAGCCGGACGTGTAGATCGTCATGACGGCGCCACGGCCGCGTAGTCGAGCGACTCGGAGCCCGTGTGGGCCGGGGCGACGATGTCGGCCCGGGTGTCGACCCGGTAGCCGAGACCGAACGCGGTCGCCGCGTCCTGGAAGGCGCGTACGCCGGGATCGGCGGCCAGAGTCGCCCGCATCCGGGCCTGGTCACCGATGGCCTCGATCCGGAACGGCGGTGAGAAGACCTGTCCGTGCAGGAGCAGGGTGTTGCCCACGCACCGGACCGCGCTGGTGGAGATCACTCGTATTCCCATGATCGTCATCGCCTCGGCCCCGCCGGCCCAGAGGGCGTTGACCACGGACTGTACGTCCTGTTGGTGCACGACGACATCATCTGGCCGGGCGCCGACCGGCAGACTCCCGTCGGGGCGTCGAGGCGCGTCATTGAGCTCCACCGCCAGGCCGGGGCCGTGCACAGCTGTGAAGCCGGCCTGGGCGCGGGTGGCGTCGGCGCGGGACTGTTGGGCCGCGACCCGTCCGTCCGACCCGGCGGCGGCCCGGGTCTCGGCGTCGATCTGGGCGCGCAGGCCGGCGGCCTGCCCGACCTCCTGCTGTACCTGGCTCTGCCGCTCCTCGATCAACCGGGTCAGCTCCGGGCGGCGGTCCTCGCGCAGACTGGTCCCGGCCGCAGTGCGCGCGCTGGTGGTGAACAGCAGGCCGGCCAGGGCCGCGATCACGGGCACCAGCAGCGACCAACGTCGGGGCCTGCTCCGGCTCGGGCTCGGGCTCGGCGGGGCTTCGTCGCCGGCCGCCGGTGTGTCGTCCGCCACGCCCCCTCCTGCGCCACGTCGAAGCGTTGACTACGCTTGCACCCGACCATTATTCCGGGTCGCATCGGAGCTCGGTGCCGACCGATGCCCCCTCCCAGGAGACCGCCGTGCCGAAGTCCACCGTACGCAAGAAGAAGATCTACACGCCGCCGGCGGAACTCCGGCCGCAGACCGCTGCGGCGGCCCGCAAGCCCAGCCCGACCTGGATCCCCGCCACCGCGGTGGGGCTTGTCGCGTTCGCGATCGTCTACCTGGTCGTCTACTACCTCACCGGGCAGTTCTTCGACCTGGGCGACACGTTCCTGTTCCTGGCCAAGCTCACCTACTGGAACCTGGCCATCGGCTTCGGGGCGATGATCGCGGCGTTGATCCTGTTCACGAAGTGGCGCTGATTCTTTACTCGACAGCGTGTGTTCGCCCGATGGGGCGCTGACTGGTCGGCCATCCTGGGCCGGCCGGTCGGGGTGCACCGGACTACAACCGTGTAGTTATCCCCACGAGTTTTCCACAAGGTGTGGACAGCTCAGATCGGGCGGATAGGCGCGAAGTCGATCGTGAATGTGGCATTGTCCACCGGCCTGACCGCTTTCCGGCAACCTACTCCTTGGTAGCGTAACGATCCGACCGGATCGCGGTCGTGCAACGACAAGGAGTGACCCCTCATGGTGCTACGCCTCGTCATCGGGCTGGGTGCCACGGTGATCGCCATGGCGATCGCCGGCCGCCGCGTGTGGTGGCTGTACCGGCTGATCAGCGCCGGCCAGCCCGCCCCGGGCCGGCTCACCGGGGTTGGCGAGCGCCTGCGCCTGGAGCTGACCGAGGTCATCGGCCAGAAGCGACTGCTGCGCTGGTCGGTGCCGGGCCTGGCCCACGCGTTCACGTTCTGGGGCTTCATCATCCTGGGCGCCACGATCCTCGAGGCGTACGGCGCCTTGTTCGTCAAGAACTTCCACATTCCGCTGATCGGCACCTGGGGCGCGCTCGGCTTCATCGAGGACTTCTTCGCGGTAGCGGTGCTGGCCGGTCTGATCACCTTCACCGTGCTGCGGCGGAAGCAGGACCCGGCCAAGATCGAGCGGTCGTCGCGTTTCTACGGCTCGCACACCACGGCCGCCTGGCAGATCCTGGGCATGATCTTCCTGGTCATCCTGACCCTGCTGCTGTACCGCGGCGCTCAGGTCAACACCGGCGTCTTCCCGTTCGACCACAGCTGGTGGGCGTTCGCGTCGCAGGCGACCGCGAAGGTGCTCGCGCCGCTGGGCACCGGCGCCAACGAGGCGATCGAGACGATCTTCGTACTCGGCCAGATCATCGTGATCATGGCGTTCCTGGTGATCCTGGTCCACTCCAAGCACCTGCACATCGCACTCGCCCCGATCAATGTGGCGACGAAGCGGGTGCCGCAGGGCCTGGGCGCGCTGCAGCCGATGGAGTCGGGTGGCAAGCCGGTCAACTTCGAGGACCCGGGCGAGGACGACGTCTTCGGCCGCGGCAAGATCGAGGACTTCACGTGGAAGGGCATGCTCGACTTCGCCACGTGTACCGAGTGCGGGCGGTGCCAGTCGCAGTGCCCGGCCTGGAACACCGCCAAGCCGCTCTCGCCCAAGCTCGTGATCATGGACCTGCGGGACCACCTGTTCGCCAAGGCGCCGTACCTCATCGGCGGCAAGACCGTGCCGGAGAACGCGTCGATCGAGGGCGCCCCGCACGGCCACGGCGTTCCCGAGTCCGGCTTCCCGCGCGTCATCGGCTCCGGCCCGGAGCAGGCCGTCCGCCCGCTGGTCGGCACGATCGAGCTCGGCGGCGTGATCGACCCGGACGTGCTGTGGTCCTGCACCACCTGCGGCGCCTGCGTCGAGCAGTGCCCGGTCGACATCGAGCACGTGGACCACATCGTCGACATGCGCCGCTACCAGGTGCTGGTCGAGTCGAACTTCCCGGCCGAGGCCGGGGTCATGCTGCGCAACCTGGAGAGCAAGGGCAACCCGTGGGGTGCCCCGCCCAACACCCGGGCCGACTGGACCAAGGGGCTGGACTTCCCGGTTCCGCGGGCCACCGACGGCGACGACTTCGAGTACCTGTTCTGGGTCGGCTGCGCCGGTGCCTTCGACGACGGCGCGAAGAAGACCACCCGCGCGGTCGCCACGCTGCTGCACGAGGCCGGCGTCTCGTTCGCCATCCTGGGCGAGGGCGAGACCTGCACCGGTGACCCGGCCCGGCGGATGGGCAACGAGTTCGTCTTCCAGATGCTCGGCCAGCAGAACGTGGAGACCCTCAACGAGGTCTTCTCGGACCGCCCGTCGCGCAAGATCGTCGCGACCTGCGCGCACTGCTTCAACACCCTGGCCAACGAGTACCCGCAACTGGGCGGTCACTACGAGGTCATGCACCACACCCAACTGCTGTCCCACCTGGTCTCGTCGGGTGCGCTCACGCCGATCGCCCCGATCGAGGGCGGCGTGACCTACCACGACCCGTGCTACCTGGGGCGGCACAACCGGATCTTCGAGGCGCCGCGGTCGCTGCTCGAGGCGGTCACCGGCGCGGCGGCCCCGGCCGAGGACCGGTTCGTCGAGATGGACCGGTTCGCCGAGCAGTCGTTCTGCTGCGGCGCCGGCGGTTCGCGCATGTGGATGGAAGAGCGGATCGGCAAGCGCATCAACATCGAGCGTGCCGAGGAGGCTGTCCGTACCGGCGCCAAGACGGTCGCGGCCGCGTGCCCGTTCTGCCTGACCATGCTCACCGACGGCGTGACCTCGCAGAAGTCCAACGGCCAGGCCGAGGACGTCGAGGTCGTGGACGTCGCGACGGTCCTGCTCCGGGCGGTCAAGCCCGCCGGGTGACCGGTGGTCAGTTGCCGGGCGTGTGCGCGGCCATCCACGCGATGGCGATCAGGACACCGATGCCGAGCAGGAACACCCGGCCCGTGCGCCCACGCTCGCTGCGCAGCACCCCGACGGCCTTCCGCCACGTGGTCTTCGCGGCGACGACATCGCGACCGGCCCGGCCGTAGCGAGTCGCCGCACTGCCCAGCACCCAGCCGCCCGCTGCACCCAGAAGCAGAATGAATATGACGACTGGACCCAGGGAGCGCACGACCGCACCTTCCGACAACCTTTTGACCGTGGTCGACAGCATCGCGTGGTTTTGTGTTCCGATCAAGCCCGCCCTGCGATCGTTTGCGTGGGCAAGGTCAGCCCCGCGTGGGTTTGGGCGTCGTGACAGAATCGTCGGCGGGGTGAGTGGACCATCGACGCTGAGCTGATCGGGACCGTGCTGCCGCTGCTCGCCTTCGTGGCACTCACCGCGGGCAACGCGTTCTTCGTCGCGGCCGAGTTCTCGCTGGTGACGGTCGACCGGGCCACTGTCGATCAACTCGCCGCGGAGGGCGACGCCGGTGCCCGTACCGTGCGCAAGGCCCTTCGAAGGCTGTCGTTCCAGCTCTCGGGTGCGCAGCTGGGCATCACCATCAGCGCACTGGTCGCCGGGTACCTGGCCGAGCCCGCGCTGGCCCACCTCATCGCGCCCGCACTGTCGATGTTCGGGTCGGCCCAGGACGGCATCGCCAAGGCGCTGGCACTGATCATCGCGACCCTGCTCTCGATGCTCTTCGGCGAACTGGTGCCGAAGAACGCCGCGCTCGCCCGGCCGCTGGCGACCGCCCGGCTGACCGCCGGTCCGATGCGCGGCTTCTCGATGGTGTTCGGCTGGTTGATCCGCATTCTGCAGGGATCGGCGAACGCGCTCGTCCGACGGCTGGGGGTGGAGCCGCAGGAGGAGCTGGCCAGCGCCCGGTCGCCCGAGGAGCTGGGCCTGCTCGCCGCGTACTCGGCGAAGGCCGGCGCCCTTCCCCAGGAGACCGCGATCCTGCTGCGCCGCACGATCCGGTTCGGCGAGAAGCGGGCCGCGGAGGCGATGACGCCGCGGGTCGATGTGATCGGCGTCAACGCCGGCGACCCGGTCGAGGCCGTGATCGGGCTGGTCCGCCGGACCGGCAAGAGCCGCTTCCCGGTGTACGAGGAGACGCTCGACCAGGTGATCGGGGTGATCACCGTGATCGAGGCGCTCGGGGTGCCGCAGGTGCGCCGGGCCACCACCCCGGTCCGTACGGTCGCCCGCGAACCCGTCCTCGTGCCGGAGTCGCTCGACCTCGACGGCGTGCTCAACACGCTGCAGACGGCCGGTCAGGACATCGCGATCGTGGTCGACGAGTACGGCGGCACCGACGGGGTGGTGACCCTGGAGGACCTGGTCGAGGAGCTGGTCGGCGAGATCGTCGACGAGTTCGACGTGCAGGACCTGCCGACGCTGCCGATCGACCCGGCGCTCGACGCGGTGACCGTGCCGGCCGCGCACAGCTGGCTCGTCGACGGCGTGCTGCGCGCCGACGAGCTGGAGGAGCTCACCGGGTTCCGGCTGCCGGAGGGCCCGTACGAGACGCTCGCCGGCTTCCTTCTGGCCCGCCTCGGTCGCATCCCGGCCGGTGGAGAGTCGGTGGAGGAGCGCGGCTGGGAGTTCACCGTGACCGAGGTGGTCCGCCGCCGGATCGAGCAGGTCCTGGTGGTCGCGCCACCCTCACCGGTGAGTGATGATCATGGCTGAGCTGCTCATCGCCGTCCTGCTGCTGTTCGGCAACGCGTTCTTCGTGGGCGGCGAGTTCGCGCTCATCGCCTCCCGCCGTACCGTGATCGAGCCTTTGGCGGCGACCAGCCGATGGGCCCGGGCGGCACTACAGGGCATGAACCAGATCCCGCTGATGATCGCCGGCGCCCAGCTGGGCATCACGATCTGCTCGCTGGGACTGGGCGCGATCGCCGAGCCGGCCCTGGCCCACCTGCTGGCGGCGCCGTTCCACGCGGTCGGCCTGCCGGACTCGCTGATACACCCGGTGTCGCTGCTGATGGCGTTGGGCGTGGTCGTCTACCTGCACACGGTCATCGGCGAGATGGTGCCGAAGAACCTGACCCTGGCCGGCCCCGAGCGCGCGGTGCTCTGGCTGGGCGCGCCGATGCTCGGGTTCTGCCTGGCCACCAAGCCGCTGCTGGTGGCGATGAAGTGGTCCGCGAAGGCCATCCTGCGGATCTGGGGGATCGAGGCGGCCGACGCGGTGAAGACCGTCTACACCGCCGACGAGCTGGCCAACCTCGTCACCCAGGCTCGCACCGAGGGGCTGCTCGACGCGGAGGAGCACGCCCGGATCCGCGGTGCCCTCGCCCTGCAGAGCCGCACGGCCCGGGACGCGATGCGGCCGTGGACCGAGGTCACGACGGTCATGGCCGACGCGTCTCCGGCCTCGCTCGAGGTGCTGGCCACGCGGACCGGCCGGTCGCGATTTCCAGTGGTACGAATCGGCACCCGACAAGTGGTGGGATTCGTACACGTCAAGGATGTGTTGGGAATCACCGGGCCGGAACGTCGGGAGCCCATTGGCGCGGATTTGATCCGGTCCCTGAGTGTGGTTCCACCGGAGCGGACACTGGCCGATCTGCTGCTCGCCATGCGACGGGAGCGCCGGCACATCGTGCTGGTCAGCGACGGTCGGGCGCCGCTGGGAGTGGTCACACTCCACGATGTACTCGGAGTAATTGCGGCGTTACCCGTCTAAATAAATAAGGAAAACCCAATGGAGTGTCGGCTTGCTTTTCCGACCGTGTTGCTCATACGGTAGTCAATCGTCCGGCTGTCTCATGGTCGACCCCCGACCGCAGTTGGACGCCGCCTAATCGCAGCCCACCAAGATCCCCCACCCAACTTGTGCGTGGCCGTGATCGGAACCGGCCTAACGGTCGACGGTGCGGATGTGCGAGCCGGGGACCCGATGTTCTTGGGGTGAGTCCGCGCCACGGTGCGGTAGGGCGAAGCTTCCCGCCCGAACCCGGCAGCTAACTCGGTCGGCGGTACGGGAAGAAGGAGTCGCACACGCGTGGGTCGCCTACGAGTGATTCGAACTCTCCGCCCACTGCTGGTCTGCGGCATGGCCGCGGTGATGCTGGCGACGATGCCTGGCACCCAGGCTCACGCCGACCCGACCCCGACCGATGTCGAGGCTCAGATCACCGTGGTCTGGAACAAGCTCGAGCCGCTCATCGAGCAGTACAACGGAGTGCACGAGCAGTACCAGAAGAACAAGGCGCAGCAGGACGATCTGCTCGCCAAGCTGTCGCCGCTGCAGAAGCAGCTCGACCTCGGCCAGATCCGAGTCGGAGCCATGGCCGCCGAGGCCTACATGGGCGGGCAGATGGACTACGTGAACGCCATCGCCACCAGCGGGTCTCCCAAGGTTCTCGCTGAGCAGCTGTCAATCCTGGACCAGCTCAGCTTCAACGAGTCGAGCCAGCTCTCGGGTGTCCTGACCCTGAAGCAGCAGTACGACGCGCAGAAGAAGCCGATCGACGACCTGGTCGCCCAGCTGGCCGCCCAGGACGCGGAGCTGGCGGCGCAGCGCAAGACGATCGAGTCGCAGCTGTCGGACCTTCAGGCACTGCGGATCAAGGCGTACGGGTCCACCGGCGCCACCGGGTCGTACCGGCCGTGGCCCTGCCCGGCGACGTACGCACCGACGAAGGGCTACAAGGCCGCGCAGTTCGCCTGCTCCCAAGCGGGTAAGCCGTACCTGTGGGCCGCTGCCGGTCCCAACTCGTACGACTGCTCCGGACTGGTGATGGCCGCCTGGCAGACGCAGGGCATCTACATGCCGCACAACTCCCAGGCGATGCGCTCGGTCATGCCCTACATCAACAGAGCCGACCTACAAGTCGGTGACCTGGTCTTCTACTACGCGAGCGTGCATCACGTCGCCATATACGTCGGGGACGGCAAGGTGATGCAGGCGCCCGCTGCAGGGGACTACGTCCGAATGTCGCTCATGGATCAGGTAGGGCCGATCCACAGCTACGGTCGACCGTCGGGCGCCTGACCCCTCAGAACGAGACTCACCGGTGGCGGTTCGCCACCGGTGAGTTCTGTTTTCGCGACGCTGGCGGAGCGGAACCAGGAGCCCTTCGGGGTCAGGCGGTGGTGCGGGCCGGGCTGCTCGTCCAGACGCGCAGGATGTCCCGCACCGAGATGATGCCGAGGACCTCGTCCCCCTCCATCACGACCAGGTGCCGGAACCCGCCGCGCACCATCGCCGCGGCGGCCTCCTCGAGCGTCCACTCGGGACCCGCGTAGACGACGTCCCACGTGATGTGGGTGGCCGCCTTCTCCACGTCCGGGTCCAAGCCGTTACCGATCGCGTACAAGATGTCGCGCTCGGTGATGATGCCGACTCCGGAGCCCTCGGGGTCGTGCACTACTGCGGAACCCACCCGGCGGGTGGACATGAGCTGCGCGGTCTGCCGAATCGTGTGCTCAGGCCCCACGTTCAGGATCACCGTGCTCATTGCTTCACGGACCTGCATAGCGCATCACCCCTTTGGAACGCCACGGTACGGACATCCTGGCTGTTCCAGGCCCGGGTCTTCAAGACTTGCGATCAATTGGGTCCTGGTGTCCGAGTCGGCGCACAGTTTCGCGTCGTTTCGCGGCGGGAGCGCTCCCATTCACCAAGTCCGGCCGGCGTGCGGGGTGTGGCCGTTAGCCTGGTTTCATGATCGGTCTGGTGCTGGCCGCGGGGGCGGGCCGACGGCTCCGCCCGCTCACCGACCACCTACCCAAGACGCTGCTGCCCGTCGACGGACAGACCACGATCCTCGACAACGCGGTGGCGAACCTGTCGGCGGTGGGCCTCACCGACGTCACGATCGTGGTCGGGCACCGGGCCGACCTGGTCCGCGACCGGGTGCCGTACCTGCAGGACGAGTTCGGGGCGCGGGTGACCCTGATCCACAATGACCGCGCCGACGTGTGGAACAACGCGTACTCCCTGTGGCTGGCCCGCGAGCAGATGTGCGACGGAGCGCTGGTCGTCAACGGCGACACCGTGCATCCGGTCACCGTGCCGAAGACGCTGCTGGCCGAGCGCGGGCCGGCGCTCCTGCTCGCGGTCGACGACGCCAAGGCGCTCGGGGCCGAGGAGATGAAGGTCGGCCTCGCCGCCTCCGGCCAGGTGTCCGTGTTGAGCAAGACGTTGCCTCCGGCTGCGGCGCACGGCGAGTACATCGGACTGAGCCTGATCGAGCCGGTCGCCGCGCCGGTCCTCGCCGACGCGCTCGCCGTCACCTGGTCCAGCGACCCGGACCGGTACTACGAGGACGGTTACGCCGAGTTCGCCCGCCTCGGCGGTGAGGTCCGCGCCTGCTCGATCGGGCCGGTCGACTGGGTCGAGGTCGACACCCCGTCAGACCTCGAGCGGGCGCGGGAGATCGCGTGCCGCTACTAGCCCGCACGGTCGCCACGCCGCTGCACATCGACGTGCGCCGCGGAGCGGTCGCGGGGCTGGGCGAGCTCCTTGCCGACCAGCGCATCTCCGCCGGCGGTGACGTGGCCGTGGTGGTCGGGCCCGGCCAGGGTTCGCGCATCGCGGACACGATCGAGCTCGACGCCGCGGACATCTTCACCGCGGCCGGCGGCACCCTCGACGCGGCCGTCGAGCTCGCCGACAAGCTGCACGCCCGCTCGTACGACGCGGTGGTCGGCATCGGCGGCGGCCGTACCCTCGACACCGCCAAGTACGCGGCCACCCGGTACGGCATCCCGATGGTGTCGGTCGCGACGAGCCTCGCCCACGACGGCATCGCGTCCCCGGTCAGCATCCTCGACCACGACGGGGTGCGCGGCTCGTACGGCGTGCAGCTGCCGATCGCGGTCGTGGTGGATCTGGACTATGTGGACACTGGACCGCAGCGGGCCAACCGGGCCGGCATCGCCGAGATGGCGAGCAACGTGTCCGCGCTGGCCGACTGGGAGCTGGCCCGGGAGGTACGCGGCGAACCGGTCGACGGGCTGGCGGTCACCCTGGCCCGGGTCGGGGCCGAGGCGGTGCTCAGCCACCCCGGAGACCTCTCCGACGACGCTTTCGTGACGCTGCTGGCCGAGGCGCTCATCACCAGCGGCCTGGCGATGGCCGTGTGCGGGTCCTCCCGGCCGTGCAGTGGCGGCTGCCACGAGATCTCGCACGCGATCGACCTGACCGTCGGCGAGCGGGCCCTGCACGCCGAGCAGGTCGGCGTCGGCGCGCTCTTCTGTACCTTCCTGCGTCGCGACCCGCGGTTCGCCTTCCTGAACCAGGTTCTCGCGCGCCATGAGTTGCCCCGCCTGCCCGCCGACCTCGGCCTCACGACTGACGAGTTCGTCTCCGTGGTCGGGTATGCGCCGCGCACCCGGCCGGACCGGTACACCATCCTCGAGCACCTCTGCCTGTCTCCTTCTTCGCTCCGGTCGCGGCTGGCGGACTACGTCGATGCGGTCGGTGTCGTACCGTGACTTCCTCGCCGTCAACCGGGGCGGGGGGCTCTACAGCGAAGCGGTGAGCCAGCGCCTCGGTGCTCTGGTCGCTCTGGGTGCGTACCGGCTCGGACTCTCGCCTTCGACGTTGTCGCTGCTGAATGTCCTCATTGGAGTGTCGTCGTCCGTGCTCTGCCTCGTCTCGGGCGCCTTCGGACTCGTCGGGTGGCAGCTCGCGTACGCCTTCGACTGCGCGGACGGGCAACTTGCCCGGGCTACCGGGCGCGCCTCGCCGGCCGGGGCGCGGCTGGACGTGCTGTGCGACCTGGCGGTGCAGATCTCGGTCGTCACGGCGCTCGCGTCCTTCTGCCCGTCGGCGCCGGGCTACCTGCTCGCCCTGTTCGCCGGCACCTGGTTGGTAAACCTCGTGACGTCCGTGCTGCAGTCGTCGTCGCCGGCCTCCCTGCTGCCATCCACGGCGCTACCGGTACGTCTGGTGAAGCTCACCCGGGACTACGGTTTCGTGATCCTGGTGGCCGGCGCCATCGTGACCATTCGCCCACAGTGGACGATCGGCCTGGTGCTCGCCCTCACCGTGCTGAACGGCTCCTACCTGCTCGCCGCCCTCCTCCGCCCCCCAGACTCGCGTTGATCAAGACGTTTGTCCAAGAATGGCGCCGATTTCTTGGACAAACGTCTTGATCAACTCTCCGTGGAGGAGTTATCCACAGGGGGTCCCCACGGGGTTCCGTGAGCGGGCAGGCTCAGGACGTGGATCGATGGAGTGTCCTGGCTGACGTCGCCGCAACCCAGGGCGGGGTTGTCCGGGCAGAGCAGGCGTTGGCGGCCGGGTTCACTCGCAACGACATCAGGAATCTCTGGCGTTCGGGCCGGTGGCGACGATTGTCCCGCGGCCACTACCTGACCAGACCCACGGGCGAGGTCGATCGGGCCACCCGGATCCGGGCGGCGGTCTCGGCGGCAGGACCGTCTGCCTGCGCAGTGTTGGGCACCGCGGTCGAACTGCACGGCCCGGCGGGACTGCGCCGCAGCGACCGGATCCACGTCAACGTCCCCGGTGCACTGCCACGTCACCAGCGGGCCGATCGCGACGTGGTTGTGCACCAGTTGGTGCTTGGTCCGGCTGACGTGGTCACCGTGGACGGGATCCCGGTGACGACGGTGCTGAGGACGCTGGCGGATGTGATTCTCCGGGTCGGTCGGTTCGAGGCGGTGAGCGTGCTCGACTCGGCGCTGAACCGCAAGCTGCTCACCGAGGACGAGTTCGCGATGCTGCCGATGCTGATGCACGGCCGCACGGGCGCGGTCCGGGCGCGGCCGTGGCTCGGCGAAGTCGACGGCCGGGCTCGTTCACCACTGGAGACGAGGACGCGGCTGCGATGCGTTGACGGCGGGGTCCCGCCCGACCAGGTCGGTTACCTCGTACGGGACGAGTACGGCTACATCCTGGCCGAGGCGGACATGGCGTGGTTGACGGCGAGGGTGATCGCGGAGGCCGACGGGATCGGCCCGCATAGCCAGCCCGAAGCCGTCTTCACCGACCGCCACCGCCAGAACGTCCTTGCCAACGCGGGCTGGCTGGTGCTCCGCTTCACCTGGGCGGACACCCTGCGCCCGGATCCGATCCCCACAATGGTCCGCCAAGCGCTCGCCTCGCGTACCCGTTGATCAAGACGTTTGTCCACGAAAGCGGGCGCGGTTCTTGGACAAAGGTCTTGGTCAACGGGGAGAGGTCGGTGGGGTGGGGGCGGGGAGGGTGGCGTAGGCGGCTAGGAGTTGGGACGTGACGACCCGGGGGTGGTAGTGCGTCAGGAACCGCTGGCGGGCGGCGGAGGTCAGCGACGGGGCCTCGGCCAGGGCGCGGGGTAGAGCCGAGGCCAAAGCGTCCACAGTGGGCGGTACGGTCCAGCCGGCCTCGCCGATCGCGAACGGTATCCCGCCGACGGAGGTGCCCAGCACCGGGCGGCCGGCGGCCAGCGCCTCCAGCGCGATGGTCGGCAGCACCTCGGGCCAGAGCGACGGTACGACGACGACGGCGCACGACCGGATGGCGTCGCGGACGGCCGACGGTGGGAGAACCCCGAGGTACTCCACAGAGGACTGTCCACTGGCGACAGAAGGCGGGCCGGCGATTCGTAAGGGCGCCGGCGAACCGGAAAGGGCGAAGGCCGCGAGCAGCAGGTCGAGTCCCTTCTCGGGGGCTGGGCGGCCGGCGAAGAGGAACCCGTCGCCCAGTGGGGCAGGCGGTCCGGGGTCGGGGACCGCGTTCGGCTTGACCACGATCCGCGCGGCCGGGACGCCGTAGGAGACGAGGTGGTCGGCGACGACCGGCGATGGCGCGAGGAACAGGTCGACCTGGCCGAACGTGGACCGGTGCGCCGCCAACGCGGAGGCCATCACGAGGCTCGCCGGGCGCGAGCCGCGGTAGCAGCCGTGCACCACCGCGGGCCACGGCAGACGGGACGACGAGCACAGCGTGCACGGAGAACCCGATCGGAAGTAGACCCCGCTCACGCAGGAGTGCCGGTAGTTGTGGACGGTCTGCACCACCGGAACTCCGTGCGCGTGGGCGGTGCGGATCACGAACGGGGAGAGCAGCGGGTACGGGTTGTGCAGGTGGACCACGTCCGGCCGGGTCGCACGAAGCAGAGCAGCGAGGGCGCGTTGTGAAGACCACAGCGGCGAGACCGCCAGCGAAGGGGACAACGAGGTGATCGAGTCCGAGCTGCGCAGGAACGGGAGTACCTCGACCCCGGCGGCGCGCAGGTCGGCGATGTCGGCGTCGACCACGGCGTTTTCGCCCGACGGCGTGCCGGAGGCGTACCGGTTGTGCGCCACGACGACTTTCATGACATGTCCCACCCAGAAGGTACCGTGCAGAGCATGCCCGAACTGCCAGAAGTCGAGGCGCTCGCCGCGGATCTGCGCGAGCGGGTGGTCGGCCACCGGATCGAGCGGGTCGACGTGGCCGCGATCAGCGCGCTGAAGACGTTCGACCCGCCGCCGACGGCGCTGCGCGGGGCGAAGGTGATCGGCGCGGGCCGGTTCGGCAAGTTCCTCGACCTGATCGCCGCACCGGAGACCGGTGACGAGGTTCACCTGGTCGTGCACCTGGCCCGGGCCGGCTGGCTGCACTACCGCGACTCGCTGCCGCCCGCTCCGCTCAAGCCGGGCAAGGGCCCGATCGCGCTGCGGGTGCGCCTGGACGACGGCGGCGGCTTCGACCTGACCGAGCAGGGCACGCAGAAGAAGCTCGCCGCCTATCTGGTCCGCGATCCCAAGCTGGTGCCCGGGGTGGCGAAGCTGGGGCCGGACGCGCTCGCGGCCGACGAGGCCACGTTCGCGCAGCGCATCCGGAGCCGCAGGGGCCAGCTCAAGGGCGTGTTGACCGACCAGGAGGTGCTGGCCGGCATCGGCAACGCTTACTCGGACGAGATCTTGCACCGGGCCAAGCTGTCCCCGTTCGCGATCAGCGACCGGTTGACGGATGCCGCGATGTCGACGTTGTACGAGGCGACCCAGGCCACGCTCAAGGATGCGGTCGGCCGGTCGATGGGCCAGGGTGCGGCGAGCCTGAAGGGGGAGAAGAAGTCGGGGCTGATGGTGCACAACCGCACCGGCCTGCCGTGTCCGGTCTGTGGCGACGTCATCCGCGAGGTCTCGTTCGCCGACTCCAGCCTGCAGTACTGCCCGACCTGCCAGACGGGTGGCAAACCGCTCGCCGACCGGCGTACGTCGAAGTTTCTGCGGTGACTGTCACACTTCGGGCAAATCGCATAAGTCTGCGGCCACAGAGGGGAGCGCTATTCTCTTCGGCGTGACCGCGAGTAACTCCGGCTTGCTGCCGACCCCCCGCGAGCCGCTGCACGTCGGCATGCTGGTGGCCAGCGACTACGCGTCCGACGGCCGGGTCCGCCGCCAGGCCGAGGCGCTGGTCGAGCGCGGCGACGAGGTCACCGTCCTGGCGCTGAAGGCACAGGGCCGCGAAGACATTGAGATGATCGAGGGCGTGCGGGTCGTGCACCTGCCGGTCTCCAAGTACCGCGGCGACTCCAGCGGCGGCTACCTGAAGCTGTACGGGTCGTTCGCGCTGCACTCGGGCCTGCGACTGGCCCGCCGTCCGCGTCGGTTCGACCTGGTCCAGGCGCACTCGATGCCGGAGGCGCTGGTCTTCTGCGCGGCGGTGCAGCGCGCCATGCGCCTGCCGGTCGTGCTCGACGTGCACGACCTGACCTCGGAGCTGTTCTCGTCCAAGTTCGAGGGCCGCACGGCGCTGATGCGGGCGATCCGGTTCTCCGAACGCGCCTCGTTCCGGTTCTCCTCCGAGGTGCTGACCGTGCACGAGTCGTACGCCGACATGCTGCGTGGCATGACCCGCACCCGCGTCACCACGGTGATGAACTGCCCGGACGACAAGATGTTCCGGCCGCGCGTCTTCCGGGAGTGGTCCACGACCGGAGCCGATGGGCGCTCGGCAAGCTCTCGTGCCGAAAACGTCGTATTCGGCTACCACGGCCTGATCGCGCCGCGGCACGGTCTGGTGCAGGTCGTCGAGGCGCTGGCCAAGGTCAGGGCCGACGCGCCCGGTGCCCAGTTGCGGCTGTGGGGCAGCGGCGACGGGATCGACCAGGTGCGTGAGCGGGTCGACGCGCTGGGCCTCGGCGACGCGGTCCGGCTGCCGGACGGCCTGGTGCCGATCGACAAGATGACCGCCGAGCTCGACCAGGTCCACATCGGCGTGTTGGCCAGCCAGCTCGACCCGTGGACCCGGCACGTGCTGCCGAACAAGCTCATGGAGTACGCCGTGATGGGAATCCCGGTGATCACCTTCCGCAACCCGGTGATCGAGCGGTACTTCCCCGACGACGCGGTGACCTACGTCGACCCGGCCTCGCCGGAGAACCTGCACAAGGCGATGCTGACCCTGATCAAGGACCCGGCGCGGGCGCGGGCCCAGGTGGCCGCGGCCCAGAAGGTCATGGCCGGCCGGACCTGGCGACACCAGCGGGAGCACTACTACGACGTGATCGACCGGATGGTGGCCCGGCGGCGTGGCCGATCAGACTGACCCCGTGACCGCCGAGCACGTGGCAACTGAGCAGGTGACCGCTGAGCCGGTGGCACCTGAGCCAGTGAGCACTGGGCAGGTGATCGCTGGCGACACTGTTCGACGGTCGGGCGGCGCGATCGTGCGGGCCGGCCTGCTGTCGATGCTCGCCCTGGTGGCGCTCGGCCTGACCCGGGTCATCCACGGGGCGTTGGTGTTCCGCAACACCGACACGGCGACGTACGCGCTGGTCGGCACCCTGATCACGACCGCCACCACGGCCGGGCTGTTCCTGCCGGGCGGCCTGTCGAGCGCCGCCTCGAAGTTCATCCCGTACCAGCTGGCTCGCGCCGACCCGGCCGGGGCGCAGGCGGTCTACCGGATGCTGCGGTGGCTGGGATACGCGAGCGGCGTGCTGCTCGGCGTGATCGTCGCGCTCGGCACCAGGGCGCTGTTGCACCCCAGTACCTGGCAGGTGGTGGCGGGTGGGCTGCTCACCGTGGCGTTCGCCGTGTACAGCGTGGAGAAGGCCGCACTGTATGGCTTCGCCCGGGTGCCCTCGTACGTGCGACTGGAGTTGACCGGGTCCGGGCTGGCGGTCGTGACGACCGTGCTGGTGATCGCGCTCGGCTGGCGGACCTACCTGGTGCCGCTGATGCTCGGCTACAGCGTGCTCGCGGCCGGGGCGTGGTGGACCCTGCGGGCGAGAGGCCGGTGGCGGGTTGCTCCGCGCCGGTTCGGTTCGGTCACGGTGCCGGTTCCGCAGCCTCCCGACAAGGGCCCACCGGTACGCGTGTCCGCGGCCGACCGGCGGGAGATCTTCGGCTATGTGGGCTGGGCCAGCGTTGGCGGTCTGGCCGGGTTCGGGTTCCTGCAGCTGCTGCCGCTGCTCGCCGCGACGGTGACCGACCACACCCAGGTGCTGTACTTCGTGGCCTCGGTCACGCTGGTCGCACCGCTGTACTTCCTGCCGCGGGCGCTGAGCCTGGCGCTGTTCCCGGCGTTGGCGCACGCGCACGGGTCGGGCGACCGCGACGCCGTGCGGGCCCACACCGACGTCTCCACCAGGGCCCTGATCGTCCTGCTGGCCCCGGTGTTCGTGTTGGGGATCCTGGCCGCACCGGTCGTGCTCGCGCTCTTCGGCGGAGCCAAGGCCGTGGGCGGCACCGCGGCGTTTCAGGTGCTCGAGGTAGCGACCTACTTCGCCGTCGTACAGGTCGCGGTGGTCAACGCCCTGTCCAGCGGGACTCAGCGACAGGTGCGGATCCCGGTCGTGTCGACGGTGATCGGCTGCGTGGTCGGCCTCGCCCTGGTGGTGCCCGTTGGCCGGGAGTTCGGCGCCGCCGGGCTCAGCGCCGCCTACCTGATCGCGGTCGTGATCGGGGCCTCCGGACCGATAGTCGTGGTGTGGCGGTCGTACCGGATGAACTGGCTGCTGCCCGTGCTGCGGTCGCTGGTCGTCCTCATCGGAGCGTTGGTGCTCGGGCTGGTCCTCGCGGCGTGGACGGACGGGCGGCCCGGACGGATCCTGATCGATCTTGTCGTCGGGATCCTCGCCGCGGGCGTCGCAGCGCTGATCCTGAGGTCCGACATTCGCTCCATCGTGCGTGAAGCGCGACCCAAACGCCGGGTTGACACCAATCCGGTGGGTACGCTGGTGCCCTGATGACCAGGCCCCGGGTGGGGCGCCGCCCCCTGCTAGCGTCGGGGCGACTTGGTCGCCCCGGACCATGACGGGGACAACTGACAGGAGTTTCGCGTGCAGGACGGGGAGCCAGCGGTGGTCGCTGCCCAACCCGGATCCACGGTGCATGTCGGCTCCCTCCGCCGCCCGGCCGGCCGTGTTCCGATCTCGTCGCTGATCGGTACAGCCCTCTTCGTCGTCCTCTGTGTTCTGCTCGTCGACGTGGTTGCCGAGGGTTGGCTGGTGACGCTGTTCGGCGCCCAGCACCTGGACCCGACGACCGGCGCGACCGTGGTCGAGGCAGCCGGCTGGCCCAAGGCGATCAAGAGCTTCCTGTACATCACCGCTGCCCTGCTCGCCGCGGCCAAGCTGACGCTGGACCGCGGATGGGGTCGGCTGCGCAGCGGTGCCGACGTGGCGTTGCTGGCGTTGGCCGCCGTGCTGCTGCTCGCCGGCGTCTTCGGGCCATCGGAGCCGAAGCTCATCCTTGAGGCGATGTTCGTCTACTTCCGCGGAGCGATCGTCTTCTACGCCGTGCGGGCACTGAATCCCGGCCGGGACCGGATCCGCCGGCTCATCTGGATCATGGGCATCCTCGCCGGCGTCGAGGTGCTCGTCGCGATTGTGCAGATGATCGTCGGGAGCGCCGCGTACCGGGCGGTGGGCTGGGTCGACATGGGCTGGGCCAAGATCGGCCGGGCGCAGGCGCTGCTCGACCACCCGAACGACGTCGGCCACCTCGCCGGTCTGATGCTGCTCGGCATATTCGCCCTGTTCGGCGTCCGGGAGACGCTCAGCCGGTGGTGGTGGGCCGCGGCAGCGGCGACCGCCCTCGCCCTGGGCGCCTCGCAGTCGCGTGAGTCGGTCGCGGCCGTTCTGCTCTGCCTCGTCGTGATCTTCGTGCTCCGCCGGGCCCACTGGCGGCGCTTCGCCGGACTCGCCGGGCTCGTCATCCTCACCGCCGCCATCCCGATCGCGACCTCCCAGGTCAATCGGGACGAGTGGGTCCGCCGGTTCGCCGGGGTCGCGGCCGCGCTGCACATCCATGCCGGCCAGGAGTGCGCCGCGCTGGGCATCACAGACGCGCAGAACCCGGACCAGTCCTGCAAGGGGGCCGACCGGGAGATTCGGCTGCTCTACTACCAGCAGGGCGAGCGGCTGTTCGTCCGCCGGCCGGTGCTCGGCTACGGCATCGGTCAGTTCGGCGGGATCGTTGCGTACCAGAACAACCCGAACTGGAACGAGGACCCCCGGTTCCAGCCGGTCGGGTTCAACAAGTACGACTTCAACGCCAAGACCGTTGACGCGTTCTGGCTGCACCTGACGATTGAGGCGGGCTTGGCTGGCCTGGTCGCCTACCTGGTCTGGCTGTGGATGTTGGGCGCGCCGTTCGTCAAGGAGCTGCGTGCCCGCCGCCGCGCCCGTGCACCCGGACATCCGACGTACTACTGGGCACCGGCGGCGATACTCTTCGTGACCCTCGTCGCCCTGCTATCGGCGGCGTTGGAGGACCCGCTGGTTCCGCCACTACTCTTCACGATCGTGGGCATCGGCTGGGTGGTGCTCGCGCGCGACAAGGCGAGCCGTGAGCAGACCGGCCTACGGACGGAGCAGCAGGAATGACGGGTACGTTCGCGCAGGTGGGATTCGGATACTGGGGCCCGAACCTGTCGCGCAACCTCGGTGCACTGGCCAAGCAGCGGTGGCGCTACCTGGTGGATCTCTCACCGGCCCGGCGCGAGCAGGCCGCCTCGCTGTACCCGCAGGTGAACGTCGTCGACTCGGTGGACCAGGTGCTGGACGACCCCGAGGTCGTGGCGGTGGTGATCTCCACCCCGGCCGCGACCCACGCCGACCTCGCCCGCCGAGCGCTCCAGGCGGGCAAGCACGCCTTCGTCGAGAAGCCGCTCGCGCTCTCGGCCACCGAGGCGATCGAGCTCGCCACCCTGGCCGACAAGGCCGGGCTGGTGCTGATGGTCGGGCACACCTT
>Ga0068864_100000902_pt1 | contig 24961 bp, 19 predicted proteins | sample KBSSwiS72_FD_66586 | JGI IMG/M metagenome (GOLD analysis project Ga0068864, IMG submission 66586) | Switchgrass rhizosphere microbial communities from Kellogg Biological Station, Michigan, USA - KBS Switchgrass S7-2 | ecosystem: Host-associated > Plants > Roots > Rhizosphere > Soil ... | reverse complement strand
TGCGTCGCAGTGTCCACTGTAGATCCCGGTGCATGCCCTTGCGTCAGGGAGCTCCTGACGGCATGATGTCAGGTGCATCCTGACACCATGGAGAAGGAGAAAGCGATGCCGAACAGGTGCTCGTTCTGTACCAAGGATGCCGACTCCGTCGACACGCTGGTCGCCGGGGCCGGCGTCTTCATCTGCAACGAGTGCATCGACCTTTGCGCTCAGATCGTGGCCAGCAAGCCCAGGCGTGGTGCCTCGCCGCGCGTACCCGTCTGGGACCAGATCGACGACCAGGCTCTGCTGGCGCACCTGCCCCGCATCGAGGCGGTCCGCGACCAGGTCGACGACGACCTGCGGGCGTGGGTCGGCGAGGCCCGTCGGCGTGAGCTGTCCTGGGACAAGATCGGCGAGGCGCTCGGCATGAAGCGCCAGTCCGCGTGGGAGCGCTTCGCCGGCTGAACACCGGCCTTCGCCGGCCGCTCGCCGCAGCGGAACCCTCGAATGGAGGGCAACGGTGGAAACCGGCGGCATAGTCTTGGCCCGGTGGCCACCGGCTCGGCGGACGGGATCATCGAGACCGAGAACCTGACCAAGGTCTACCGGGGGTCGGCGGTCGCCGCCGTGGACCGGCTCAGCCTGATGGTCCGGCCGGGCGAGATCTTCGGTCTGCTCGGACCCAACGGTGCGGGGAAGACGACGACCGCCGGCATGCTCACCACCCGCGTCGTACCGACCTCCGGGCGCGCGGTCGTCGGCGGCGTCGACGTGGTGGCCCGTCCGGCCCTGGCCAAACAGTTGACCGGCATCGTATCGCAGCAGAACACGCTCGATCGGCAGCTGACGGTCTGGGAGAACCTGTACCTGCACGGCCGCCTGTTCGGCATCAGCCGGCGGAGGTCACGCGCCACCGCCGACGAGCTGCTGGCCCGGTTCCAGTTGTCCAACTGGGCGTCCGCTTCGGTGTACGCACTCTCCGGTGGCATGGCCCAGCGGCTGATGGTGGCCCGGGCGGTCTTCCATCGGCCGGCGGTGCTGTTCCTCGACGAGCCGTCGGCCGGGCTGGATCCACAGAGCCGGCTCGCGCTCTGGGACATGCTCGGCGACCTTCACCGGCAGGGGCAGACGGTGGTCCTGACCACCCACAACATGGACGAGGCGGATCGCCTGTGCGAGCGCGTCGCCATCATCGACCAGGGGAGGGTGGTCGCGCTGGATACGCCCTCGGCCCTCAAGCGCGGCGTCGGCGCGGACACGGTCGTCTCGGTCCGGTCCGACGCCGCCCCGGCGGACCTGGCCTCGGCGCTGCGCCAGGCCCTGCCGGAGGTCACCCGCACCAGGCCGATCGAGGGCGGCCTCGAGGCTCACGTCACCGCCGCGCCGAACCTGGTCGCCCAGGTGGTGAACGCCGTCGAGGGCACCGGCCACCCGATCGTCGACCTGTCCGTGGCCGAGCCCACCCTGGAGACCGTCTTCATCGAGCTGACCGGCAAGGAACTTCGCGAGAAGTGACCGTCCACGCGATCACGACCAGGCCGACGAGGTCGGTTGTCGCGTCGAGCGCGAGTGCGCTCGGCGCGTTGCTGTTGCGCGACCTGATCGTGCTGCGCAAGCATCCCGCCGAGTTCGCGCTGCGCACCCTGATCCAGCCGTTCCTGCTGTGCTTCGTGTTCCTGTACGTGTTTCCGAAGATCGGGCAGGGCATCGGAGGTACGGCCACGAACGCCCAGTCCAACTTCGCCACCGTGCTCGTGCCCGGCGTCGTCGGCATCTCGGTGATGTTCCAGGGCGTGCAGTCGATCGCCCTCGCGATGGCCCAGGAGTTCGGCTACACGCGCGAGATCGAGGACCGGGTTCAGGCGCCCTGCCCGATCTGGCTCGTCGCGGTGGCGAAGGTGATCTCCGGTTCCGCGCAGGGCCTGCTGGCGGCCGCCCTTGTCCTGCCGATCGCGGCGGTCGTGCACGCTCCGGGCGTCGAGGCCCACCTGAGCCTGCACTGGCCGCTCATCCTGACGCTGGTTCCCTTGTCGTGCGTGGCGATGGCCGGACTAGGGCTGGTGCTCGGCACCAGCTTCGAGCCCCGCAACATCGGCCTCATGTTCGGCTTCATCATCCTGCCCATCACGTTCCTCGGCGGTACCTACTACGAGTGGAGCCGCCTCGCTCCGGTCACGATCGGTGGCTGGCACTGGCTGCAGACGCTCGTCCTGCTCAACCCGCTGATCTACGTGAACGAGGGGATGCGGGCCGCGTTTACCGATGCGCCGCACCTGTCCCTGTTCCTCGTCGTGCCGGTGCTGCTCGGTTTCGCGGCCGCCTTCCTGTCCCTCGGGCTGCGCAACTTCCGCCGCCGTGTGCTCTCGTAGGGCCACAGAGGAATCAGCCGCACCACCGGTACGGGAAAGTTCCATGGTGCCGAACGAACTCCCGGCCCAGACTTGATGTGGGGGTGAGGTCGATGCGGCAATCGGTGCACCTCGGCCGGATCGCCGGAATCAATATCGGCGCACACTGGACCGTTCTCTTCATCGGCGCTCTGCTCGGGTACGAGCTGGGTGCCGTCATCCTGCCGAGGGCGGCGCCCGGCCACAGCGCCCTCGGGTACGGGCTGGTCGCCGTGGTCGTGGCGGTGTTGTTCCTCGCCGCCCTGCTCGCGCACGAGCTCGCTCATTCCCTTGTCGCGCACCACTACCGGGTGGGGGTCAAGCGGATCACCCTGTGGCTGCTCGGCGGAGTGTCCGAATTGGACGGTGAGACGCCGACGCCGCGGGCCGAGTTCCTGGTCGCGGCCGCCGGTCCGCTCACCAGCCTCGGAGTCGGCGTCGTCGCGGGCGGCGGTGCCGTGCTGGCGGAGCTCGCCGGCGCGAGCAGGCTTCTGGTGGTCGGCCTGGCCTGGTTGGCCTGGGTGAACGTGATCCTGTGCGTATTCAACCTGCTGCCCGGCGCGCCACTGGACGGTGGCCGGGTGCTCCGGGCGATCCTGTGGAAGCTGCGGGGCGACCGGTTCGCGTCCCAGGTCGCGGCCGACCGCGCCGGGGTCGGCCTCGGCGTGGCGCTCGGTGCCGTCGGCCTGGTGCGCATCGTCGCCTGGCGCGACACCGCCGGGCTGTGGTTCATCCTGCTCGGCTGGTTCCTCATCGGCAGCGCCCGGGCCGAGGTCGCCGTGTCCCGGATGCGCCAGTCACTGGGCGCCCGCCGGGTCCGGGACATCATGACCACGCAGCCGGTCTACGGTCTCGACGGTCAGAGCGTCGAGTCGTTCGTCGTCGAGCAGGCCTCCGGGCGTCCGCATCGGGCGTATCCGGTGGTCGACCTGGCGGGTCACCCGGTCGCCATCGTGAGCCTGTCGCGGCTCCTGCACACCCCGCCGGCCCGCCGGGAGGAGATGCGCCTGGCCGCCGTCGCCGCGCCACTGCCCGACGACGCGGTGATCGGCGCGGACGAGGCGGCCTGGAGCGCCACCCAGCACCTGTCGCCGGCGACCCCGCTGCTCGCCGTCGCCGACCAGGGCCGACTGGTCGGCGTCGTCAGCACCCGCGACGTCCAGCGGGCCGTCGAGCACTCCGATCTCGGCCAACCCGGCTCGGCCAGCGTTCCTTGGGGCGCCTGACGTGCACCGTGGGCCGCACCGTATCGTCCAGGCCTTGCGCATACGACCGTTCCGGCGGTTGTTCTCCGTACTGGCCGTGTCGTCGGTCGGCGACTGGCTCGGGCTGCTCGGTTCGGCGGTGTTCGCCTCGTCGCAGGTGAGTACGCCGGCCGCAAGGGGCGCGGCGTTCGGCGCGGTCATTGCCATCCAGCTGTTGCCGGCTCTGCTGCTGGGACCGGTCGCGGGCGTGCTCGCCGACCGGTTCGACCGCCGGCACACGATGATCGCGGTCGATGTGTTCCGGTTCGTGCTGTACGCGTCCATTCCGGTGGCGGCCGTGCTGCGCCCGGACCAGGCGGTGGCGTACGCGGCGGTCGCGGTGTTCCTCATCCAATCGGCCGCGTTGCTCTGGGTGCCGGCCAAGGAGGCGGCCGTACCGAGGCTGATACCGCGGGACCTGCTGGAGTCGGCGAACCAGCTCACCCTCGTCACCACGTACGGGGTGGCCCCGGTGGTCGGCGGGTTGCTGCTCGCGAGCCTGGCCAAACTGCCGTCATTCAACGGCCGGATCGGCCCGATCGGCCTGGCGCTGTGGTTCGACGCGCTGACGTTCCTGGCCTCCGCTCTGGTCGTGACGTTCGGCATCCGCGAACTCTCCGGGCGATCCCGCGAGCACGGCTCGCGACCGACGCTGCGCGCCATGGCCGCCGACGTCGTGGCCGGCACCCGCTTCATCATGAAGACCCGGCTGGTGCGCGGGATCGTCATCGGCATCCTCGGCGCGTTCGCCGGGGCCGGCGTGGTGATCGGCACGGGCCGGTTCTACGCCCAGTCGCTCGGCGGTGGCGACTCCACGTTCGCGATCCTCTTCACCGTGCTGTTCACCGGCTTCGGCGTCGGCATCCTCGGCGGCCCTCGCCTGGTCGGCCGGTGGTCCCGCCGGCGCAGCTTCGCGGTCTCCATCGTGCTGGCCGGCATCGCGCTCGTCGGGCTCGCGGTCGCGCCAAGGCTGACGCCCGCCGCGGTGGCCGCCCTCATCGTCGGCATCGCCGCCGGCATGGCGTTCCTCACCGGCATCACGCTGATCGGCCGCGACGTCTCCGACGCGATGCGGGGCCGCGTCTTCGCGTTCATCCAGACCGGTGCCCGGGTGACGTTGCTCGGCAGCATCGCCGTCTCCGGCGTCCTCGTCGGCTTCGGGTCCTCACGCCGCCTGCACGTCGACCACATCCTCAGCATCGCCGTGGCCAGCGCCCGCGCCCTGCTGCTGCTGGCCGGGATCGGCGGCGTGTACCTCGGCTGGGTCTCGCTACGTCAGATCGACGACCGGCCGGGCGTACCGGTGCTCAAGGACCTCTCCGCCATCGCCCTGCGCCGCCCCATCGCGCCCTACCCGTCCGGCCCCACGATCCGGTCCGCTCCGATGAAGGTCAGGCCGTCGACCGACGGGCATCGACGTGTTCCGCGCCGGCTGAACGTGCGCTGAGCAAGCGCATTTCGTCCTAGGTGTTGCGCACTCTGGGCTAGCCGGTCGACATCGACACGACCGAGGATGTGGGTCACGGCCGAGGCAGTCCGTGTCTCGGCGTACGGTCCGGGCCTCGTTGTCCGGGCGCAAGACTTCTGTGCGCTATCGGTATCAGCGTCTCGCCCGTCATGCCGGGCAACCCGTTGCGGAGACCATGTGAAACGTATCCAGGTGAAACGTATCAACCGGGCGCGGCTGGCCGCGTCGATGTCGGCTGTCATCGTTGCCGCGCTTGGCTTCGCGATCGTCCGGGGGACGGTCGCCACGGCGGCGTCGTTCCCCGCCGAGTGTCCGTGGATGGACACGAGCCTGAGCGCCGACCAGCGCGCCCGGGTGCTGTTGGACCACAGCACGCTCGATCAGAAGACGCGCTGGCTCGATGAGCAGGCCGCGAACACGCCGACCCAGACCAGCTTCGGCGGCTCGGTATACCCGGTGCAGGTGCCGTGCACCCCGACCATCATCTACACCGATGGCCCGTACGGAGTGACCGGCCAGACCGGCGTGACCGCATTCCCGGCACCGATCTCCCAGGCCGCCAGCTTCGACCTGTCCACGAGTCTCCACAAGGGAGAAGCGGTCTCGACTGAGGCGTTCACAAAGCGGCGCAACGTCATCCTGGCCCCTGGCGTGGCCAGTGGCCGGACCCCACTGTCCGGCCGGACGCCGGAGTATTTCAGCGAGGACCCCTTGTTGGCCGGACTCATGGCCGGTGCCAACATCAGCGGGATCCAGGAGCACGACGACACGCCGACCGTCGCCGTGCTCAAGCACTACGTCGCGAACGAGCAGGAGCTCGACCGTCAGCGGTCTTCGTCCAATATAGACACTCGCACGATGCAGGAGATCTACACGCTTCCGTTCGGCATCGCCGTCGCCGAAGGCGACCCGGGCGGGGTGATGTGCTCGTACAACCAGGTGAACGGTGTCTACGCGTGCGAGAACAAGGCGACCCTGACTGACATCCTGCGCGACGAGTACGGATTCAGCGGGTACGTCGTGACGGACTTCGGCGCGACTCACTCGCTCACGTCGAACCCGCCGTCGCTCGTCGCCGGGCTCGACCAGGAGCTCAACCGTCCCCGGTTCTGGACTCCGACCACCCTGCACGCGGCACTGGCCGCCGGCACGATCACCGAGGCCGACATCGATCAGGCCGCGTTCCGGGTCGTCCGTACGATGATCAGGCAAGGTCTGTTCGACATACCGCTCCCTGCGACCGGCGTCACCGACGCGTCGACCCCGGCACACCAGGCGCTCGCACTCGACATGGCAGTCAAGGGCAGCGTTCTGCTTCGCAACGAAGGCGCCCTGCTGCCGTTGGGCGGACATCCGCGATCCATCGCCGTCATCGGCCCGACCGCGTCGAACACGCCGACCAACGGGATCAGCGCCCGGACGGTCTGTGACGGCGGCGTCAGCTGCCCGAACCCGGTCGCGGCCATCGACGCCATCACTGCTCGGGCCGCCGCCGACGGCAGTACCGTCATGTTCAACAACGGAGCCGACCTCGACTCCGCGGCGGCGACCGCGGCCGCCGCGGACGTGACGATCGTCTTCGGCTACAACACCCAAGGCGAGTTCAACGACCGGACCAACCTCGCCCTCGCGGGCAACGGGGACGCGCTGATCAGCGCGGTCGCCGCCGCCAACCCGCGTACGGTCGTGGTCCTGCAGAACGGCGGCCCGGTCGAGATGCCGTGGCTGTCCAGCGTCCGCAGTGTGCTCGAGGTCTGGTACGCCGGCGTGAACCAGGGCACGGCCATCGCTCAACTGCTGTGGGGCGACGCCAACCCGTCGGGCCGGTTGCCGGTGACCTTCCCGAAGTCGTTGGCCGATACACCCACCGCCGAATCGCCCGGTCAGTACCCCGGCGTGTTCGCTGACGGAACGACGGTCAGGCCGCCTGGCTCGATCGAGATCCGGCAGGTCAACTACGCCGAAGGCCTCGAGGTTGGCTACCGGTGGTACGCCAGCCAGGGCATCGAGCCGCTGTTCCCGTTCGGCTTCGGGTTGTCGTACACCACGTTCCAGTACAGCAAGCTGCAGATCACCCCGACCACGACCGACGGAGGCAAGGAGATCCGGATCCGGTTCACGCTGACCAACACCGGCGCCGTCGCCGGTACTGAAGTGGCGCAGGCTTACGTCACGCTGCCGAACTCGACCGGCGAGCCGTCCAAGCGGCTGGTCGGTTGGTCCAACGTGGCGCTGCAGCCCGGTGAGACCAAGCATGTGGAGATCACGCTGAGCGCGAGCGACCTCGCGACCCGGCATCTGCTCCAGTACTGGAACAACGGGACTGGCGCGTGGTCGACGGCCGACGGCTCGTACACCATCACGGTTGGCGGCTCGTTCAACACGAGCCTGGCCGACACCTTCACCGTCCATCACTCAGGCTGATCCCTGGTCGGGCGGGCACTGTCCACAGTGCCCGCCCGTCCTCAGGTGGGCTCCACGCTCAGCCGCGCCAGGTCGTCCTCGGTCAACCGCAGACTGGCGGCGCCGGCCGAGTCCACAATGGTGGCCGGGCGGGTGGCGCCGACCAGCGGCAACACCGGCGCGTCCTGCGCAAGCAGCCAGGCGAGCTGGACCCGCTGGACCGAGACGCCGTGCCGCTCGGCCACGGCCCGCACGGCGTCGTCAGGTGCCGACCGCCCGGCGCCACCTAGCGGCATGTACGCGAGGTAGGCGATCCCGCGATCGGCGCAGTGTCGCGCGGTGGGAAGGTCCGCGCGGTGCGCGTACGCCAGGCGGTTCTGCACAGACGCGATGGGCGCGACGGTTCGCGCCACCTCGATCTGCTCGATATCCACATTGGATAGACCGATGTTCCTGACCTTGCCCTCGTTCTGGAGCTCGCGAAGCGCACCCACGCTGTCGATGAGGGCCACCCGAGGGTCGACGTGATGCAGCTGGTAGAGGTCGATCGCCTCGGCGCCCAGGGCGCGCAGGCTCCGCTCGCAGTCGGCCCGCAGCGCGACCGGGCTGGCGTCGACCGGGAAGCCACCCTCCGCGCGGCGGTGGCCGCCCTTGGTCGCGACCAGGACGTCGGCCCGGTCGCCGAGTCCGTGCAGGGCAACGGCGACCGCGCTCTCGGCGAAGGACTCGAATCCGTCACGGGTGTAGGCGGGGGCCGTGTCGATGAACGTGACGCCGGCCGCGATGGCCGCTCGGACGGTGGCGACCGCGGCCTCGAACGAGATGCTGGAGAACGCCAGCGGCGCGGTTCCCAGGCCGATCGGGCCGACCATCCGGTCGCCGATGATTGCCCGCGATACAAGGTCCATTGTGGAGCTCAATGGCGCATCGTTGCCGCGGTGTGGCTGAACCGTTCGCGGTACGTGGTCGCGCTCATGCCGTAGTGGGCCCTGAACCGGCGGGCGAACAGGTTCTGGTCGGCCCACCCGACACTGTGGGCGATGTGGGTGATCGGATCGTCGGTGTGCAGCAGCATCGAGGCGGCGACCTCGACCCGGTGCCGGTTGAGGTAGGCGATCGGTGGGAGGCCTGTGGACGACTTGAACAGGCGCACCAGATGGCCGGGCGTGAGGTGCAGCGCCGACGCCAGCTCGGTCAGGGTCCACCGATGGGCCAGTCGCGACTCCATCACCCGCATGGCCGAGACCACCGCCGGATGGTTGGGCCCGCTGGGGGCTTCGGCGTTGTCCGTGTCGCGTCCGACCGCACGGGCCATCGCGCCCAGGAACAACGCCAAGCGGCCGATGACGTCGCCCCGGTGCAGCCCGATGGGGCCGTGCTGGAGCTGCTCCAGCGCATCCAGGTGCTCGACGCACTCCTTGAGCGCCTGACTGTCCAGGCGGGTCGTGAGCATTCCCCGCCGTTGCACGGCATACGGGCCGGTCCAGAGCAGGTAGCCCAGCATCGGATCCTCACGGGTCCAGGCCAACTCCCGCTGCAACAGCTCGGTGGAGAAGCACAGATTGAACAGGTCCAGGTCGCGGCAGTCCTCCATGCCGTGCCATACCCCGGGCCGGAGCAGGATCGCGTCACCCACCTGCAGACGCTGCCGGCCGGCGAGCGAGACGTGCGTTCCGCGGCCACCGGTCATCACCGCGATCTCGACGAAACTGTGCGTGTGCACCGGATGCGTGTCCTGGTGCAGGTAATGGCCGGCGTAGGCGAGCGAGCCGTCGGTGAAGAAGAGCAGCTCGCCAGCGCGGGTGACCGGGGGGTCCTGCATGCGTCACGGTACCGCGTCGTCGGGTCGTCGTCGGAGTGACATGCACATTTCGTGCTAGTACCCGCGCATCCCGTCCTATCCCGTCCTCATCCCCGTGACACAGGATCACACCGAAGACGACCACACACGTTTTGCAAACGCACGGAACCTCTTACCATCGTCCCTTCATCACTACGGAGGAGCAGTGCGACGTCGAATAATGGCTACGCTCGCCGCGGTAGTCCTGCTGGCCGCGTCCGCATGCACATCCAAGGGCTCGGACAATCCTGGCAACGGTGCCGTCGAGGTCGAGTTCGTCACCATTCAGCAGCCAACTGAGACGATCCCGACAATCCTGCAGTCGGTCATGGACGAGTTCGCCAAGACCCACCCGGGCAGCAAGCTCAAGCTCACCTATGTCCCGCAGGACCAACTGGACCAGAAGCTTCAGCTCCTGTCGGCCCAGGATGCCCTGCCGGAGATGTTCTTCGCACCAGGAACTCCGGCCGCGCAGACCGACATGGCCAAGTCCGGTAAGGCGCTCAACCTCGAGGACACGCTGACCAAGCTCGGCGTCTTCGACAAGATGGACCCGACCGCCGCCCAGATCATGCGCAACCAGCAGGGCGGCAAGGTGTACGCGCTGCCGTTCGAGCTGAATATCGAAGGCTTCTGGTACAACAAGAAGATCTTCAACGACAACGGTCTTCAGCCGCCGAAGACCTGGGACGACCTGCTCGCGACCGCGGCGACGTTGAAGGGCAAGGGAATCCAGCCGTTCTCGGCCTCCGGCATTCAGGGCTGGCCGTTGACCCGACTCGTCAGTGGGTACCTCTTCCGCACGCTCGGCCCCGACGCGTTGCAGAAGGTGGCCAGCGGCCAGGTGAAGCTGACCGACCCCAACTACGTCAAGGCCGCGCAGGCCGTCGCCGACCTCGGTGCCAAGGGCTACTTCGGGCCGGGTTTCGCGACGCTGGACTACAGCCCGGCGGTCGACGAGTTCATCCAGGGCAAGGCCGCCATGTTCTACATGGGCAGCTGGGCCATCGGCGACTACAACGACGCGACCCGCAACACGATGGGCGGACCGACCAACGTCGGCTACTTCCCGTTCCCCACGGTGTCGGGCGGTTCCGGCAGCGTCGACCAGGTCCCGATGAACGCCGGCCTGCCGATCATGATGTCGGCCAAGAAGTACAACGCCAACCCGGCGATGGCGGACTGGCTGAAGTTCCTCGCCCAGAACTACGGGAACACCGCGATGAGCCTGAAGGGTGCGATCTCCGGCTTCCCGGCCTCGACCCCACCGGCCAACCTGCCGGCGACCACGACCCTGGTGACCACTCAGATCAAGGCGGCCAAGCAGCCGCTGGGGTGGTTCGAGTCCCTGATGTCGGCCAAGGCGCAGGATGTGGCTCAGAAGAACGCCGCCGGGCTCGTCAACGGCAGCGTCTCCCCGGCCGACTTCATGTCCAAGGTGCAGACGGCACTGGCCGGTTAACACCCCGGATCCGGCCGCGGGCGGGAGGGCGGCCCTCCCGCCCGCGGTCGCCGTCAACTCAACCAGACTCGCGAACTCCCATAACCCCACGGAGGCCAGATGGAACGGATGCTGCGGGACCGGCGCGCGATCCTGGTGTTCGTCGGTCCGGCCCTGGCCGTCTACACGCTGATCCTGCTCGGCCCGATCCTCTGGTCGGTCGGGTACACGTTCTTCAGCGGTGGCATCATCACCGGCTTCAAGCCGTCGGGGTTGCACAACTACAGCAAGCTCATCGACGACAAGGCCTTCTGGAGTGCCGCCGGTGTGACCGTCCGGTACGGGGTCGCGGTCACGGTCGGCCAGGTCCTGCTCGGGTTGCTGCTGTCGCTGCTGTACGTGTTCTATCTGCGGCGCGCGTCCGGATTCGTTCGGACGCTGGTGTTCTTCCCGATCGTCCTGCCGACCGTCGCGGTTGCGCAGTTGTTCGTGAAGCTGTTCCAGATCGCGCCGCAGCCGGGTCTGGTCAACGCGGCGCTCGACGGCGTCGGCCTGCAGAGCGCGACTCAGGACTGGCTCGCCTCGCCGACGGCGGCGTTCTGGATCCTCGTCACCATGGACGTCTGGCGATCCATGGGCTTCTACGCGGTTCTGCTGTACGCCGGGTTGGTCGACATTCCCCAGGACATGCTGGAGTCGGCCCGGATCGATGGCGCCGCCGGGCTCCGGCTGTTCCGCAGCGTCATCCTGCCGCTGCTCGCCCCGGTGCTGCTGTCGTCGGTCATCTTCAGCATCAACGGGACGCTCAAGGTCTTCGACTCCGTGTTCGCGCTGACCCGTGGCGGGCCGGGCGACGCCACCACACCACTGACGGTCTACATGTACAACACGGCGTTCACGTACGGCGACTACGGCTATGGCAGCACGATCGCCATGGCCCTGACCATGCTCTGCCTCGTGGTCACGGTCGTCATCTTCCGATTCGCGCGAAGGGACGCCACGGTATGACCCAGCAGACGCTCGAGGAGCGCCGCGTCGCGCCGGCCGGTCCGACCGGCACCGGTGTCCGCGGCCGCCGCACGATCCGGACCCAGCTGGGCCGCCTGCCCTTGCGCCTGGCGGTGGCTCTGCTTCTGGTCATCGAGGTGGTACCGCTGGTGTGGTTGCTGCTCTCCTCACTCAAGCAGGAGCGGGAGTTCTCCGGCCGTTCGGTCTGGGCGCTGCCGGAGGGCCTGTACTGGCGCAACTACGAGCGGGCGTTCACCGTCGGCAACATGGGCGTGTACCTGAAGAACAGCATCGTCGCCACGTTCCCCTCGCTGGCCGCGATCCTCGTGCTGTCGGTCGCGGCCGCCTTCGGCCTGGAGGTGATGAAGTGGCGTGGCCGCAACGGCGTCCTGCTGCTCTTCCTCGCCGGCATCATGATCCCGCTGCAGATGGTGTTGCTGCCGCTGTTCACCGCGTACTTCAAGCTCCACCTCATCGACAACCTGTTGTCGCTGATCATCACGTACACCGCGTTCGGGCTGCCGCTGAGCATCTTCCTCATGGTCGGCTACTACCGGGTGATCCCACGGGACGTGCTCGAGGCCGCGGCGATCGACGGCGCCGGTCTGTTCCGCACGTTCGTGCAGATCACGGTGCCGATGGTGCGTAACGCGATCCTGACGATCGGGCTGGTCCAGTTCTTCTTCATCTGGAACGACCTGTTGCTGTCGCTGACGTTCATCGGTGACGACGATCTGCGGACGGTCCAGACCGGCCTGCTCAACTTCGTCGGCCAGTACGGGCAACGTCAATGGGGACCGACGTTCGCCTCGGTGTGCATCGCGGTCTTCCCCACGCTCGCCATATACCTCCTGCTGAACCAGAAGGTCATGAAGGGCCTCACGGCCGGATCCATCAAGGGCTGACCGCGCCGACCGCCCACGGCCGCGAACACGTCGAGGAGAGCAACCGCACGATGACCACCGCGCACAACGTACGGGTGACGTCGCTGACGTGCGAGCACCTCCGTGAACCCCTCGGGATCGGCGTACCGCGGCCCCGGCTGTCCTGGTCCGTGGCGACCGCCGCACCCAACTGGGTCCAGTCCGCCTACGAGATCGAGGTGTCGGGCACCTCGACCGGACGGGTCGAGTCGGCCGAGTCCGTCCTCGTCGCCTGGCCCTCGGCCGACCTCGGCTCCCGCGATCGTTGCGGCGTCCGGGTCCGGGTGTGGGGGAGCGACGGTACGGCCAGCGACTGGAGCGACCCGATCCACGTGGAGGCCGGGCTGCTCGCCGCCGACGACTGGCGCGCCGCGGCCGCCTCCGTTCCGGCCGCGTGGCACCGTCCGCCTCCGGGCCCGGCCTTCCATCTCCGCCGTGGTTTTCACGTGCGGGGTCCGGTTGTCCGGGCCCGTCTCTACGCCACGGCGCACGGACTGTACGAGCTGTCCCTCAACGGCCAGACCGTCGGGGACAGCCTTCTCACACCGGGATGGACGAGTTACCGCCACCGCCTGCGCTACGCCACCTACGACGTGACCGACCTGCTGCGGCCGGGCGGGAACGCGATCGGGGCCAGCCTGGCCGACGGCTGGTACCGCGGCCGGCTCGGCTTCCGAGGTGGCCTCACCGAGGTCTACGGCGATCGGGTCGCGCTCATCGCTCAGCTGGAGCTGACCCTCGCCGACGGCACCAGGCAGGAGATCTGCACCGACGGCGCGTGGACCTGCCATCCGGGCCCCGTACGCTCCGCCGGCCTGTACGAGGGCGAACACCACGACGCGCGCGACGAGCTCCCGGGCTGGAACACGGCCGGCTACGACGACCGCGACTGGACACCGGTCGAGACCCTCGGACTCGAACCATCCCCGCTGGTGGCGCCGACCGGGCCGCCTGTCCGTCCGATTGAGACGGTCAGGCCCCGCTCCGTCGACCGTGGGTCGGACGGGTCGTTGATTGTCGACTTTGGACAGAACCTCTCCGGCCGACTCCGCATCCGCGTCCGGGGGGAGCGTGGGCAGACCGTGACGCTGCGCCACGCCGAGGTGCTCGACCGGGGCGAGCTGGCCACGCGTCCACTGCGGACCGCCGCCCAGGAGGACCGGTACACGATCGGCTCGGACGACCGGACGCAGACGTGGGAGCCGCGCTTCACGATCCACGGTTTCCGGTACGCCCAACTCGAGCATTGGCCAGGTCAGCTCGGCGACGGGGACGTCGAGGCCGTGGTGTGCCACACCGACATGCGCCGTACGGGCTGGTTCGACTGCTCTCACCCGCTGTTGAACCGCTTGCACGACAACGCCGTCTGGAGCATGCGGGGCAACTTCGTCGATCTGCCCACCGACTGCCCACAGCGCGACGAGCGGCTCGGGTGGACCGGCGACATCCAGGTGTTCGCCCCCACCGCGTCATTCCTGTACGACTGCGCCGGGATGCTCACGTCGTGGCTCGAGGATCTCGCCGCCGAGCAACGCCAGTACAAAACCGTGCCGCACTACGTGCCATGGCTGCCGCTCATCTTCAGCCTCGAGCCCGCGGCGGCCTGGGGCGACGCTGCCGTCATCGTGCCCTGGGTCCTCTACCAACGCTTCGGCGACACGGGCCTGCTCCGCCGGCAGTACTCGAGCATGACCGCGTGGGTCGACCAGATCATCGGGCTGGTCGGGGACAACCTGTTGTGGGACAAGGGCTTCCAGTTCGGCGACTGGCTCGACCCGGCGGCCCCGCCGGACCTGCCCGGGGCGGCGCTGACCGATCGCTACCTGGTGGCCACGGCGTACCACGCCTACACCACCCAGTTGCTGGCCGAGATCGCGGCGGTCCTCGACGAGGCTGACGACCACCTCCGCTACGCCGCCCACGCGGCCGCCGTCCGGCAGGCGTTCGCTGACGAGTTCCTCGCTCCCTCCGGACGCCTGTCCAGCGACACCCAGACCGCCTACGCGTTGGCGCTGCAGTTCGAGCTGCTGCCCAAGCCGGAACAGCGTGAGCGGGCCGGGCGCCGCCTCGCCGAACTCGTCGCGCAGGGGGGCCACCGCATCGGCACGGGTTTCGTCGGGACACCGCTCATCTGCGATGCGCTCACCGCCGCCAGCGAGGTCGACACCGCGTACCAGTTGCTCCTGCAGACCCGCCACCCGTCCTGGCTGTACCCGGTCACTATGGGAGCCACGACGATCTGGGAGCGCTGGGACAGCCTGCTCCCGGACGGGACCATCAACCCGAGCGGCATGACCTCGTTCAACCACTACGCCCTCGGCGCGGTCGCTGACTGGCTGCACCGCACCGTCGCCGGGCTCGCCCCCGCCGCGCCCGGCTATCGGCTCATCCGGGTCGCCCCACGGCCTGGTGGCGGACTGACCCACGCGCAGGCCGAGCATCACACGCCGTACGGCCCGGCGGCGGTTGCCTGGACCCGTACCGGTACCCGGTTCGACCTGACGGTGACCGTGCCGCCTGGTGCGCATGCCCGGGTCGAGCTGCCCGCGCCGGACGTGATGCCGGTCGAGATCGGGTCGGGCACCCATCACTTCACGTGTGCCGTGCGAGCGGCGGCGGACGATCCGACGGCGGCCGAGCCGACCAACCTTCACGTAGGCGACGACGTCTGACGCCGGCCGACCGGGCGCCGGTGAGGGGGTAGCGTCGGTCCCATGACCGACGAGTCGTTTCGCGCCGTCGACATCGAGCGCACCGGAGCCCGCCAGTACGCGGCCCGCAACGCCCGCGGTGGCGTTATCCAGATCGGCAGCGGCGGCGGGGACACCTTCACCCCGGTGGAGCTGTTCCTCGCCGCGATCGGCGCGTGCGGCGCGATCGATGTGGACGCGATCACCAGCAAGCGCGCGGAGCCGACCGTGTTCCGGGTACGGGTGACCGGCGACAAGATCCGGGACGCGGCCGGCAACCGGATGGAGAACCTCGCGGTGGAGTTCACGGTGACCTTCCCGGAGGGCGAGGCGGGCGACGCGGCCCGGGCGATGTTGGACCGCTCGGTCCAGATGTCCCACGACCGGCTCTGCACCGTCTCCCGGACGGTCGAGGTGGGTACGCCGGTCGCTTCGCGACTCACGACCTGAACGGCGGGCCGAGGGAAAAGCCTTCGGCGGCAAGGTAACCGCGAACCGCGACCTCGAGTTCGGCGGGCCACGGCACGGCGTATGTGGCCGCGATGAGCCGAGCCTCGCGCAGGAAGACCGAGATCGCCGCGTCGCGAGCGTGGTCGAGCGCGGCGCGGTCCGCGGTCGGGACGGGGAGCGCGGTCAGGGTTTCGCGCTGCGCGGCGGTGAGCTTGACGCTCCACTGCTTGGGCCCCATGCCCGGCATCGGCTTGTTCGCCTCGGTGAAGAGCTCGTACAGGTGTAGCTGGATGGTCTGAACGCCGACCTGCCCGAGCAGCCAGTCCTGGCGCACGTGGACGACGGGCCAGTTCGCCTGCTGGCGCAGGGTCTCCTCGATGAGCCAGGCGATGCGGTCGGTGTCCGGGCCGGGGTCGTCGGGCGGCGGGACGAGGGCGTCGACCCCGTCCCGGTCCAACACCACGACGCGCCGGCGCAGCGTTGTCGGGGTGTCCGGCACGGCGCTCACCGAGCAGGAGATGACGTCGAGGCGTTCGCCGGTCGGCGTCAGGCAGTAGAAGGAACCCGGCCCGATCGGGCGGGCGACGACGGTGGGCGTGATCGCGGCCAGCCAGTCGCGCCACTGTCCCGCGAACTCCTCGAAGTCGGCGTCGCGAACCGCGACGGACAGGTCGAGGTCGGAGCCGGCGTCGGCGGCTCCACGACCGCACGCGCCGTGCAGCCACACGGCGCGCACCCGGTCGTCGGCGCTGAACACCTCGAGCGCCCGGTCGTAGAGCGGAAGGTACCGGGCTGGAAGTCCGGACAGTTGCGGCGGTCGCTCCGTCACGACATCGATCATCCTCACTGAGCGTGTTTCGTACCACTTCTCTATGTTCTGATCCGCCGCTGAGGCCGTCCTAGCGCTGGTAGGGCGGGTCCGCGTTTTCCCTTGTCCTGTCTTGATCGACAGCCGATTATGCCCCGGGCCGTTCCCTAAACGGCTCGGGGTCGCTATCTATATGGGGAGAGCAACATATCAACACCTATGAAAGGAAGCGTCGTGACACGATCCAGACGTTCACTGGCCCTGGGCTTCTCGCTCGTGGTCGTCGCCGCGGCCATGGTCGCTACCGCGCCATCGGCTGCAGCTACCCCCTCCTCCCCAGCCATCACCGACCCGGACGGTTTCGCCGCCAACCAGGTCGCCGCGCTCGTCAACAGCCGTCCCGCCTACCTGTTCGCCAGCGACAACGAGACTTTTGTCCAGGGCGCGGCCATCGCCTCCGGCGGCCTGCGCTACATCCCCTTCCAGCGCAAGTACGGGTCGCTGCCGGTCGTCGGCGGCGACTTCGTCATGGTGACCAACAGTGCCGGGCAGAACGTCGCCTCGTCAGTGGCGATGACCAAGCCGATCGGCGACCTGTCCCTGACCCCCTCTCTGACCAGCGCCGCCGCTGAGGCGGTCGCCACCAAGCAGCTCGGCAGCGTGTCCAAGATCGAGGGCACGCAGCTCGCCGTGAACGCGCTCGGTGACTCTCCCCGGCTGGTCTGGGAGTCCACGATCCAAGGCACCGGCGCCGAGGGGTACAGCCGCCTGACCGTCGACGTGGACGCGCTGACCGGCGCAGTCCTGCGTACTCAGGAGCACGTTCTGCACGGCAGCGGCACCGCCGCCTGGAACGGCCCGAACCCGGTGACCCTCAACACGACCCAGTCCGGATCGACCTTCAGCATGCGTGACCCGACCATCACCAACCTGTCCTGCCAGGACGCGGCGAACAACACCACGTTCAGCGGCACGGATGACAACTGGGGCAATGGCAACGCCACCAACCGGGAGACCGGTTGCGTCGACGCGCTCTTCACCGCCCAGACCGAGGCCCGGATGCTCTCGCAGTGGCTCGGTCGCAACGGCATGGACGGCGCCGGCGGCGCCTGGCCGATCCGGGTCGGCCTGAACGACCTCAACGCGTTCTACGACGGTACGCAGGTGCAGGTCGGCCACAACTCGGCCAACCAGTGGATCGGCTCGCTCGACGTGGTCGGGCACGAGATGGGCCACGGGGTGGACGACCACACCCCGGGTGGCATCTCCGGCTCCGGTACGCAGGAGTTCGTGGCGGACACGTTCGGCGCGTCCACCGAGTGGTTCGCCAACGAGCCGGCGCAGTTCGACGGCCCCGACTTCACCGTCGGCGAGAAGATCAACCTTCAGGGCAACGGTCCGATCCGCAACATGTCCAACCCGTCCACGGTGGGCGACCCGAACTGCTACTCCTCCTCGATCCCCAACGCCGAGGTGCACGCGGCGGCCGGTCCCGGCGACCACTGGTTCTACCTGCTCGCCGAGGGCACCAACCCGACCAACGGCCAGCCGACCAGCCCGACGTGCAACAGCACCACCATCACCGGCATCGGCATCCAGAACGCCATGAAGATCATGTACAACGCGATGCTGATGAAGACGACGGCCAGCTCGTACCTGCGGTACCGGGTCTGGACGCTGCAGGCGGCCAAGAACCTGTTCCCGACGTGCAACGAGTTCAACGTCGTCAAGGCCGCGTGGAACGCGGTGAGCGTTCCGGCGCAGTCCGGTGAGGCGACCTGCACCGGCCCGACCAGCCTGTCGCTGGCCAACCCCGGCAACCGGACCTCGGTGGTCGGCACCGCGACCAGCCTGACCCTGTCCGCGTCCGGCGGCACCTCGCCGTACACCTTCTCCGCCACCGGTCTCCCGGCCGGCCTGAGCATCAACGCCTCCACCGGCGTCATCTCCGGCACCCCGACCACGGCCGGCACCTCGTCGGTGACGGCGACGGTGACCGACAGCGCGACCCCGACCCACGCGACCGCCAGCGTCTCCTTCACCTGGACGGTCAACCCGGCCGGATCGTGCAGCAGCCCCGGTAACAAGATCACCAACGGTGGCTTCGAGAGTGGCAACACTCCGTGGTCGGCGACCGCCGGTGTTCTCGGTAACACGTCCGGACAGACGGCCCACGCCGGCACCAGGTACGCCTGGCTCGACGGTTACGGCACGACCCACACCGACACGCTGTCCCAGTCGGTGACCCTGCCCGCCGGGTGCAGCACGTACACCCTCGTGTTCTGGTTGCACATCGACTCGGCCGAGACGACGACCGTGACCCAGTTCGACAAGCTGACCGTTCAGGTCGGCACGACGACCGTGGCCACGTTCTCCAACCTCAACAAGGCCACCGGCTACGTGCAGCGGACGGCCAACCTGGCGGCGTTCGCCGGCCAGACCGTGACCCTCAAGTACACCGGTACGGAGGACTCCTCGTTGCAGACCTCGTTCGTCATCGACGACGTGGCGATCAACGTGTCCTGATCCTCGGGCTGATCCCCACCCGATGAACGGGCGGTGGTCACCGCGGGCAACCCCGCGGTGGCCACCGCCCCCGTCTGCCGGCGTTGCGCCCGGGCACAGCGCGGCCGATGATGCTCGTGGGCGCCGTTACTGATATCGAGGAGGGGCCGTTCGTTGATTCGTCACCGCGGCCCGCGTTACCTCGACCCGCGGACCGGCCACGAGCCGGTCCGACCACAGTAGACGGAGGTTACGCCTGATGTCTGTCGCCACGCGTCCGCGCCTTCGCGCGGGCGCCGTCGTCATCGCCGTCATCGCGATGGTCACCGGATCGTCGGTCCCGGTGCACGCCGACCAGTCCGATCCCGGCGTGCACATCCGCGTGCTGTCCAGCCGGCCCGACCAGGTCACCGGCGGCAACGCGCTCGTCCAGGTGCAGGTACCGGACGGCTTCCCCCTCTCCGAGGTAACGCTGCTGCGCAACGGCACGGACGTGACCGGCGAGCTGCACCCCGACGCCCAGGGCGGCTCGCTCGTCGGACTCGTCGACGGACTCAACCTCGGCACCAACACGCTCGTCGCCTCGGCGGTTGGAGTGCGGGGCCGCCCGAGCGTGAGCCTGACGCTGACTGACTTCCCGGTCAGCGGCCCGATCTTCTCCGGGCCGCAGCAGCAGCCGTTCGTCTGCAAGACCGAACAGTCGGGGCTCGGCCAGCCGTTGGTGGACAACCAGAACCACACCGGCCTGCCCGTATTCGCGCTGGACGCGAATGGCGCCAAGACGACTCAGATCGTCGGCTGGAGCGCCAACTGTGCGACGACGACCCGGGTCGTCTACGTCTACCGCACCACCGGCAACCAGTGGAAGCCGCTCCCGGCCGACCACAGCCGGCCGGCCGACCTGGCGACCACGACGACGCTGGACGGCACGACCCGCGACTTCATCGTCCGGTGGGAGCGCGGCACCATCAACCGGTTCATCTACAGCCTCGCCATGCTCGCGCCGCTGACCGACAGCCCGGCCAACCCTGACGACTCGGCCTGGAACCATCGGCTCATCTACAGCTTCAGCTCCGGCGGGGTGGGCATCGGCCACCAGCAGGGCACGCTGGGCACGACGCCGGATGGCATGTTCCAGGCGACCCAGGGACTCGCCGCCGGATACGCGGTGGCCTACTCGACCGGCAACGTCACCGGCGTGCACTACAACCTGCAGCTCGCCGGCGAGACCGCGCTCATGGTGAAGGAGCACTTCATCGAGGAGCACGGCGTCCCGCTCTACACCGTCGGCGTCGGCGCGTCCGGCGGCGGCCTGCAGCAGTACGTGTACGGCCAGGACTTCCCGGGCCTGATCGATGCCGCGATCCCCGTGTACGCGTACCCGGACGAGGTCACCCAGGCCATCCACGTCGGTGACTGCGAGTTGCTCGAGTACTTCATGGACGTCACCGATGCCGGGAACCCGATGTGGCAGGACTGGACCAAACGGTCGATGCTGATCGGGCTCAACGGCAGCAACACCGTGCGCAACCCGTACACCGCCCGCCTCGGGTCGGACGAGTGCGTCAACGGCTGGCGCGGACTCACCCCGCTGATGCTCAACCCGAAGTTCGGCTCCGCCGGTTCGAACCAGGCCCTGATGGAGCCGGCCGGCGTGATGGACACGGTCAAGTGGGACCACTACGACGACCTGCGCAACATCTACGGGGTCAACCCCGACGGGTACGCCAAGCAGACGTACGACAACGTCGGTGTGCAGTACGGCCTGCAGGCCCTGGTCGACCACCAGATCACGCCCGAGGAGTTCCTCAAGCTCAACGCGACCGTCGGTGGTTGGAAGAGCTCGGAGGACATGGTGCAGGAGGGCGCGCCGTTCGTGCCGGGTGGCAGCTTCGACCCGTGGAGCTCGCGCAACATGAAGCTCAGCCCTGACGGTGGCGCCACCCCGGCAGCGCGTACCGAGGGCGACCTCGACGCGATCAGGGCCGCGTACGACAACGGGTTGGTGTTCACCGGTCGCATCGACATTCCGGTCATCGACTGGCGGCACTACCTGGAGGATGCCCTCAACATGCACAACAGCCGGCAGTCGTTCGCGAGCCGGCAGCGCATCATCGAGGCCAAGGGCAACGCCGACAACCAGGTGATCTGGTTCACCGACGCGCGCCCGAACGGACCGCAGACCGATGCGATCGGCCTGGCGTTCCAGGTGATGGACCAGTGGTTGGCCAACATGCGAGCAAACCCGGACCGCGGCGTGGTCGGCAACAAGCCGGCGCAGGCGACCGACCGGTGCTTCGCCACCGACGGCACGCCGATCGCGGCCGGCCCGCATGTCTGGGACGGAATCCTCAACGACCAGCCGGCGGGTGAGTGCACGCAACGGTTCCCGATCCACTCCACGTCGCGGGTCATCGCGGGCGGACCGTTCGACGAGGACGCCTTCAAGTGCCAGCTCGAACCCGTCGCCACGGCGATCGCCCATGACGCGTACGGCGACTGGCAACCGGACAAGGCCCAGCGCGATCGGCTCGAGCAGATCTTCCCCACCGGGGTCTGCGACTACGACAAGCGCCCGGCCGACCTCACCAACAAGTAGCCACACGGACCTGCCAGCCGTCGCTTACGGCGGCTGGCAGGATTGGCCCGTGACCGATACCGATACGCGCCGGGACCGGATGCGCGACGACGTCCGGAGGTGGCACGCCAGTCAGACCCGCAACGGTGGACGCCTTCCAGACTCCGACCGTTCCGTTTGGCCGGTTGGCCGGCAGCCTGGAGACGGCCGCGGCGGTGGCCGCCTCGACGACCACCGCCGCACCCGCCAAGCAGATCAACGCAACGGGCTGAAGAACTCGCGAATGTCGCGGCAGGTCTGCTCCGGCTCGAGGTGCGCCGCGTAGTGGCTCCCGGACGGGTACCGGTGCCACGACGTGATGTTCGCGTGGTCGCGGTCGGCGAAGCGGCGGATCGAGATGAAGTCGCCGTGGCCCATCGCCAGCCCGAGCGGAACGGTGGTCGGCCCGGTGGGCGGGGTGGCCCGCGCGTTCTCGTAGTACAGCCGGACCGAGGATCCGGCGGTACCCGTGAGCCAGTAGAGCATCGCGTTGGTGAGCACGAAGTCCTGGTCGAGCTCGGGCCCCATCAGCTGGGTGTTCCAGCCGAGCAGCCCGGCCGGCGAGTCGACGATCGCGTGTGACAGCGTCGCCGGCTGCTGGGACTGCAATTGGTTGAACGCACCGAGGTTCGCCCAGAACCAGTTGAGCACACCCAATCCGGCCTGCTCCTCTTCGGACAGTCCCGCGAACTCGGCCGGATCGCCGGACGGGAACGAGAAGACCTGGGTGACGTGAACGCCGACCACGCCGTGGGGGTCGAGCCGGCCGACCTCCGGCGAGATCATCGAACCGGCGTCGTTGCCGACCGCGCCGTAGCGGGTGTAGCCGAGCCGGTGCATCAGCTCGACCCAGGCCGCGGCGATGCGGCCGTTGTGCCAACCGGGTTCGGTCGTCGGACCGGAGAAGCCGTAGCCGGGCAGCGACGGGATTACCACGTCGAAGGCCTGCGAAGGGTCGGCGCCGTGCGCCCGCGGATCGGTGAGCGGGCCGATGACGTTCAGATACTCCACAATGGACCCGGGCCAGCCGTGGGTCAGGATGAGCGGCAGCGCGTCCGGCTCGGGCGACCGTACGTGCAGGAAGTGCACCAGCTGGCCGTCGATCGTCGTCGTGAACTGGGGATGGGCGTTGATCCGGGCCTCCCACACACGCCAGTCGTAGCCGTCGCGCCAGTACCCGACGAGGTCCCGGACGTAGTCGGTCGGCACACCGAACTGCCAGCCGGCCGGGCGCTGGGCCCCGGGCGGCAGGTCGGGCTGCTCGGCGTCGGTCGGAAGCGAGTCGGCAAAGCGGGTGCGCGACAGCCGCGCCTGCAGGTCGTCGAGGTCGCTCTGTGGGATGTCGATGCGGAACGGTCGAATGTCGGTCATGCCCACCACGCTACGAGGCACCTAGGAACGCTTCGTTCCTAATGGTCGAGCACAATCGAGGAATGTTGGAGACCTCGGCCCGCCTGCTGCGACTGCTCGCGCTGCTGCAGAGCCGGCGGGACTGGACCGGCGCCGAGCTGGCCGACCGCCTCGGCGTGACCGCTCGAACCGTACGCAACGACGTGGAACGCCTGCGGCGATTGGGATATCCGGTGCTCGCCGACCGGGGCAACGTCGGCGGCTACCGCCTCGGCGCGGGTGGGTCGTTGCCTCCGCTGCTGCTCGACGACGAGGAGGCGGTCGCGGTCGTGGTCGGGCTGCGGGCCGCCGCGGGTGGCGCCGGTGGGGGGGCCGTCGCCGGCATCACCGAGTCGGCCGTGCGTGCGTTGGCCAAGCTCGAGCAGATCCTGCCGCCAGCCGTACGGCGCAAGGTCCACGCGCTCGCCGCGCATCTGGTGTCCGTGCCACCCGACCGGGCCGTGCCGACCGTCGACCCGGAGCTGCTGACCCGGCTGGCCGCGCTCTGCCGGGACCAGGAACGGCTGCGGTTCGACTACACCACCCACGCCGGTACCGAAGCGGTGCGCACGGTCGAGCCGTACCAGCTGGTGAACTGGGGCCGGCGTTGGTATCTCGTCGCGTTCGATGTGGACAGTCAGGACTGGCGGACGTTCCGGGTCGACCGGATCCGCGTCCGCACTCCGACCGGTCCCCGTTTCCAGGCCCGGCGACTGCCGGCCGACGACCTCGCGGCGTACGTCTCGAGCCGCACCTCGGCCGCGGCCTGGCGCTACCGGTCCCGGGTCACCGTCCACGCCTCGGCCGAGTACGTTCTGCAGCGCATCAACCCGGCCGTCGGTACGGTCGAGGCGATCGACGACAACTCGTGCGTGCTCGACACCGGCGCGGACACGCTCGACACGCTCGCCGTCTATCTCGGGATGCTCGACGTCGACTTCTCGGTGACCGAGCCGGCCGAGCTCGTCGAGCACGTCCGTGCGCTGGCGGCCCGCTATGCCCGCGCGACCGTACGGTTAGTCGATCCACCCCAGGGGTAGGCCGACAACAGCCCATCTGAAGGGAGAAACGTCATGAGGGGTGCGGTGGCGACCGCGGAGGTCGACATCAACGCGACGCCGGCGAGGGTCTGGGACGCTCTGGTCGACCCGAAGCAGATCCGCCGGTACATGTTCGGTTCGCAGGTCGAGACCGACTGGCATCCGGGTCACCCGATCGTGTGGAAGGGCGAGTACGAGGGGCGCCCGTACGAGGATCGGGGGGAGGTGCTCGAGGTCCATCCGATGCGCCGGCTCAAGGTGACCCACTTCAGCCCGATGAGCGGCAAGCCCGACCTGCCGGCGAATTACCACACATTGACGTACGACCTGGAGCTCCGCGGTGACCGTACGCACGTCGTGCTGACCCAGGACAACAACGCCAACGACGACGAGGTCAAGCACTCCACGGCGAACTGGAAGTCGATGCTGGCCGGCCTCAAGGACTTCGTCGAATCCGACTGACCCGCGGCCTGACGACGAGAGCTGACCCGCGGCATGACGACGGGAACTGACCCGCGGCCTGACGACGGGAACTGACCCGCGGGTCAGCTCTCGTTCTGGTCGCCGTCCTTGCCACCCTTCGAGGCCTTCCCCTTCGCCTGGGTGGGGACGGCGTGCTTCTTCGCCTGGCCGGGCGGTGCCGGTGTGGCCCTGGGGGCCGGCGCGGCTCCTGGGACCGCTGATGTCCCACCGGCGGCTTCCTGGGGCGGGGCGGCGAGCGAACCTTGTACGGCCGGCCCTTGTACGGCCGGCGGCGCCGCGGCGT
>Ga0068864_100000901_pt1 | contig 24987 bp, 19 predicted proteins | sample KBSSwiS72_FD_66586 | JGI IMG/M metagenome (GOLD analysis project Ga0068864, IMG submission 66586) | Switchgrass rhizosphere microbial communities from Kellogg Biological Station, Michigan, USA - KBS Switchgrass S7-2 | ecosystem: Host-associated > Plants > Roots > Rhizosphere > Soil ... | reverse complement strand
CGCGTGCCGTGTCTCTCCGGCTGCAAGTTTCCGGGGAATATCGCGCTTGGTGCGTCTGCCAAGACCAAGATACGCCTCAACCAGCTCGAGCCGGCGGACGCGGACGATTTGGTGGTCCTGGCCGAACGCTATGCCGCTTCGCCTACCGGCGAGGTTCCCGAAAATGAATGGCCCGATTGCCTCAAGGGTCGTCTCGCCGCCGTGATCAGACCGCGCCTCTAAGACGCGAATGAAAGCCGCGGGGGAAGCCGTCGGAAGAGCGGTTACCCCAGATTTAGGAGTAAGGACTGATGGCCACAACGCTTTTCAAGAACGTACGGGTCCTCGATGCAACAGGCGAAAGACCTTATTCTGGCGATGTGCTGATCCAAGGCAACCGGATCGCGAAGGTCGAGCGCAACCTCAACACGATCACGGGTGACAACCATCGTATCGTCGAAGGGCACGGCATGACTCTAATGCCAGGGCTATGCGACGCGCACGCCCATTTCAGCTGGATCGATCAGCCCACGTTGGACGCAATCGGCATGTTACCGACGGAAGAGCATTTGCTCGAATCGATGCGCTCGGCGGCGACCTATCTCGACATGGGTTTTACGTCCTGCCTGGGAGCCGCGGCCGCAAAGCCCCGTTTGGATGTCGTCATCCGCAACTATATCAATTCCGGAAAAATACCCGGGCCGCGGTATTACGCGGCCAGCACCGAGATCGCAACTATCGGCGGTCTCGGTGACCTTAACCCAGGTCACGTCGCCGCCTACACATTCGTCGAAGTGATTAACGGTCCCATGGAGATGCGCGCCTGTGTGCGCCGTTTCTTGAAGGAGGGCGTCGACAATATTAAGCTCAACCTGTCTGGTGAGAATATCACAGGCATGGAAGCCGAGCGTACGCCAATGGCGGACGACGAGGTCGCTGAAGCTGTCCAAGAAGCGCGGCGCAAGCCCGGCACTCGCGTCTTGGCGCATGCGCGTTCAGACGGGAGTGTGCGGCAATGCCTGACACACGGCGTCGATATAATCTATCATGCAAGCTACGTGGCAGACGAGACGATTGAGAGGCTGGCCGCTGTCAAGGACAAGCATATTATAGGACCGGGCGTCGCTTGGCTCTACCAGACCTGCTACAATGCTTCGGATTGGGGTATTACGCCCGATGTAGCCCGTCAGATGGGTTATTATCGCGAACTCGAGGCGAGTATCGCTGGCGTGAAAAAAATGAAGGCTGCCGGCATCCGTATCGTGCCCGGTGGTGACTATGGTTTTGCCTGGACGCCGCACGGCACCTACGCAAAAGATCTAGAGTATTTCGTCGATCTCTACGGTTTCACACCGATGGAAGCGATTATGTCGGCGACCAAGACGGGCGGTGAAGTCATGCTCATGCCTGATGAGCTAGGCTTGGTGAAGAACGGATATCTTGCCGATCTGATCCTCGTCGATGGCGATCCGCTCGCTGACATCACGATCCTTCAGGACCGTACCCGTATTACAGCGGTGATGAAGGATGGTGCGTTCCATCGCGAACCGCCGCAAGCATTCGTCAGTCGAATGGCTCTAGCCGGCTAGAGCCGCTGGGCGCGCAGCTCGCAGAAACAAGATCCAATAAATCAAATTTGCCAACGAACAAGAGGGGAAGCAAAATGGCCTTCAACCAATTCAAATCAAGTATGCTGGGGTCTTCGGCGGTGGGGCTGCTGGGGCTTTCTGCTGTCGCCTTTTGCAGCGAAGCCGCAGGTGCGCAGACGACGGTGCCGGTATCTGCGCCCGCCGCGATGTCGGGAAACTCCCAGACTACTGCCGCACCGCCATCTAATGCCGCAGCGCCGGCGTCGCTTCCAGCGGAGACGGCATCTACGTCTGCCGAAGGGGATGGCGCAGAAATCACTGTCACGGGGACCTTGCTGCGCGGAGTTGCGCCGGTAGGCACCAATGTGGTGAGCTTCAGCAGAATGGACCTGCGTGCGACGGGGCTTGCGAACACAAACGACATCCTGGCCCAAATACCTCAGGTGAATACTTTCCTGACCCTGCCAAGACCTACCGCCGACGGCGCCACTGCGGTTAATCGCCCCAGTCTGCGAAACCTGGATCAGGTGACGGGTTTCAGCGGGGGGTCGAGCACGCTTATCCTTTTGAACGGACATCGCATGGTGGGCGCCGGCATCATCAGCACCACGCCCGACCCGGGCGTATTGCCGCCGAGCGTTATTGAGAGGGTCGAAGTTGTGCCAGACGGCGGATCTTCGATCTACGGGTCCGATGCGATAGCAGGCGTCATTAATTTTATAACTCGCAAACGATATGACGGAGTCAGTGCAGACGCACGTTTCGGCATCGCAGATCATTATAAGCAGTATAACGCATCCGTAATCGCTGGTCGAGATTGGGGATCCGGGTCCGCATATGTTAGCTATGAGTATTTCTCACATGATGATATTATCAACAGTGAGCGAGACTACTACCAGGTTGATCTCCGATCGCAGGGTGGGTCTGATTTCCGGACCCAAAATTGTCCTACTCCGAACATCATTGCGGGCGGAGTGACCTATGCGCTGCCGGGACGTGCGGCGGGTACACGGAACCTGTGTGCGCCAACGCTCAATGCAACATTTTATCCCGCCGAAAAGCGGCATTCCGGCTATGCGTCGCTCTACCAGGAGCTAGCACCCAACCTGACCTTCGAGGCCAATGGCTTCTATACTTGGCGAAAGACCGAACTGCTCGCTGTAGCACCGAGCGGTGCGCGAACCATAACCAGCGCCAATCCTTACTTTCAGTCGATTGCTGGCGAGACCTCACAGACTGTTGCCTTTACTTATGCGCCCGCCTTCGGCCCGACGACGCCGCAATCCATTGCCACAACGGTCGGAGGGGCGACTAGTGTGTTGAACTACCGGATTAATGATGACTGGCATGCGAGCGCTCAGGTCAACTTTGGCTGGAGCCATACCATTGCGCTCTCGACCGCAAACGTCAACACCTCGCTCGAAGCAATAGCGCTCGCGTCAACAAACACGGCCACCGCTCTTAATCCCTATAATGTCGCCGCCACGAGCCCGACCGTTCTGTCAGCGCTCAGGAACTTCAGAACCATTTCAGATGGCCAGCAGAGGATGGCCGAGGCGCGCGCGTCGCTTGACGGATCGCTTTTTAAACTCCCGGGCGGCGAGGTCCGCCTTGCCGTTGGTGCAGAGGTCCGGCGCGAAACGCTCAACGCGACTGCCGGTGACTCGCCTTATGATAGCGCGGTCGGCCTTGCGCACACGGACGGCGTCCGTAAAATCTATGCCGGGTTTGGTGAGCTGCTCATCCCGATATTCGGCTCCGATAACAGCGTGAGGGGAATTGAAGCTCTCCAGCTTTCGGCATCGGCGCGATATGATCATTACGATGACAGGTCGGTCACGGCGCGCGGCGTTACGACCGGATCGCTGCACGCATTCAATCCCAAGTTCGGCCTCACATGGAAGCCGTTCGACGGTTTGACCTTTCGAGGCAATTATGGTACCTCTTTCAACGCGCCAAGTTTGGGCGACGGCGATGCAGACGTAAGCGCGCGCGTCATCGGCCGCGCGTCAACAGGTTTCCTTCCCGCTGGCTATCCCGCAAGTGCGCTTCAACGCACCAACATCGTTGTTGTTGGCGGCAATCCCAATCTGAAGCCGCAAAAGGCGAAAACCTATTCCTTTGGCGCAGATATAAAGCCTGCGTTTATTCGAGGTTTTCAGGCGAATATTACCTATTTTAACGTGAAGTTCCGTGACGCGATCGCAACCATCCCGGATAATCCCGCCTTGTTTGCAACACCCGCATATTCGAAGTTCTATTTTCTTGAGCCGTCCCTCGATTTCGTGAAGGCATATACGGCTGGTTATAGGATTGTGAACATTCCGTCCCTGGAATCCTTATACCAGAACGGCAACGCGCCAATCTACTTCGCGGATTTTAGACGGAACAACTTCGGAACGATCAACGTCGACGGAATCGACTTCAATCTCAATGAGGTTCTGCCGACTGGCTTCGGTTCGATCAGCGCAGGCGTCGCTGGAACCTATACGCTGCATCGTACAATCATACCTGTGGAAGGAGCAGCCGCAGTAGACGACCTGAAGGTCGGTACAAGCCGGTTTAGATACGTCGCGAATATTGGCGCAAACACGAGCCACATAACGACCCGACTGACATTTAATTACAGTCAAGGATATCCGCTGCTGAATGTTGTAAATCAGTCCCGTATTAAGTCGTTTTACACGTTCGACCTGTTCGCGTCATACGCGTTCAATGGAGATGGCTGGGCGCGCGACCTTGCTTTGAGCATCAACGTAGACAACATCGCCGACAAAGATCCCCCATACCGCAATGTAATTGGGGGCACGGGTAACGGGCAGACCTTGGGGCGCATGGTGACACTTGGCATCTCGAAAAAGTTCTGAGCGCCGGAATGTGCACGCAACGGAACGGCCAAGCCACTTGTGTGGCGGCACGAATGGGGAGCGGATAGCATGTTTGCCGGCGGGTTTAACCCACGCGTTCGGTGGAAGGAACAAGACATGCCGGACTATGTACCGCGCCCAGTTCCGGTCCAAAACAGAGAGCGGGTCCTGAGCCCGGGAAAGGTCTCTCCTTCGATGAGCATCGTTTTGTTCAACGTAATCGCCATTCTAACAGACAAAGGCATGATCCTGAGGGAGCCGATATGATCCGGATCACAACTATTGCCGTTATCGCCGCGGGCGTCATTGGTGGGGCGTCTGCCGCCGTCAAAATGAGCCGTGCGGAGGTTAGGTCGCCTCCGATTGCGGCGCCGACGGGAGTTCAGGAATATTGGGTTGAAGAGGTGGCCACCGGCTTGACCCTCCCTTGGGGAATGACCTTCCTGCCCAACGGGGACATGCTGGTGACCGAGCGTACCGGCCAGATCAAGATCTTGCGTAACGGTAAGCTGATGGGGCAGTTGGAGGGGGTTCCGAAGGTTTTGCTGGATCTCGGATGGGACGGTCTTTTCGACATCGCCTTAGATCCTGACTTCCGTGACAATCAGACCCTTTACATAACCTATGTCGGCGGCACCAACGACCATCGGCTCGCGCGTGTCATGAAAGCACGTCTTTCCGGAAACAAGCTGGTAGACGAGAAGGTGCTCTATACGGTCGACCCACCGTTACCTGCGGGTGGTCCGGCGATCTTTCACATCCTGTTCCTGCCGGACAAGACGATGCTAGTTGCGATCGCCTCTGGAGACCAGGCAAAGGTTTCCATGGTCCAGCGACCGGACAATCTGGCCGGCAAGATTATCCGTATCAATCGCGACGGTACGATCCCGCGCGACAACCCTTTCTATGGCAAACCGGGGTATAAGCCGGAGATTTATGCCATGGGGCTGAGGAACGCCTCGGGGGCGGTTCGTACCGCTGATGGTCACGTCTGGGTTGTCGACATCGGGCCGAAAGGAGGCGATGAGCTCAACGAACTCAAGCCCGGAGGCAATTACGGTTGGCCGGTCGTTACATGGGGCTTCGACTATACAGGCGAAGCGATGTCGAACCAGCAGTCGAACAAGGATTATATCGATCCAGTGTTGGTTTGGGTGCCTGCCCAAACGCCGTCCGACCTCATGCAATACGTGGGAACCAAATTCCCTGGTTGGAATGGCGACTTATTTACCGGCGGCCTTTCCAGCGGCGCCGTGCGCAGAATCCGGTTGCGCAATGGTGAAGTCGTTCTGCAAGAGCGGATGCTAACCGAGCTCAACGAGCGGCTCCGGTCAATCCGCGAGGGGCCGGACGGTTTGATCTATATATTGGCCGAGAGCCGCAACGGGCGCGTGTTGCGATTGCGACCGGGCAAGCCTTCCGCCGCCGATGCAATCCATGTGGCGAAGCGGTCAGGCGAGGAAGGCAAGCCCAGTTCCGCACGTCTCAACGTCTTCACCGCTGCCGAAGAACAGTATACCAAATATGTCTATGATCCGGCCAAAGGAAGGCGACTGTTCGCGCAAAACTGCTCCATGTGCCACTCTTATGGCGAATTTACCTCAGGGCATGTCGGCCCAGATCTGAACGGTCTGCACGGTCGGCGGTCGGGGACCCTGCCAGGCTATGATTACTCCGCGGCGTTCCGTGACCCCAAAACGCAGGTCGCCTGGCGGGCCGATACAATCAACGGCTTCCTAGCAGCGCCCAACATCCAGTTTCCCGGCACTAAGATGAACATCGCGCCGATGGAGGTTCCATCGGAACGCCGGTCGATTGCGGACTTTATCCTTGGGACGCCTGCTCCTCAGGCCGGGGCGAAATAGCCAGCGGCGCTGCTCGCTATTGATGCCCGTGACACGTGCGGCGCGATTGGGGAATGGCCGTCAGGCCAGAGGAGGACAGAATGAGCCGGTTTCGTATATTGGATGGTCGCGTCGTATCGCGATGGGCGCGCGGCTTATGGCTGGCAGTAACTGGGATAGGGCTCGCGGCACTGATGCCACAAGAGCTATGTGCTCAGTACAAGGATATCCGGGCGTTGCGACCAACGCGGGGCTATGGTTACGCTTGGCAGGCGCCTCTTCAGTCAGCGCCTTCGATGTTCCGGTGGCGCTTCGCGGTAAACTTGCCGAAAGGTGCTAAAAGCGTTGAGGCTGGTCTCGCGGCTTTGCGAGATTCCCAGATCGGGAATCGCGTGGTCGACGCGCGACGGCTAAGCGCCAGCACCCCCAGGCCCCTTGGGCCTACGTTGTTTGATTTTGAACTGTCCAGGGCTACCACACTGCCGGATCTCATTGCGTACCGGGTCTCAGATGTACCCGCGGACGAAGCTGAGCTGCAGCGGTTGTTCGAATTTCTTGAGGCCATGAAGTTTGAAGTGCTTATCGTCGACGGAAATCCCGGTAACCTATCCCGCCTCGACCTGCTGGCGCAGCAAAATCATGTGAAGGTCGCCGTTTGCGGCATGCCGAATGATTTCCCTTCCATCGTGGAGAGCCGCAGCGACGCAATCGGACTTTGCGTAAAATCGACGGACTTGCTCCAAGATAAAGGGATATTGCAGGCGCAGCCGATCGCGTCGCGGATCGTCGTTCTTGAGGTGGAAAACTGGTCGCGGCCTGAGCTTCGGCAGCCTGAACTTTTTTCAAGGCTTTATGACGCGCGCCTCGCGCCATCGCTGATCGTCTTGAATGAATCCGATGGCTCGGTGGAGTCCATGGCGGTCGCAACGGCGGCGGTGAATGACGCTCTCCGACCAGTCGTCATTCAAGAGGTGCTGCGCGTCTCCAAGCTCCCCGATGGAGGGCGTGCTGAAAGAGCCGCCGCAAATGCGTCCGTCGCTAATTTTACGGCCGGCAATAGTGCGCGTTGGCTTCCGGTAACGCCGGACCGGCGGCGTGATGTTGAATCGGCGCTCCCCGTACGATCGATCGTGCGACCGAAGAAGCCTCGAAAGCTTTTGGTCCTCGATCTCAATATTGGCTATCCCGGGCATGCGTCTATCCCGACGCATGATTTCGCCCTGCGACGTTTGGGAGAAAAGACGGGAGCCTATAGCGCTGTCTTTAGTAATGATATGGATAACCTAACCTATCCTCGGATAAAGGCCTATGACGCCATATTGTTGAACAATACGGTCGGACTGATTTTTTCGGATCCTAGGGTGCGAGAAGGGCTGCTCCGGTATGTGCGTGAAGGTGGTGGCTTGGCGGCAATCCACGCTGCCAACAATGCATCACTCGACTGGCCGGACTTCGGCGCTTTGCTAGGCACCGGATACCCCGGCCCGCACAAACAGCCCACCGAAAAGATCTGGCTTCATTTGGACGACCCCGCCAGTCCATTGAACGCAGGATTCACGCCGGAGGCTCGAACCATTCAGGACGAAACATTCCGGATGACCGATCCTAGCTTTAGCCGATCTCGTGTCCATGTGCTACTGAGCATAGATATTCAAAAGACCGATATGGCTCAACCTGAAGACGCTGGATCCACGCCCTACAAAATTACGCGGGACGATGACGACTATGCCGTAAGTTGGGTGCGTCGGGAAGGCGAAGGTCGCGTCTTTTACACGACAATGGGGCATAATCCGACGCTCTTTGCCGACCCTCGCTTGGCGAGGCACATGTTGGGAGCGATCCAGTACGTGCTCGGCGACCTTGCGCTCGATGACAAACCTGACGGCAGCGCAGGACCGGCCGCCACAAACCGTGCTTCGCCCGGTCAAGTACCTTGATCAGCATCGTGCGAACTCTCTGGACCTTGAGGGACGAAAACATAGCCCGGACCCTGCCCGGGCGTTGCGTCGCGCCAGGCGATGAAACGCAGGATCTTAAATCTCTCGCTACAGGTACTCGGCCCGAAAGAGGCGTTCGACGCCTCACCCGCAGAGGCTGTCGCCAGACGGGAAGTACCGGCGAAATTCCAGCATCTCACGTGCGTGAGAGAATCGCTAGCCCGAAGGCACGCTTCCAGAAAGCCAGGATATGATCCGGAGAAGGGAATGCCTGAGCAACGCATTGGGTTTGCTTGGATGTTCACTGTGGAGCAACGCGGATTGCGGAAGCGCGCACGCTGAAGTCCAAGTGCCAGAACGTGATCGAACAGCCGATGAAGCATTGCGCGAAGCTCCCGCTGTCACACTGACATGTGGCGCCTTGAGGGCACGCGTCCTCATCCCTGATAGTCGCCGTGGCTTTTACCGGGGCACACGATTCGACTGGGCAGGCATGATATCCTCCCTCACCCTAGGAGAACAGCAATTCTATGGAGCTTGGTTTGAAACGATCGCGCAAACAGTTCGCGATTTTCAGTATGGCTCGAACAACGTGATAGTCGCAGGGCCAAATAGCGCTGCGGTGGGTCCTGCTGAAGAATTCGACTGGCGGGATCCGCCCGGCTTCGCACAAGCTCGGGCGGGAGACCTGTTTCTAAAGATTGGCGTGGGTGGCCTGGTCAAGCCGGATGGTGCGCCATATAGCAATGCACGTGACTTTCGTATTGCCGAGCCGGGTCGCAGGGACGTAGATTGTACGCGATCGTCAGCAACATTTCGACATAGCGTTGGAGACATTGGCGGATATGCGTATGAATATCAAAAGCGAGTGCTGTTAAGCTCCACTGGCCCAGCATTACACATTGTTCATGCGCTGTGTAATACTGGATCAAGATCGATCACGACGCAGGTCTACAATCATAATTTTCTGACCTTCGGAGGGACAGGGTTGAGCCGCGGCGCGTCAATAACCTTTCCCTTTCCAATAACCGTAACTCCGCCACTGCCGGGGCCCGCAGTTCCGATGAAAGGCAATCAGATTGTGCTTTTCCCCGCGCTTGAAAAAAGGGATAGTGTCGCGGCATTGATAAATGGATTCGACGGTCGCCGACAACATCATCGGTTCGTTGTTGAAGATTTGCGGTCGAGCGCATCCGCGGAGATCATTGGGGATCAGCCTCTAACGCGCTTGGGCCTGTGGTCGATCCGATCGGTGCTCGCCGTAGAACCTTTTGTCCAACTTACAGTTCGGCCAGGAGAAAGTGTCCGCTGGACGCAGACAACGAAGTTTTTTGCTGCCGGGCGGGGTTCGAAAGTGGGGTGACGTTAGATTGTCCGGTTCGCGGCATAGCGATGCGTCTGAGCAACAGGGTTAATCTGTCAAATACACACAGCAACGTGCGTCATTCTTGATCGGGCGGATCAAGTAATTGCCGCTGAAATGGCCTGCCCCCTGAAAACTGGTCCGCTTTGATAGTGAGAGTTTCGGCTATTTTGCGCTTGGAAGGAGCGTAAGCCTACGCTGGGGGCCGCGCGGATTTCAGCTGGACGCTGCGCCGTAGTGCTGGGCTCCCGTTTTCGCACTACCAGATTCACACATCGCGGACGGTGCGGGATTCCCTCTCTCCTTGTGGGAGAGGGAAGGGGCCCATTGCGCAGCAATGGGAAGGGTGAGGGGACTCACGCGGCCGTTACGTTGGGGGTTGCTGCGCAACCCGCACCGCAGCCTGCTGCAGCGCGCCCTCATCCGGCGCTTCGCGCCACCTTCTTCCACAAGGGGAGAAGGATTTCAGCGTCAGACAACACGATGTGTGAATGCCATGGCGTTTTCGCAGGAGCACCAGCGGCTAGGCGGGTCGTGTCGCGATCAGACCGGCGGAGACGAAGGTCATCACCGGTTGGTCGTGCTGGTTGAACACTGTCGTGCGGCTGTGGAAGATGCCCATCTCCGGGCGACTTTCCGACGCACGCTTGTCGAGTATTTCGCTTTCGCAGCGCAACGTGTCGCCGGGATAGACCGGCCGTAGCCACCGCAACTCGTCGATACCGGGCGAGCCCAGACCGGCATGCCCCTCAGCCTTCAGATTCTGCACCGTCATTGCCATGGTCATCGCACAGGTATGCCAGCCGCTCGCCGATAAGCGACCGAAGTGCGTCTCGGCGGCCGACTCGTCGGACAGGTGAAAGGGTTGCGGGTCATATTTCTGCGCGAACGCGATCACCTCGTCGCGCTGCACCTCGTAGCTGCCGAAGCGGGACTTTTTCCCAACCTCGATGTCCTCGAAATATTGCATGGGGTCCAAACTCCTAGCGAAGGGCTGCCTTGAATGGTGCGTCGTCGCCATCGAGCCCGGTGCCGGGCGGCAGGCCCAGCAGGTCGCGGATCAACGGTTCCACATCGACATTGTCGAAGCTCGGCAGCGGCCCGGCCGGCCTGATGTTCGGCCCTGCGGCGACAAACAGCGCCGCCATCTCCGGTGCCATATTGTCATAGCCATGGTTGCCGAGATCACCTTCCTTGGTCGGCGCGGTCTTGGCGGTCAGCCAGCCGACCTCGGCGAGGCAGAAATAGGGCGGGATGCGCGGGTTCGTTCCATAGTGGAAGCGTGCCGGAATCTCGCTCTTGCGCCAGCATTGCAGATGGTCGTGCGGTCGCAGCAACGCCTTTTCCAGCGCCGCCTCATGGCCGGGCACGGCGTAGAGGCTGGCGAAGGGCCCGCTCTCGAACAGGCGATAATCCTCCGGGTTGGCGATCTGGTCCATCGCGATCGTGCGCGTCCGGCTGGTGCCCGCCATGCCATGGTCGGCGACGATGACGAAATTGGCGGGCTGGCCGAGTTGCTTCAGTCCGTCGACCAGTGCGCCGATCGTCGCGTCGATCTCGCCCACGGCGCGCGTCGTTTCGGGCGCGTCGGGGCCGTAGGTGTGGCCCGCCGTGTCGATCGTGTCGAAATAGAGCGTGATCAGCCTCGGCCGGGTGGCGGGCGGACGACGCAGCCAGTCGATCACCCCATCGACCCGCTGGTTGCCGGGAATCACCATGTCGAACGGCCACCAATCCTCGGGGCGCACGCCGCCGGTGATGGCGTTCGGCCATTCCTTGGCCATCGTGCCGCCCCATGCGACATTGGACCCCGGCCAGAACATCGTCGCGCTGCGCACGCCGGCTTTCTCCGCCGTCACCCAGATCGGCTCCGCCGCATTCCACCAGAAGGGGTCCTTGCTGTCGTCCATGGTGAACTTGACGCCCGGCCGGGCGCCGTCTTCCATGTTGTTCGAGACGATACCGCTGCGGTCCGGGCGCATGCCGGTGACCAGGGTCCAGTGGTTGGGAAAAGTCTTGGACGGAAAACTCGGGCGCATCGCGGCGGAGATGCCACTCGCCGCGAGCGCATCGAGGTGGGGCGTCACGCCGCGCGTCAGATAGTCGGCGCGAAAGCCGTCGATCGACACCAGGATGGTGACCGGCGCGCGTGCTTCGATCGGGGCTGCGAGCGGCGCGGTGGCGGGCGGCGTGGTACTGGCACAGGCGCTGAGACCGATGGCGAGCAAAGCGGCAAGTAGCGGGCGAATGCGAACCATCGGCGACTCCATCTTGTCACCGCCTAATGCCCGAGCAAAGGCAAGGCGAACAGGCTCATGCTCACGCAATATGCGCTGCCGGGTTGCGCGCCGGCGTCGACGCTCAGACGTTGAAACGGAACAGCATCACGTCGCCGTCATGGACGACATATTCCTTGCCCTCCTGACGCAGCTTGCCCGCGTCACGGGCGCCGGCCTCACCCTTCAGCGCGATATAGTCGTCGAACGCGATGGTCTCGGCGCGAATGAAGCCGCGCTCGAAGTCGGTGTGGATCTCGCCCGCCGCCTGCGGCGCCTTGGCGCCGGCATGGACTGTCCAGGCGCGCGCTTCCTTGGGCCCGACGGTGAAGAAGGTCAGCAGGTGGAGCAGCTTGTAGCCCGCAGTGATTACGCGGGCGAGACCGGTTTCTTCCAGCCCGAGTTCCGCGAGGAATTCGCCGCGATCCTCCGGCGGCATGGTGGCAATCTCCGCCTCGATCGCGGCCGACACGACCACCGCCTCGGCACCCTCCACCTTGGCCTTCTCGAAAACCCGCGCCGACAAGGCATTGCCGTGCGCCGCATCGCCCTCGTCGACGTTGCAGACATACAGGACGGGCTTGGAGGTCAGCAGCTGCGCCTGAGCGAAGACGCGCTTCTCTTCTTCATCCTTGGGCACGGTCAGCCGCGCCGGCTTGCCCTCGCGCAACAATTCCAGCGCCTGGCCGAGCACCGAGGCGGCGATCTTCGCCTCCTTGTCGCCCTGCTGGCCCTTCTTGACGTAATTGGGCACGCGCTTTTCGAGGCTCTCCAGGTCGGACAGCATCAGCTCGGTCTCGACCGTCTCGGCATCGGCGATCGGGTCGACCTTGCCCTCGACATGCGTCACGTCGCCATTCTCGAAGCAACGCAGGACATGGACGATCGCGTCGACCTCACGGATATTGCCGAGGAACTGATTGCCGAGCCCCTCGCCCTTCGACGCACCGCGCACCAGTCCGGCGATGTCGACGAAGCCGAGCTGGGTCTCGATGATCTTGGCCGAGCCGGCGATCGCGGCCAGTTGCTGCAGGCGTGGGTCGGGCACTGCGACATTGCCGACATTCGGCTCGATGGTGCAGAACGGATAATTGGCCGCCTGCGCCGCCGCCGTTTCGGTGAGCGCGTTGAAAAGCGTCGACTTGCCGACGTTCGGCAAGCCGACGATGCCGCAGCGGAAACCCATTGTTCGATGATCCTTGGAAAACTGGCCGCCCGCCTAGGCTGGCGGCCATTATTTCGCAAGTCGATCAGCCTGGGCGCCGGCCGTGACCACCATGATCAGCCTTGCCACCGCCACGCTGCTGTGCCGCGGGTTGCAGCCGCGGCGGCGCGGCCGGGCGCGGGACCTGTGCGCGGGCTCGGGCGGCCTGGGCCTGAGCGCGTGCTTGAACCTGTGCCTGCGCGCGTACGGCTTGCGCCTGGATCCGTGCAGCCTGTGCCTGCGCGTGGGCGGCTTGTGCCTGAATCCGTGCGGCCTGCGCCTCCGCACGGGCGGCTTGTGCCCGTGCGCGGGCCTGCGCCTCGACCTGACCGCGGGCCTGTTGTTGAGCGCGCGCGCGCGCAGCCTGTGCTTGCGCCTGGGCTCGCACCTGCGCCTGATCACGCGCGCGGAGTTGCGCCTCCGCGCGCACCTGGGCCGCAGCCTGCGCGCGAACACGCGCTTGCTCTCGTGCGGCGACCGCCTGTGCGCGCGCCTCGGCCTGGGCTCGGGCGCGGGCCGCATCGGCGACGGCGCGCTGCGCCTGCAACTGTGCGCGGTGCGCGTCGCGCGCCTGTGCCTGCCGTTGCTGAGCGTCATGTTGCGACGACAGGACGGCCCGTTGTCGACTGGCCGCAGCCGCCTGACGCGCGGCACGATCAGCTTGTTGGCGCGCCATCTCGCTAGCGCGCTGCTGATCGTGTTGCGCGCGCAGTTGCTGCTGCGCGAGCGCCTGCTGCCGTTGTCGCTGCGCGGCGGCGGCCTGGGCGGCCGCCTGGCGCTGCTGATAAGCGGCACGTTGTAGATCCGCCCGCTCACGCGCCGCCTGATCCTGCGCGCGCCGCTGTTGCTCGGCGCCGGCCTGGCGCAACGGTGCGGCCGGCTGACGCGCGGGCAGAGGCGCATAGCGTCGGTCGTCGCGTGCCCAACGCGCTTGTTGCCATGCCGCCGGGATCACGCGTGGCGGCGGGGCAGCGCGATAATCGGTCTGGCGCCAAGCCGCGAAGCGTTGCGCATCGGCCTCGCGCCGCATCCGTTCCTCCTGCCAGTGATGGTCGACTGTCGGGGCGGCCCGTTGATGATAATCGCGCCACATATTCTGTCGCGCGCGTTCTGCCGCCCAGCGCGACTGGGCCGCCGAAATCGCCGCTGCGCGCGCCGCCCAGTTGGCGGCGTTGACCGCGCGCCGCTCACGCTCGCGTGACGCGGCATAAAGGTCGCGTGCCCGGGCAAGGTAGCGCGACGCATAGTCGATGCGTGGGCCATAGCTGTCATAAGGCAGGATCGTTCCGCCAGGGCCGTAGATCACCGCCAGCTGGCCGTTGTCGTAGCCATAACCGTAATCGGCATCGCGGATGAAATAGGGTTCATCGGCGCCGGGCCGGTAGTAATAATAGCGATAGCCGTCATCGACCGGCTCCAGGAATGTCAGCGACCGGTCATAGCCTTCCCACGCCCATGGTTCGGTGCCGGCATAGTCGAAGCCATAATCCGGCGGCGCGTCGAACACCGCGTCGCCGAAATCCCAGGCGTCGTCGACATAGGCATAGGCGTCGCGCGGATCGGCAACCCGCACCGTGCGCACCCTCGGCGCCGCGGGTAGCGCGTCGGCGGAGGGCGCATAGGCCGTCCTGGTGGCGGCGCCCGGCGTCAGCGGCAAGGTGGCCGGCAGCGCGGGGAGCGCCATCGCATTGGCGTCCGTCATGCTTTCGGCGGTCGGATGGCAGGCGGCGAGCAGCAATGCCGCGCCGATCGCGGTTCCGCCGGACAACAGGTTCAGTGACTTGCTCATGGCATCGTCTCCTCGATGCCCCCTCAACGGCGCACCATGGCGTGGTGTTCCTGAACCGCCACTGGCCTGGCCGTTCATCCGGGCGTGGAGGGCTGGCAAAACGCCTCGCGGTTATCGGTTAATCGCTGAAAGGAAACGCTTCATCGCCCGACGTTGCGGGTGGCGTGGGGATGTCGCGGCAGGGCATCGTCACGTCATTGAAGATCGGCATGGGGGTGACGGTCTTCGAAACAGGGGGACCTGACGCGCGTGCGGCACTGGGGATAGCCGGTTCGGCTTTGTGCCTTGCATCGCAGCCGGCCTGGGCCGGCCCTGGAGCGACGTTGCTGGGGAGTGCGTCGCTCCAGGACCTCCGGTCGGCACGGCGACGATGCACCGCCATCGCGCTCACCAATCCCTTGCGGGTCAGCGACGGGCATGGTGGGTCACAGCCGCGATCTGGGCCGGGGGCTCACTGTCGGGCTCGAGCGTCCGTAGCGCCTATTGCCGATAGTTGAAGCTGACGCTGATCCGCTCACCCTTGGCGGCGCTCGCCATCACCTCGTGGCGCAGCCAGCTTTCCCATAGCAGCACCAGGCCCGGGCGCGGTGCGACATGGACGAACGGCAGCAACGGCTCGGGGGCGTCGTCGCGGCGTTGCGGGGCAGCCATCATCATTGCCAGCCGCGGATCCTCGAAGCGGATCGCGCCCGATCCCGGCGGCACCTCGACATAGAGCGTCCCCGACACCGCGCTGTGCGGGTGGATATGCCCCGAATGCGCGCCGCCCGGCTTCAGGACATTGACCCACAGGCTGTCGAGCTTGAGCTTGCCACGCAGCTGAAAAGCGCATTCGGCGGCGAAGCGCGCGACATGCTTGTCGAGCAGCTTGACCAGGTCGGCGAAGCGCGGGTCACGTTGCGGCAGATCATTGAGCGAGGCGTAGGAGGTATAGCCGCGATAGCCATGCTCCTTCGACCAGCCACGCCCGGCGCGGTCGTCCTCGACGAGTCCGCGGCATGCCTCGGCCAGCTCGTCGAGCAAGTCCGCGTCACCGAGCTCGCCCTCATATACCGGCGTTGCGAAGAGGTTGCGTATGCTCATGCCGAGCCTCCCAGCCGCAGGGCGATATCGTTCATGAAGCGAACATCGTCGCCCTTGGCGAGCCACGGCGCCTCGGCCGCGATCGCGCCGAGCAGATCGGCGAGATCATCCATCTCGGCCCTGGCGAAATTGCCCAGTACATGGCCGGTCACCTTGTCCTTGTGCCCGGGATGCCCGATGCCGATCCGCACGCGGCGAAACTCGGGCCCAAGATGCGCGTCGGTCGAGCGGATGCCATTATGCCCGGCGGTCCCGCCACCGCGCCGCACCTTGACCTTGAACGGCGCGAGATCGAGCTCGTCGTAGAACACCGTCACATCCTCCGGCGTCAGCTTGTAGAAGCGCATCGCCTCACCGATCGATCGGCCGCTCTCGTTCATGAACGTGCCGGGCTTGAGCAGCAGGATCTTCTCGCCGCCGATACGGCCCTCTTGGACCCAGCCCTGGAATTTTTTCTGCACCGGCGAAAAGCCATGCACTTCGGCAATCGTATCGGCCGCCATGAAGCCGACATTGTGCCGGTGCAGCGCATATTGCGTGCCGGGATTGCCGAGGCCGACCCAGAGTTGCACGTCATGCTCCCGATACGAAAAGCGCAGGTACGAAAAGGGCGGGGAAGCATGCCGCTTCCCCGCCCGTTCCTTTTCCGCCGTGGCGCGGAGGGGTCAAGCGACTTAGGCCTCGCCCGCTTCCTCGCCGCCCTCGGTCGTTGCATCCGCTTCGGCCTCGACCTCGGCGACATGCTCCTCGTGCGCGGCCTCGGCCTCGGCTGCCTCTTCGGCGGCCTGCTCGATGGCTTCGGACTTCAGCGCCGATGGCGCGATCAGCGTCGCGATGGTGAAGTCGCGATCGTCGATCGCCGATTTGCTGCCCTTGGGCAGCTTGACCTGCGAGATGTGGATCGAATCGCCGACATCGGTGCCCTTGAGCGAGATTTCGATTTCACCGGGGATGTCCGCCGCATCGCAGATCAGCTCGAGCTCATGACGCACCACGTTGAGCACGCCGCCGCGCTTGATGCCCTTGGATTCTTCCTCGTCGGTGAACACGACCGGCACGTTGACGTGGACGGTGGTGTGCTCGCCGATGCGCAGGAAGTCGGCATGGACCGGGCGATCGGTGACGACGTCGAAGGTGACGTCCTTGGGCAGCGTGCGGATCGGCGTCTTGCCGTTCTCGATCATCACCACCGAATTCATGAAATGGCCGGTCATGAGCAGACGCATCAGCGCCTTCTCTTCGACATGAATGGCCAAAGGCTCTTGCTTGTTGCCGTAGACAACGGCGGGTACGCGGCCTGCACGACGCAGTGAACGGGAGGCTCCCTTGCCAACCTGTTCGCGCGTCTCGGCGGCGAGCGTCAATTGTTCGCTCATCACAGTCTCCGAAACGATATTGGGTTCAACTTCCCGCCAGGCCTCCAGGGATGACCCTGACCGGAAGCGCGCGCCTATAGGGGAGGGTGGGGTTTTGCGCAACCCATGCGCTCATTCCACGCGCTCGACCTTCAGCCCCCGCGCCCTGAGCATTGCCGGCAGCGAATCCATGCCGACCAGATGCCCGACGCCGACTGCGACCAGTACGCGCCCGGGTTTAGCCATCCGTGCGGCAATCTTGCTCGCCCAGCTGATGTTGCGTGCCTTGACGACTCGCGCCTCGATCTCCGGCGCGGCGCGGAAGGCGGGGTCGATCGTCGCGGCGATGCGCCGTTCATCACCTGCTGCCCAAGCGGCCAGGGTCGCTCGATAATCGGCTGATCCGCCCGCCGCGCTGTCGATCGCCCGGGAGAGCAGTACCCGTTGTGCGCCTTCGGATAGGCCCGCGAACGCGCCGAACTGCTCGCCGGCGGTCTCCAGCCCGGTGACTGGAAGATGTCGCGCGCCGAAACTTTCGACCAATCGGGCCTCGACGCCGTTATCGGTGGTAATGCCGTGCGCAGCGTTGGGCGCACCGGCAATGATGAAAGCGGCAGCCCAACTCCTCTTGCCGTCGACGGCAGCCGCATCCAGCCCGCCGGCAGCAAGCGCCTTCTTCAGAGCGGCGCGTTGCCCGGGTGGGATGCGCGCTGCGATCGGCGGCGGCACGGTCCAGGGAGAGGACGATGCCTGAAAGGTCCGCTTCGTGATCGCGTCGTCATCGGACAATTCCAACACTAGCGCATCGGCCTGATCGATCGCCGCCAGGATCGCGGGTGTCTGCCAATGCACATCGTCGGGCAGCACATGGATTGTGCCGAGCAGCCAGATGGTTGTGTCGCCGTCGCTCACCCGCCACAGCGCCGGCCGTGCCTCGATCGGCGGAGCGCGGTGGCAACCCGCGAGCAGCAGCGTCAGCGCGGCGAAGCTTGCGCCGGCAATGCGCATCAATAGCGCACCCGCACCGCCTTCAGGTGATGCTTGCGCAGCCAGACCTGGACGCTCTGCCCGCCGGCGAGATGCCCGGCACCGACCGCGATGAACACGGTCCCCGGCTTCTTCATCCGCTCGGCGATCCACGTTGCCCAGCGTGCATTGCGGTCCGACAGCAGCACCTTGCCGATCTCCGGCTGCTCGATCATCCCCTCGTTGAGCGTCCGCCCCAGCGCATCGGGGTCACCCTTGCTCCAGCTCGAGACCATGCGGTCGATCTCGCTACCGGTCTTGGGCAGATCACGCACGGTCATTTCGAGGAAGCGGATCTGCAGCGGCTCGGCCAGGCTGTCGAAATAGCCAAACTGCTGCGCGGCGGTTTCCAGGCCGATCACCGGCTTGTGCTCGGCGGCGGCTGCGGCTGCGAGCACGTGCTCCGGACCCTGATTGGGATCGTAACCCAGCTTCAGCACCGGGAGCAGCGACAGGTTGATCGCCGCCGTCCACGGCTTGGCACGGTCGAGCGCGGTGGGCGGTATGCCGAGGCTCTTCAGCGCGTCGGCATAGGCGGCACGATATGGCTGGGGCAGTTTCTCGGTGAGCGTCGGCCCGCTGGTCGTGAACCCGGTCTTCATCACCAGCGCCTGCATCGCGGCGGGATCGGGCACCACCAGTTCGAGCACCAGGGTATCGCTCCGGTCGAATGCCTTCTTCACCGCCTCGTCGAACCAGCTCAGCCCCGGTTTCAGCACATGGATCGTGCCGAACAGGTAGATCGTCGTGTCCCTGTCCCGGACCACCCACAACGCCGGGTCGGCATCGACCATCCTGGCCGGTGCGGCCGGTGGTGCCGCGGCCGGTGCGGTCTGGGCTGCGGTGCCGAACGGCGACAGGGCAAGCAGGGAAGCGAGGAAAGCGAAGCTGCGACGCATGCGGAAGGATATCCTGAACGGGGAGGGGAGGCCTGGCTATCCCCGAAAGCCTTACGAAATGACGATGCGGCCCGCCATTATCGAATTCGCGTCACGCGAATGCCGCGTTGCCGCAGCAGCTCGATCACCGATCCCTGGCCGATGAAATGTCCCGCGCCGGCGGCGAACAGCACCGTACCGGGCCGCTGCTTCAACCGTGCGGCGAGCGCCGTCGCCCAGGCGTGGTTGCGGTCGAACATCAACGGCCCGTCCAGCGCCGAGGTGCCGCTGCTCTCCGCGAGATCGATCGCCAGCGCCGATCCGGGTCCAAGGTCGCCGCGCGCCCAGGCGTGCGCTGGCGCGCGCAGCCTGCCGAGTGTCGCAGGTGGCGCGTCGAGCGCGGCATCGAGCATGCGGCGTTGCTCGGCCTCGGGCACGGCGCTGACCGCCGCCATCACCTTCGCGCCGTCTTCGATCGGCACCACCGGCTTGCCGGCGCCGCGGAAGCGCTGTTCCAGCCAGTCATCCGCGCCCGGCCCGGGGATCGCCCCGACGCGATATTCGCGCACGAAACCGACCGATATTGCGACGATCCAGGTTGGCAGTCCGTCGAGCAGCTTCACCGCCGGCGGCGGCAGTGCGCCGGTGAAGCGCGCCAGCGCGGTGCGGTGGCTCGGGGAAACCCGCGCCGCGATCGGCGGCAGCGCACGTCCCGGCGGCTTCGCGCCCAGCGCATCGGCGGCGCTGCGGTCGTCGACCGATTCGACCATCAACGTGTCGGCCGTCGCGACGACGCGGTCGAGCGCCGCGCTGCGCCATCGGAAGCCCGGCGGCAGCACATGCAGCGTGCCAAACAGATAGATCACCGTGTCATGGTCGCGAATCCGCCAGATCGCCGGGTCGGGCCGGTAACGCTGCACCGGCCGCAATGCCGCCAGCCGCGCCTCGGCTGCCGCGGTCTCCGCCAGGGTCGGTGCCTCGGTTTCGTCGCTGTCGAGCGCCATATCGTCGGGTGCGAGGCGCTCGTCGGGCGGCAGTGCCGCATAGGCGATATGCGGCCCGGCCGGCGCGTGCCAGTTGACGCGTTCATCATAGGGCAGAGGCGCGTAGGGAATCCGGGGGTGTGTCGCGCCGACCGACACCGGCCATAGCCCGGCGACCACCAGCAAAGCCGTCACGCCGCCACGCGGCCGCGCGAGTCGTCGGCGCATCATCTGGTTAACGTGATGGCAGCACGTCTCGTCGTCAATCGACGCCTGTCGCGGCACCATTGACCATGTGAGGCCCATACGCCAAAGCGCGCCGGTCATTTTACCGCAGTTGCGAAGGTGCTGACTTTGGCCGGCCAACCGCTGAGTTTCCAGCGCATGATTCTCACACTCCATGATTACTGGAGCGCGCATGGCTGCCTGATTCTCCAGCCCTACGACATGGAGATGGGCGCCGGCACCTTTCACACCGCGACGACATTGCGCGCGCTCGGCCCCGATCCGTGGAACGCCGCCTTTGTCCAGCCATGTCGCCGCCCGACCGACGGCCGCTATGGCGAGAACCCCAACCGGCTGCAGCATTATTATCAGTATCAGGTGATCCTGAAGCCCAGTCCACCCGACCTTCAGGAGCTCTATCTCGGCTCGCTGGCGGCGATCGGCATCGATTTCACCCGGCATGACATCCGCTTCGTCGAGGACGACTGGGAGAGTCCGACGCTCGGCGCCTGGGGGCTGGGCTGGGAAGTGTGGTGCGACGGCATGGAGGTGACGCAGTTCACCTATTTCCAGCAGATGGGCGGCTTCGACTGCAAGCCGGTCGCCGGCGAGCTGACCTACGGGCTCGAGCGGCTGGCCATGTACATCCAGAACAAGGACAGCATCTACGACCTGGCGTTCAACGACGCGACCGGCAACACGCCGCAGCTGACTTATGGCGACGTGTTCCTCGAGAACGAACGCCAGATGTCGGCGTGGAATTTCGAGGTCGCGAACACCGACAGCCTGTTCGACCAGTTTCGCAAGCACGTCGCCGAATGCGAGAATTGCCTCAAGGCCGAGCTGCCGATTCCGGCGTATGAGCAGGCGATCAAGGCCAGCCACGTCTTCAACCTGCTCCAGGCGCGTGGCGTGATCTCGGTGGCGGAACGACAGGCCTATATCGGCCGCGTCCGCGACCTGGCCAAGGGCAGCTGCCAGGCCTGGATGGAGAAGAACGGGTGGGCGGCGTGAGCCGGGCTGAAAATCCTCCCCGGAACGGGGAGGGCGTTGGGGCTTTCGCCAGCCCCCGGCTGGCGAAGATCGTGTCCGGGGGACACGATCTCGCCCCAACGCGCGCGAAGCGCGGTGGAGGGGGCTCGCCGCGTGTGCTGCGCCCCGAAACAGTTCTCGCGCGCCAACTCCGTAAGGAGATGAGCCTGCCGGAAGTCCTGCTCTGGCAAAGGCTTCGCGGCCGCAAGGCCGGGGTCAAGTTTCGCAACCAGCACCCGATCGGCCCCTATGTCGTGGATTTCTATTGTCGGGAAAACCGGTTGATCATCGAAGTTGACGGGGAAGCGCATAATCGGGGCGATCGCCCGGCACGCGACGATCATCGCGACGCCTTTCTGCGCGAGAACGGTTATCGCGTCGTGCACGTATCTGCCGCGGATATTTTGCGGAACTCCGACGAGGTGGCTGCTTCGATCGCATCGCTCGCGGCTACCCCCCTCCACCATCGGCCTGTGGCCGATGGTCCCCCTCGCCGTGCCGGGGAGGATCTGCAGTGACCGACTTCCTCCTCGAACTGCGTTCCGAAGAAATCCCCGCGCGCATGCAGGACAAGGCGCGGGACGATCTCGCACGCCTGTTCGCGGCCGAACTGGATAAGGCTGGCCTGCGCGCTGACGCCATCGTCACTTTCGCCACGCCGCGCCGCCTCGTGCTCATCGCCCGCGATCTGCCGGCCGAAACCGCCGCCGTCAGCGAGGAAACCAAGGGCCCGCGCGCCACCGCGCCGGAGCAGGCGCTGGAAGGCTTCCTGCGCAAGACCGGCCTGGCTCGCGACGCGCTGGTCGAGCGCGACGGGGTGTTCTACGCCGTGATCGACAAGCCCGGCCGCGCCACCGTCGACGTGCTGGCCGAGGCAATTCCCGCGATCATCCGCGCCTTTCCCTGGCCCAAGGCGATGCGCTGGGGCGACGCCTCGCTATCCACCGAAAGCTTGCGCTGGGTCCGCCCTTTGCACGGCATCGTCGCGCTGTTCGGCGATGAGGTGGTCCCCTGCGCGGTCGCCGGTGTCACCAGCGGCTCGGCGACGCTGGGCCACCGCTTCCACCATCCCGGCGTGATCACCATCGGCTCGGCCGGCGATTATGTGGAGAAGCTCCGCGCCTGCCACGTCATCGTCGACCAGGAAGAACGCCGCGCCACCATCCGTGAGCGTGCCGCCGCCCTTGCCGTCGAGGCTGGCCTCGAACTGGTCGAGGACGAGGGCCTGGTCGCCGAAAATGCCGGCCTGACCGAATGGCCGGTGCCGCTGCTCGGCCGCTTCGATGCGGCGTTCCTCGATGTTCCGCCCGAGGTGATCCAGCTTACCGCGCGCGTGAACCAGAAGTACTTCGTCTGTCGCGACAGAGCGGGAAACCTCGCCAACGCCTTTATCTGCACCGCGAACATCGTCGCGGCCGACGGCGGCGCGAAGATCGTCGAGGGCAACCGCAAGGTGCTCGCCGCGCGGCTCAGCGATGCGCGCTTCTTCTATGAGACCGATCTCAAGCTGCCGCTCGCCGACCAGGCCAAGAAACTCGAGAAGATCGTCTTCCACGAAAAGCTCGGTACCGTTGCCGACAAGGTCGACCGCGTCGCCAAGCTGGCGCGTTGGCTCGCCGAAACGGGCATGGTGCGCGGTGCCGATCCGGAGATGGCGGAGCGCGCCGCGCGCCTCGCCAAGGCGGACCTTGTCACCGGCATGGTCGGCGAGTTCCCCGAGCTGCAAGGCCTGATGGGCGGCTATTATGCCCGTGCGCAGGGCGAGGCTATCGAGGTCGCCGCCGCGATCCGCGACCATTACAAACCGGTCGGCCAGGGCGATGTCGTGCCGACCGCGCCGGTCACCGTCGCCGTCGCGCTCGCCGACAAGCTCGACACGCTGTCGTTGTTCTTCCTCGTTGGCCTGCCGCCGAGTGGATCGAAGGATCCCTTCGCGCTACGCCGCGCCGCGCTGGGCGTGCTCGAGCTGATCACCGTCAACGGCATTCGCGGCAGTCTGGCCGATCCGGCGGTGATCTCGCCGGCCTTGTTCATGGGCCGCAAACTGGGTGGTGCGGCGCAACAGAGCTTTGGCCGCATGGTCGAACTGCGCAAGGAGCTCGGCCTTGACGTGTCCGAGCAATGGCAGTTGCGCGAAGGCAATGAGGTCGAGCGGAAACTGCTTTCGGGTGATCTCCAGGGTGCGATGTACGACACCTATATCGGGCCGACCTGGCGGAAGCTGCTGAGCTTCTTCGCCGATCGCCTCAAGGTCCAGCAGCGCGAGGCGGGCATCCGCCACGACCTGATCGACGCGGTGTTCGCGCTCGGCGGCGAGGAGGATATCGTCCGCCTGCTCGCCCGCGTCCATGCGCTCCAGGCCTTCGTCACGACCGAGGACGGCGCCAACCTGCTCGCTGGTTACAAGCGTGCCGCCAACATCCTCAAGAAGGAGGGCTTTAGCGGCGCCGAGAATAAGCCGCTGTCCTATGCTCCAGAGCCGTCGGAAAGCGGGCTGGTTGCGGCGCTCGATTCGGCCGAGCCGCGCGCGCGCGCCGCTGTGGCGGCGGAGGATTTCGAGGGGGCGATGGCGGCATTGGCGAGCTTGCGGGGGCCGATCGACCGGTTCTTCGACGATGTGACGGTCAATGACGCCGATGCGGACAAGCGTGTCACGAGACTCGGCTTGCTGTCTCGCGTGCGCGAGGCGGTCCATGCGGTCGCGGATTTCTCGAAGATCGAAGGGTAATTTTGTCTCGCACGCTCGTGGATGGGCAGGGTGAGGATTTTCATACGGGCGACAGGGGGCGCAGACCTTCGTCGCCATGAACGGGGAAACCCGGTCACGCTCGCTCCGCTGCAGCGGAGGGCGAATACAAGGTCAGGGACGGCACGATGACGCAATATGTCTACCGCTTCGGCGGCGGTGTTTCGGACGGTGGCAAGGGGGACAAGAATCTCCTTGGCGGCAAGGGCGCCAATCTCGCCGAGATGGCATCGATCGGCCTTCCGGTGCCGCCGGGTTTCACCATCTCGACCGAGATGTGCACGCGCTATTATGACGAAGGCGGCGCGTTCCCCGACAGCCTGCGCGCCGAAGTCGCCACCGGTATCGCCCATATCGAACAGGTGACAGGCAAGACGTTCGGCGACGCGGCCGATCCGTTGCTCGTCTCGGTCCGTTCGGGTGCGCGCGCCTCGATGCCGGGCATGATGGATACGGTCCTCAACCTCGGCCTCAACGACCAGACGGTGCGCGGTCTCGCTACCGCCTCGGGCGACGACCGCTTCGCCTGGGACAGCTATCGCCGTTTCATCCAGATGTACTCCGACGTCGTGCTCGAACTAGATCATGGCAGCTTCGAGGAAGCGCTTGAAATCGCCAAGGAAGACAATGGCTACTTCCTTGACACCGACCTGACCGCCGAGGACCTGCAGGCGCTGGTCGCCGAGTATAAGCGCCTGGTCGAACAGCAGTGGGGCAAGCCCTTTCCGCAGGACGTGCACGACCAGCTGTGGGGCGCGGTCGGCGCGGTGTTCGGCTCATGGCAGTCGGAGCGCGCCAAGGTCTATCGCCG
>Ga0068864_100000897_pt1 | contig 25075 bp, 24 predicted proteins | sample KBSSwiS72_FD_66586 | JGI IMG/M metagenome (GOLD analysis project Ga0068864, IMG submission 66586) | Switchgrass rhizosphere microbial communities from Kellogg Biological Station, Michigan, USA - KBS Switchgrass S7-2 | ecosystem: Host-associated > Plants > Roots > Rhizosphere > Soil ... | reverse complement strand
GTCGGCAAGTTCGGGAAAGTCGAACTGGGTGCAAGACGAGGCCGCGTTCGCGCGCGACCGCCAAAGACTTGTGCCGATCTCGATCGACGGTAGCGAGCCGCCACTCGGCTTCCGGCAGCTTCAATGCGTTGACCTGTCCGGCGGAAGGTTGCGGGCCAACAATCCCGGCATGCATCGTGCACTGCAAGCCATCGCCGACATGATGGATCAGCCCATCGATCCCGCCGCCATGGATCAGGGCACCGGAATCGCGCGGCGAAGTCTTATCGCGGCGGGCGCGGCGGCCGGTGTCGCAGTGCTAGGCTATGGCGGCTGGCAACTCCTTCGGCCCGGCCGTGCGGAAGCCAACACGATCGCAGTGCTGCCGTTCGAAAATCTCAGCGGAGACGCAGGGAAGGAATATCTTTCCGATGGCCTCGCCGCCGAGCTTCGGTCGACCCTTTCCAGAAATCCGCTGCTTAAAGTCGTTGGCCAGGCGTCATCGAACGAATTTCGTGACCGCAAGGAGGGAAGCAAGAGCATCTCGCGGCAGCTCGGCGTGGCCAATCTGGTCGATGGAAACGTCCTTGCCGCGAACGGCGCGCTTCGCATCGGGATCGAACTGATTGATGGCGACAGCGGATTCAGCCGCTGGTCCAACAAGTTCGAGCTTCCGATGGGCAACATCCTGGACGTGCAGGACGAGATCGCCACCGCGGTGGGCGCCGCTCTCGCGGTGCGTCTCTCCGACAAAGCGGATCAATCGCCCGCGCGAACGGGCGGGACGAAGAATGTTGCAGCGTTCGATGCTTATTTGCGCGGCAAGGATCTGTTCGATTCCCAGCGTGACGAGGACAGCGACCGTAGCGCGCTGGAGCAGCTCACGGACGCAGTTAAGCTTGATCCGAATTATGCGGCCGCCCGGGCTGCTCGCTCGCGTGCACTTGCGGTCATCGCCAACGCTTATGCCCAGGCCAACGAAAGGAGACCGCTCTACGATGAAGCCGTGGCCGAGGCGAAACGCGCGGTAAGCATCGCCAATCAGTTTCCCGATGCTTACGCGGCACTCGGCTACGCTCTGTTCTACGGCAAGCTCGACATCATTTCGGCGGATGGTCCGTATGAGAAAGCGAGCGAACTCGGGAGCGGAAGTGCGGATGTCCTGGGTCTCTGCGCCATCTATCGTGCTCGACGCCGGCAATTCGACCGTGCTTTCCCGGCCATCGAGCGAGCGGCTTCGCTCGACCCGCTGAACCCGAACGTGTTCAAGAGCCGGGGCCGGATCAAATTCGCGGCCGGCGACTATCCAGCCGCGATCGAAGCCGCGCGGCGCGCAATCGACCTCAATCCCAAGATCGGCGGAGCCCATGGCGACATTGGAAATGCGTTGCTCCTCCAGGGAAAGACCAGGGAAGCGGCGGCGGAGTTCGCGAACGAGAAGGTGGACCTCCTTGCAATTCCCGGCCGGGCGATCGTTGCCCTGCACGAGAGGAACGAAGGCGAGGCGAAGCGCGCGTTCGATGATCTGGTGAAGAACGAAGGGGACAACGGCCTCTATCAGCAGGCGCAAGTCCTGGCCCAGTGGAACAAGGTACCGGAAGCGTTGAACGCACTTGAAAAGGCGTTGCAGGAACAGGATTCCGGACTCGTCTACCTTCTCAGCGACCCCTTCCTTCTGCCGCTGCAAAAGGAGGCGCGATTCAATTCACTTCTGCAACGACTGCATTTCGTCTAAAGCCGCAGTTCCGCCAAGGGAGCAAAGGGGGAGTTCAATGCGCAAAGTAGCAACGGGACTGGCGATCGTCGGATTGGCCTTGATGCTTGAGGCTTGCCCGAAGCCGGCGACGAACGAAGCCGCCAACGAAACGACCACGAACGAGGTCGTAGCGACGGAAAACGTAACGACTGAGAATGTTACGACCGAAAATACTGCGATGCCGACCAACGAAGCGAATGCGGCAACGGCAACCAATGCGGCAACGAACGACGTGACCAAACAAGGATCGACCGACCACTGATCTATTGGCGGCGCCGGACCTGACGGACTGGCGCCGCCGGATCATCGACGCGGATCGCGGCGCCATCCTTCAACTGCTTGCGCGCGGCCTCAATCCATCGAGCGAACCTCGTCACGTCGGTATAGACCGATGGGAAGCCTTTATAGCCGCACCCCATCGACCATGAAGTTAAGCCAACAAGTTCGTCGCGTTTCTTGCCGAATCGCCGCACAAGCGGACCGCCACTGTCACCGCGGCAGCTGAAGACATTGTGGTCAGCGCGCGACGAGATCCGTGAACGTGGCGCGACCATGCACAACATGCCGTCAGCATAATTCGGGCCAAGCGCCTGCTTGCATTTCGCCCGATCGAGCGTGTCCATCATCCCGAATTGGAGTTGTTCGGGATTGTGCTGAAGGTCCCTTGCCTCGTCGAACAAAGGATCGGCCTTGGGCGGCACGACGCCAGTATAGCCCCAGCCGAGTCCGGCCAATGCGACACCGCCACCGACGGGCGCCCTGCCAACACCGATTGTCCTGACATCAACCGGCTCCGTGTCCCGGTCGGGTTTGATCAGAAGCAGTGCGATGTCGTTGTTCTGCCTGTCCGGCGAATAGTTTGAGGGCACCGCAACTCCAGCGATCGCATAGGTCGTACCGGCCCTTCCGAGCTCCATGCTGCCAACCCGAATTCGGCGCTCATCCAGGACCTTCACCATTCCATCGCCGGCGTATTTTCCGTCCGCGACGCAATGCGCGGCCGTAACCACGAGATTGGATGCGATCAGCGTTGCGCCGCAGCGATGCTCCAATTCTCGCATGCCTCGCTTTTCGAGCCATTGGCGTTTGTCGGGAGCCAACTTTGCATCGGCCGCAAAATCGGCCTTCGTGTAAGGCACGGTTGAGTAAAACTCGGCCATCCAGGGCGCCATTCCTGCGAGGACGGACAGACCACCACCCATCGCCGCGGGCGTGTCCCGATACACGCGATGGCCGGTCACCGACACCGACCAGGAGGCGTCGCCGGTCGCCGGCGGAACATAACAGTCTGTGACATTTTCCGGGCAGCTAAGACTGTGGTCGGCGTCGAACGATGGCTGGATGAAAGCGGATGGATCGACTGGTCGATCCGACGAAATGGCCACGACGTAAAGCCACTCAGAACGATCGTTCATTAACTCAGTGAGGTCTGAACGGACGCTCGCTCCCGGAGCGAGCGGCTTGGCAGCGTCGATTCCTGTGAACTTTAAGCGTTGTACGCCCAACCAGGGCTCCACCGTCAGCAGCGCAACATAGCGCGGACTCTTCGAATGGTTGGTAACGCCCGCGACGAAGCGGCCGAAATCGGATTCAGTCTCGTCGCGCGGCGGATCGGTCGCGTGGCAGTCAGGCACGGCGACGTGGCTGAAATCGTCAAAATTGGCCCAGCCGATGCAGCTTTCCACGTAGACACTGCCGCCGGACGATTGCATCGCAAGAAGCGATTTGGCGCGGACGGCGCGCGTGATGAGAGCCTGCAATCCGCCGCGGAAATCGCCGATCACCAAGTTGCCGAGTTCAAAGGTGCGCGGCTCCTGCCCTGGGTCGCCCTCGGGCGGGTCGAAATTCATGTCCCAATCCTCCTCGGGTTCCCGTGCATCGACCGCAATCAAAGTCTGCGGGAAAGCGCGCTTGGTCGTCAGCTCATAATCGGCCGGTTCGGCGACCTGGACGGGAAGGCCGGTGAGGGCCTCGCGGACCGCGGGAAGTGCCTTTCCGAGATCGGCGCTGAGCCGGATGTTCACCACCCGAGAGGGGGTGAGAACCTCTTGCCTAATGGCGACGGGCGGTTGCGGTTGTGCGATGCCGGGCATCGCCAAAAGCGCGAAAAGCGAGAAATATCGGTAGCGCTTCCCCATGCGCGTCACCCCCGTCGCAAGCATCCGCCTGCGCAGGAGACGAGTCAAATTAACCGGCCAGGCCGAAGATCCCGAGGATCAGGACCGCGATGCGGTTCACGATTGGGGAAACGATGTGTCCCACGATATCGAGGCCAAGCATCGGAAGCACGAGCAGAAGCATCACGAGGACCAGGAGCGAATAGCGGCCGATCTTGCCGAAGCTTCGAGCAAGCGAAGGCGGGAGCAGGCCCTGAACCACATGACCCCCGTCGAACGGCGGTACAGGCAGCAGGTTGAAGATGCCGAGGAACAGGTTGATCAGCACGAAATTCAGCGCATTCGCGGCGATGAAGCGTCCCGTTCCGTCCTGCGCCCCGCCGGACAGCGAGACGGTGGCTGCAAGGATCGCTGCGCCCAACAAGGCAAGCACCAGGTTCATGCCCGGACCGGCGATCGCGACGAGGACCATGTCGCGGCGCGGATTCTTCAGCCGGCGATAGTTGACCGGCACCGGCTTCGCCCAGCCGAAGACCGGAGCGTGGGAGATCGCGAGCGCCAGGGGCAAGATCAAGGTCCCGATGAGGTCGACATGCTTGATCGGGTTGAAGCTCAAGCGTCCGAGCTCTTCGGCGGTCGGATCGCCAAGCTGGCGCGCGACCAGGCCGTGCGCGACCTCGTGGAAGACGATCGCGATGATCAAAGGCACGAGCCAGATGGCGATCTCGTAAATCGGGTTCGGGGTCATGACGCTCCTATCGTCTGGCGAGCCCAAGGCTCATTTGACGAGCTTCGCCTTCCCGCAAACGCTCGAAGAAATGGCGGCGACAAAGCGCCACATAGCGGTCGTTGCCGCCGATCTCGGTCTGCGCGCCGACCGCGACCGCATGACCTTCGGCATCGACGCGCAGATTCATGGTCGCCTTGCGCCCGCAATCGCAGACGGCCTTAAGCTCGATCAGGGCATCGGCGAGCGCTAGGAGCGCCGCGGAGCCGGGAAACAGATTGCCCTGAAAGTCCGTGCGAAGCCCATAGCAGAGCACTGGAATACCGAGGTCGTCGGCCACTCGGCAAAGCTGCAGCACATGATCTCGGGTGAGGAATTGTGCCTCGTCGATGAGGATGCAGTCGAGTTCGCGCGTCTTCAGTTCATTCGAAACGGCAGCGAACAGGTCGACGCCCTCGTCATAGGTGTTGGCCGGTGCCGACAGTGCGATGCGCGAGCCGATGGTCCCGCTACCCGCGCGATCGTCGAAGGACGCAGTCCAAAGCATCGTTTCCATGCCGCGTTCGCGATAATTGAAATCGGCCTGGAGAAGCGTGGTCGATTTCCCCGCGTTCATTGCCGCATAATAGAAATAGAGCTTCGCCATCTGATTGGGTGTAACCACACTCGTCATCCCGGCGAAAGCGGAGGTCCAGCTTTTCTTCGCGGCGCAAAGGGCAGCGGGATTCCCGCCTTCGCGGGAATGACGGTTAAATGGGCCACTCGTCCTTTAGAACGGCAAAGAGGACGGTGTCGCGAACATGGCCGGTCCAAGTGATTCGGTCGGCTCTCAGCACGCCTTCGCGAACCGCGCCGAGCTTCGCCATCGCGGCCTGGCTGCGTCCGTTCCGGCGATCGACGCGGAACTCGACGCGGCGGATCCCACAGTTGAAGGCACGGGTGAGCATCATGTCCTTGACGCGACGATTGAAGCCGGTGCCGCGCAGATGCGGCCGATAGTAGGTTCCGCCGATCTCGAGCGTCTGACGACTTTCGCTGACATGGATGAAGCTGGACATGCCTGCGAGTTCGTCGCCGTCGAAGAGCACGAAGGTGAAAGTGTTGGGATAATTGGAGAGGATGCCGATGCTCTTGTCGAAACCGTCGGGTCCGAAATCGAGCGTATAAATATCCCAGATATGGCCGTCCTCGGCGCAGGCTGCCTTGAGCGCCTCGCGGTGGTGTTCGCCGAACAGCTCCGCTCGGCAGCCGTCGCCGATCATTGGATGTCCCAATTCGTCATTCCCGCTTTCGCCGGGGTGACGGTCAGTGGTCATCGAGATCCTGGGCGACCTTCTCGGAACGCAAAATGCGATCGATGTGACCGCTCTCGTCGAAGCTTTCGTCGGCGATGAACTTCAGTTTCGCCGCATATTTCATGCGCACGCGACGGGCGACCTCACGCTGGAGGTAGGCCGTGTTCTGGCGAAGCGACTTCAAGACCGCATCCTCGTCCTGGCCTAGCAAAGGCTTCACGAACACTGTCGCGTGACGAAGGTCGGGCGACATGCGGACTTCGGTGATGCTGACGAGATGCGACTGAAGCACGTCATCATGCACATCGCCCCGTGCAAGCAATTCGCTCAGTACATGGCGAACCTGCTCGCCGATGCGAAGCAATCTAACCGAGCGGCCTTCGGGTGTTTCGACGCGACGCATGACGATTAAAGAGTTCTTGCCCGCTCCTCGACCTCGAAGACCTCAAGGCTGTCGCCTGGCTTGATGTCATTGGTGTCGGCAAGCAGCACGCCGCATTCGAGGCCGGCGCGCACTTCGGCGACGTCGTCCTTGAAGCGCCGAAGCGAGCTGATCGTCGTCTTCGACACGATGACATCCTCGCGGGTAAGGCGGGCATTGAGCCCTTTGCGGATGACGCCTTCGAGGACGAGCAGGCCCGCGGCCTTGTCCTTCTTGCCCGCCGGGAACACTTCCTTGACCTCGGCGCGCCCAACGACAGTCTCGATGATCTCGGGGCCGAGCTCGCCGGCCATTGCGCCCTTCACCCAGTCGGTGAGGTGATAGATGACGTCGTAATAGCGGAACTCGACCTTGTTGCGCTCCGCCACCTCACGTGCCTTGGCGTTCGGACGAACATTGAAGCCGATGATCGGCGCTCCGCTCGCCGAGGCGAGGGTCACGTCGCTTTCCGTGATCGCGCCGACGCCGGAATGCAACACACGAACCTTGATCTCGTCTGTCGACAGGCGGTTGAGCGCATGAACGATCGCTTCGACCGATCCCTGCACGTCGGCCTTGATGACCAGCGGCAACTCCTTGGTGGTCGACGAGTGCGTTGCGAACATATTTTCGAGGGTGACGGGAGCGCTGGTCGTGCGCTTCTTGTCGAGCACGCCCTGACGATAGGTGGCGACCTCGCGGGCGCGCGCCTCATTCTCGACGACCGTAAACGGATCGCCCGCGGACGGAACTGCGGAAAGGCCCAGTACCTCGACCGGCACCGACGGCCCGGCTTCCTTCACCTGGCGACCGTGATCGTCGACCAAGGCGCGCACCTTGCCGCTGGAGGCGCCGGCAACGAACACGTCGCCGACGCGAAGCGTGCCGCGCTCGACGAGCACCGTCGCCAGCGGGCCGCGGCCCTTGTCGAGCTTCGCCTCGATCACGGTACCCTCGGCGGCGCGATCCGGATTTGCCTTCAGCTCGAGGATTTCGGCCTGGAGCTGAATCGCTTCGAGCAGCTTGTCGAGGTTGGTTTTCTTTGTTGCTGAAACTTCGACGTCCTGAACCTCTCCGCCCAGGTCTTCGACGATCACTTCATGTTGCAGCAGCTCCTCGCGCACCTTCTGAGGCTTGGCGTCGGGCTTATCGATCTTGTTGATGGCGACGATCATGGGAACGCCCGCCGCCTTGGTGTGATTGATCGCCTCAATCGTCTGAGGGCGCAGGCCGTCATCCGCCGCGACCACCAGAATGACGATGTCCGTCACATTGGCTCCGCGGGCACGCATTTCCGAAAAGGCTTCGTGGCCTGGAGTGTCGAGGAACGTGATCTTCGACTTGTCGGGGACGCTTACCTGATAGGCGCCGATATGCTGCGTAATGCCGCCGGCCTCGCCCGAAACGACGTCCGCGCCCCGGATCGCGTCGAGCAATGATGTCTTGCCATGGTCGACGTGACCCATGATCGTGACGACGGGCGGACGAGCCTTGAGCGTCTCGGCCGCGTCGACATCTTCCGAAGTATCGATGTCGATGTCGCTTTCGCTGACGCGCGTCACGCGATGGCCGAACTCGGTCACGAGCAATTCAGCCGTGTCCTGGTCGATCGTCTGGGTGAGCGTCACCGGCATGCCCATCTTGAAGAGGGCCTTGACCAGGTCCGCTCCACGCTCGGCCATGCGGTTGGCGAGCTCCTGGACCGTGATCGCTTCCGGAACCACGACGTCGCGGACCTGCTTCTGCGCAGGGCCGGTTTCCATGTGGTGGCGTTTTTCCTTTTCCCGGGCGCGACGAAGGGCTGCCAGCGATCGGGCACGGCTGTCGTCCTCGTCAGAGAGGGCACGGGTGACAGTGAGCTTGCCCCGCTGTCGATGATCCTCACGGCCTCGGCCGGGACGCGCAGGCTCCGGGCGGCGGGGTGCAGGGGCATGGCCACCAGGCCGGCGGACCGCGCGGTCTTCGTCGGGCTCCACGACAGGTGCGGTGACCTCGGGCTCGGCCGGCGCTTCCGCCGCGCGGCGAGCTTCCTCGGCCTGAATGCGAGCCTGTTCGGCGGCCTCTTCCTCCGCGCGCCGGTTCTCTTCGGCGCGGCGGCGCTCCTCCTCGCTTTGCTCGACCTTGGTGCGATCTTCGCGGCGGCGCGCTTCCTCCAGAGATGCAAGGCGAGCTTCTTCGGCTTCGCGCAGAAGTTTCGCCTGCATTTCCTTGCGGGCAGTCATCTCGTCGGCGGCCGAGGGCTTGCGCGGGGCTGGTGCGGCAGGCGCAGCCGGCTTCGGCGCCGGCTTGGGCGCTTCGGCTACCGGTTCGGGAGCCGGGGGAGGCGGGGCCTCGCCCGGACGGCCGAGGATGCGCCGCTTCTTGACCTCGACGACGACCGTGTTCGAACGGCCATGGCTGAAGCTTTGCTTGACCTTGCCGGTCTCGACCGTGCGCTTGAGGCCCAGCGGGGGCCGGGTTCCAAGCTTCGGCTTATCGGTCTGGTCCGTCATTCTATTCCTTCGTCAAATCTTCAGCCGAGCTAGTCCTCAAGGCGGGTTCTCCACCTTCCAGACCTCGATCGGGGCCAGTGAAAGCCCGCCACCGAGCAAGCGCGTGGGAAACACGCGAAGCGGCAGCGGGATCGGTCAGGGCGGCATGTACCACATTTTCGCGGCCCAGTGCCAACGACAAGATAGTGCGACCCTCGGGAAATATCAGCCCCTGCGGACCGCCATTTCCAACACGCCACGCCTGGTCGAGCCGTTTGCGCCCGTCCTCGCCGGCATCGGAAGCGTGGATGAGGAGACGGACCTTGCCCGAGCGAGCAGCCGCCTCGACCTTTTCCGACCCGTTGATGAGGTTGCCTGCGCGAGCCTCCATCCCAAGACGGTCGAGCACGGTTTGGCGAAGTGCCTTTTCGATACGCTCACCGAAATCGGCAGGCACCTCAACGTCGTTGGTCTTGAAGGCGCGCTGGAGGGCGGCCTTGAGCTTTCCCTTGGAATTAGCTTCGTCGAGCTCGGCTCTCTTCACGCCGATCCACGCGCCGCGTCCTGGCGCGCGTGCCCGAACATCGGGGGCGACCAATCCATCGGGGCCGAGTGCAAGCCGGATCAATTCGTCGCGCGTTCCCTTGCGGCGAGTGAGGATGCACGTCCTCTCGGGGACGTGCGCCTCCTTTTCCAGCGTTACAGCGTCGCCGGTTTCATTGGGCGGGTTCCGCAACAGCGTCCTCCCCGCCCTCTTCGGGCTTTGTGTCCTTGGCCGGCGCTTCTTCATCCTCGAACCAGTGGGCGCGGGCAGCCATGATGATCTCGTTGCCCTGCTCGTCGGTCAGGCCATATTCGGCGAGAACTCCGCCCTTGTCCTCGGGCCGGTTGCTCGGCTCGCGGCGGCGCGGCTCGACCCGCTTCTTCTGGACCAACTCGTCCGTGGCGAGATCGGCGAGATCGTCCAGGGTACGGATGTTCGCCTTGCCCAGGGTCACAAGCATCTGCTCGGTGAGGTGCGGGATTTCAGCCAGAGCATCCTCGACCCCCAGCTTCCGCCGCTCTTCACGAGATGCAGCCTCCCGGCGCTCGAGTGCCTCGGTTGCGCGGTTCTGAAGCTCCGAAGCGATGTCGTCGTCGAGGCCTTCGATCGATGCGATTTCGTCGACCTGCACGTAGGCGACCTCTTCGAGGCTGGTGAAGCCCTCGGCAACGAGCAGCTGCGACAGGGTCTCGTCCACGTCGAGCTCGCTCTGGAACATCTCCGAACGCTCGACGAACTCGCGCTGGCGCTTCTCACTCGCGTCGGCCTCCGTCAGAATGTCGATCTGCGAAGTGGTGAGATGGCTCGCCAGGCGTACGTTCTGACCGCGGCGGCCGATCGCAAGGCTGAGCTGATCGTCCGGAACGACGACTTCGATCCGGCTCTCTTCCTCATCGATGACGACGCGGCTGACCGTTGCCGGCTGGAGGGCGTTGACGACGAAGGTCGCTAGATCCTCGCTCCACGGGATGATGTCGATCTTTTCGCCTTGCAGCTCCTGAACGACGGCCTGGACACGGCTGCCCTTCATGCCGACGCAGGCGCCAACCGGATCGATGGAGCTGTCGTGGCTAATCACGCCGATTTTGGCGCGGCTGCCCGGATCGCGTGCCGCGGCCTTGATCTCAATGATTCCGTCGTAGATTTCGGGGACTTCCTGCGCGAACAGCTTCTTCATGAAGTCGGGATGGGCGCGGGAAAGGAAGATCTGCGGCCCGCGAGCTTCGCGGCGGACGGCCATGATCAAGGAACGGATGCGGTCGCCGACCCGCACCATCTCGCGCGGGATCTGCTGGTCGCGGCGGATGACGCCTTCGGCGCGGCCCAGGTCGACGACCACGTGGCCGAACTCAACCCGCTTGACGACACCGGTGATGATCTCCCCGGTGCGATCCTTGAATTCCTCGAACTGACGTTCGCGCTCCGCATCACGGACCTTCTGGAAGATCACCTGCTTGGCGGCCTGGGCGGCGATACGGCCGAACTCGATCGGCGGAAGCGGATCGACGATGAAGTCGCCGACGTTCGCGCCTTTCTGCAGCTTTTGCGCGCCCTTCACGTCGACCTGCTTGAAATGATCCTCGGGCTCTTCGACCACTTCGAGCACGCGCCACAAGCGCAGATCGCCCGTTTCCGCGTCGAGCTTGGCACGAATATCATTCTCGGCGCCATAGCGAGCGCGGGCGGCACGCTGGATCGCGTCCTCCATCGCTTCGATGACGATGCCCTTGTCGATCAGCTTCTCGCGAGCGACGGCGTCGGCGATCGCGATCAATTCTGCCTTGTTGGCGCTGACGGCAGCGGGTGCGGTGGCCATGAAATCTATTCCTCTACAGTTTCTATCTTGTCGGCGCCTTCAGTACTGATCGGCGCCGTAGCGTTGATGAGCTTGTTCGTCAGCAGCAATTTGGCTGACGAAATATCGGAGAAGCCGAGAGCGTGAGCCTCGCCATTCTTGGTCAGGATGAGGACCGACTGGCCCTCGAGGCCCTGCAGCATGCCAGTGAATTGCTTGCGGCCCTCGTGCGGCTCGGCAAGCGTGATCCGCGCTTCGTAACCCTTCCAATCGACATAGTCTTTGAGACGCGTCAGCGGCCGGTCTATTCCCGGGGAGCTGACCTCGAGCCGGTAACTGCCCTCGATCGGATCTGCGAGGTCCAGGATATTCGACAAATCGCGCGAGATGCGCTCGCAATCGGCAAGATCGAGCTGACGTGTGTCGGGCCGCTCGGCCATGACTTGCAGCGTCGGGTCAGATGTGCCGCCGATCATCGCCACGCGCACGAGGTCGTAACCGAGGCGTCTCACCTCGGGTTCAATCAACCTTTCAAGACCGGCGACGTCGGCCATTCGAATCCAATCCGCTGTTCTACAAACGTCTCTTGGACCGGGGCCGCGAGACCCCAGCCTCAGGCATCTAGCGATGTCGAGGAGAGAGCCGCGATATAGGCCGGTGAAACCCCTCGCGCAAGCATAAGGGAAAGGTCGGCGGCTCGCCCGTCTTTACAGTTCGTTTACTATGACGATCTTACGCCCGGCGGCATGCGCCACGACCGTATCAAAGCCGCACCGTTCGACCCCGAAGATCTGCAAGGCTTGCGGGCCCGGATCAATGCCGAGACCGGCGGCGGCTATGCAACGTTCCGCAACGGGCTCCAGCCCGACTACGCACAGGTCCGGCGCGACCTTGTCGCGGGATATCTCGCACTCGCTGCCAGTGTCGCGTTGGTAGGATTTGGCGGCTTTCTCGCCATCCCGGCGGGCGCAATCCTGATCGGCTTCATGGTCGCTTACATCCAGCTCTTCATTCATGAAGCGGCGCATTATGGTCTCGCGTCCGACCGCCCGGTCAACGACAGGCTCGCGGATCGGCTGATCTGCTGGCAGGTCGGGACCGACATCGCCAGCTATCGCGCCACGCATTGGGAACATCATCGGTCGCTTGGCGGCCCAGGTGACACCGAGATCAGCTACCGTAACCGGCTCACGCTCGGTTTCGTGGCCGCAATGCTCACCGGCGTGCACGCGGTCCGCGTCTTCCTGTCAAGGAAGCCGGCCGCAGCTGAAAGCAAGAAAGCCCGGAATTTTCGGCCGTTGCTAAAAGGTGTTGCGACCCATTTGGCCATTCTCGCAATTCTTGTCGCAGTCGGCTGGTGGCCCGCAGCCCTGGCATGGATCGGTGGCATGGGAGTCGCGTTCCCCTTCTTCGCCACGATGCGCCAGTTGCTGGAACATCGTCCCGCCTCGGGCGAGGGCGGTTCACCAGCAGTAACCAGGCTTTTCGGCGATGACGCATTTTCACGCATCTTCGGGGGCGCTGGTTTCAATCGGCACATGCTGCATCATCTGGAGCCACAGGTATCCTACACGCGACTGGCCGATCTGGAGCGCTACCTCATGGCAACGAGTGCTGCCGAAGAGTTGAAGGCCCGACGCAGCACTTATTGGGGAGCTTTGACCGCCCTGTTGAGAAGCGATCGCCGTGGCTAAGCCGAAATGTCTCGCCTGCGGGAGCGCTCGCGTCGAGCCGTGGGCGGTCGCGCGGGACGTTGAATATCACAGCACCAACGACGTCTTTTCCTATGTGCGTTGCACGGATTGCGGGGCGCTCTCGATTGGCGACGTCCCCGCAGATCGCTTGGGGGAGATCTATCCGGATACCTATTACAGCTTTTCGGAAGGCCGGATGAGCTTCGTGGAACGCGTAAAGCAGTGGCTCGACCAGCGCATGTTCAGGCGGCTATTCCGCCAAATCAAAGGCGACAGCCTCGCTGCACTCGATGTTGGAGGCGGGACGGGCTGGCTTCTGACGCAGGCTCGCGCCGTCGAACCCCGGCTCAGGCACACAGCGGTGGTCGATATTGATACCAAGGCGCGCGAAGGTGCGGAGAAACTCGGTCACGCCTTCCATCTGAGCCGCATCGAAGATTTCCGTAGCGATCGAAAATACGACCTGATCTTGCTGCTCAACCTCATCGAGCATGTTGACGATCCGGTCGCCGTCCTCAAGGCAATGGGCAAGCTTCTCGCCCCCGGCGGCAAAATCCTGGCGAAGACTCCAAACCACGACAGTCTCGACGCCAGACTGTTCCGCAACCGCAGCTGGGGCGGATATCATTGCCCTCGCCACTGGGTCATCTTCACCCCTGAGAGTTTCACACTTGCGATCGATCGAGCTGGCCTGAGCGTCGACAAGATCGAGTGCACGCAGGGCGCGCCCTTCTGGGCGGTTTCAGCGCTTGAGTGGTTGGGCCGCAAGAATCTTGTGCGCGTCAATCGCGAACGGCCGATGTGCAGGCACCCGCTTTTCGGGCCCTTGCTCGCGCTTTTTGCGGCGGTGGATATCGTCCGCAAACCTTTCTCCCGAACGTCACAGATGTTCGCGGAGATCAGTGCGGGCTGACGCGACCTAATGCAGCGTTTTCAGCGCGGATACGGATGGCCAGGGCGACCGCGTTCACCAGACTGAAGATCAACGCGACCTGCCACAGCCCGAATACCAATGGCAGAACGGCAATCTCCGCCACTACGACAATGTAATTGGGATGCCTTGCAAAACGGTACGGGCCGCGATGCACAAGTGAAGCGCCCGGCAGGACGATGATCCGCGTGGTCCAGCGCCAGCCGAGAGACGCCAGGACCCAGATTCGACCAATCTCGATGATCACGAACAGCGCGAGCCAGAGAAGATCGATCGGGCGCCGGGGTGCCAGCCACCACAATGCGGCAAGCCACAGGACATGCACGGCAACGATCAAAGGGTAGTGGCCCGGCGAATGCTCGCGCGCGCCCTCGGCTAACAATCGCCTGGTATTGCGAGCGGACAGCAACAATTCGCCCAGCCGCTCCAGAGTAACGGCGAGCAGGATGGCAATATTGAGGATCACGCAGCTTCGAGCATCAGTCCGGCACAGGTAAAGCCAGGGCCGAATGCCGTCATGAGCACGCGATCGGGTAATCCGCGCGCCAGCAAGCGTTCGAGCACGAACAGCACGGTCGGGGCGCTCATATTGCCGTAATCACGCAGCACCTCGCGTTCGAGGTTGAGCTCGCCCTGGTTGAGATCGAGCGCGGTCTCGATCGCGTCGATCACCTTCACCCCGCCGGGATGGCAGCAGAAACGATCGATATCGTCGCGCGCTATCCCGAGCTTCATGCACATTTCGTCGACCGCGTCGGCGAGTTGTGCCTCGATGAACGGTGGGATTGCGCGGTCGAAGACGACGGCAAGGCCCGGGTCTTCGACGTCCCAGCCCATGATCCGCTGCGTGTCCGGCCACAGCTTTTCCGCTGATCCGGTAATGCGTGCGAGGCTATGTTCGCCGCTGGTCACGACTGCTGCCGCCGCTCCGTCGCCGAACAAAGCGGTCGCGACCACGGCGGCTGGATCGTGGCTGTCGAGGCGGATCGAGATCGAACAGGTCTCGACCGTGACGAACAGCCAGTTCGTGCCCGGCTCGGATGCGGCGAGGCGGGCAGTCGCAGCGAGGCCATTCACGCCCCCGGCGCAGCCCAGACCGAAAACGGGCATCCGACGAACGTCCGACCGCAAGCCCATTCGCGGTCCCGCCCGCGCCTCCAGGCTAGGGGTGGCGATTCCCGTCGTCGAAACGGTGACCACGCCGTCGATCTGATCGGGAGGAAGACCGGCCTGGCCGATGGCCTTCGTCGCGGCTTCCTCGAACATCGCCTCCGCGGACTCGAGATAAAGCTGGTTGCGATCGCGCCAGCCGTGATCATCCATGTACCAGGCGGGCGGCGCGACGATGTGGCGCCTCGCGATGCCAGCATTGTCGAAGACGCCCGAAAGGCGATCGAACAGCGCCTTGCGGCCGCCGAAAGCCTCGCGGGCGCGCGCCTTCGCCTCCGATTGCTCGACGACTTGCGGAGGGACCGCTGTGGCGAGGGATAAGAGACTGCAAGGTTGCATATGTGGCCGCTTTCACCTTCAAATGAGCTTTCAACGCTACGAACACAACATCAGCCGGCGGCCATCGATTTCCGGAGTGGACTGACCCGCTGGGGGCTTCGGGCGGGCCAGTCCGAGCCGGGACTTATCCAGGCTGCTGATGAGAACAGCCGGAGTCATACCGGGGGGTTAGTGGGTTCCGTTGCTCAGGCGGTTCAAAGGCTCGAGTTTTGGGCGGCCCTACAGCGGCAGGCTGACTCCGAGGACAAGGGCGGTCCGGCTGTGAGTCCGGCCGGCATAATAGTCGCGGCCAGGTCCGCCTCCGGTCGCGATGAGCTGCATCGATGCACGCCCGAGCTGCCGCTCGACGCCGAGCCGCCAATCATATTGGGTGCGCGCGTTCATGCCTCGATAATCGACCGGCGCGAGCAGGCCGAAATGACCATTGAGTCTCAGCTTTTTCGCAAGGCCGACATTCGCATTGAGCTCGCCGTAGAGCGTGCGCGCTCCATGTTCGAAATAATGGGGTGAGTAAGCGACGCGAGCCGAAAGGAAACCGCGGGTAAGACCGGCATAGACCTCGGTGTATGAGTTTGATGAGCCGGGACTGGAATAACGCGAATAGAGTGAGTGGATGACCCCCACATCCGCTGACAGGCTCGGGGAGATCCGCCTCGCATAGCCGCCGGCCAGCTGTAACCCGAGGGCCTTGGGCCCATCGGGACCGAGCAGGACGCTGGCGGAGCTGGCCGCATAGAAACCGCTCGGGTGGTCGTAGGAAAGGTCGAGGGTCGCGACCGGATGGCCCTCGCTCAGCGAGTAGCCGCGGAACCTTGCGTCGCTGAAGATCGAGATTGCCGATCCGACCTCGGCAGAAGCTGGCGCGGCAATGCAGATACAAGCTGCGGCAAGGATCGCCCGGATCGAGCTAGCGGGCGCTTCCCAAGCGCTCCGTGCCGCACGGGCAATCACAATGACCCGCTACGCGGATGAGGGTGGCGCAAGCATTGATCGTCCCGCCTCGGCCGCCGTCCGCTACAAGCGTCAGGCCTTTCGACCGGTTCATCTGTCGAACGAGGGCCACGAGGCCGCTGACGTGTGCTGCGGCATAGGAGCTGCCGTTGACCAGAAACCATCGTCCTCCGGGTTCAGTCGTAGGTACGTCGTGCCCGGGCGCTATGTAGACGCGCGGACGGGACAATGCATCCGACACCGCGATGACGCCGGGCACGGAGGCCGGAAAACCTCCTCTCGCCTGGCGCTGGTCGAAGGCTGCGATGATTGCGCTGCCGCGCTCCTGGGCCAGTTTCAACAGAGCTCGCAGCAAACGATCGTCCGGGCCGCTGAGGCTGAGGTTGATAACGTCCGCTTTCTGCTGGACCGCGAAATAAAGGGCCTTCGCCAGGCTGAAGCTGTCGCAAACGGTTGAGTTCGGCGCACGTTCGATTTGCCAGCACGCTCGAAGGCCAAGGAGCCGGACGTCGGGAGCAACCCCGGCAATTCCGATCCCATTGTCGGCTTTGGCCGCGATGATACCCGCAACGCCCGTTCCATGCCGCTCGGCCACGTCCGGCTGGCCCGCGACGAAGCTGCGGTTCACCAGCAGCTGACCCGCAAGGTCCGGGTGGCGGGAGTCGATGCCGCTGTCGACCACGGCGACCGTGATCCCACGGCCCGTCGCGATTCGATGCAGGTCGGCGAGGTGCCATTGCTGGGTGGCCGGCTCGGCAGCGAAGAGCGGATCGTTGGGAGAATCGGCGGAACCCTGTGCGGCGTAAAGCTCGACAGGCTGCGCCCAGGCGACGCTCGGATCATGGGAAACCTGGTCGGCAACATCCTTCGTCGTGCGGCTTTCCGGGACTGCCATGACGAAACAGTCCATGCCGATCATCGGCATCGGCCACGCGTCGACAAGCCTCAGCCCATATTTGCCCGCGATGCGGCGCGCCAACCTCTCTCGAGAACTGCGGGTGAGCTGATCGCCATAATCGCCGCCATAGGCTCCGTTCGGTCGATAGTGGTCAGGCGGGTGGGTCACCATGACAAGGATCTGGCGATCGGGGTCGCTGCCCGAATGCTGGGCAGCGGCCGGCGTCATCCAGCAAGCGGCGATCATCGCTGCGAGGAGCGTGAAGACGCCGCGCAATGTCATTCTGCGGTCCCATCGATGGGTTGGGCCATTTGAATGTGCTTGTCGGCCTGCAGCTGCGCAACTGCGGCCGCGCGTCGCTGAGCCGGAACGTGGAGGAGATAGGCGCCGGCTTCCGTCGGGCCGCCAACAAGCTGAGAGCCGCTGGCGCGCAATGCTGCCGCCACTTCCCTCTCCCTTGCATCGGGGCGGAAGATCACGATCACATTTGCGCTCGCGGACACTTCGGTTCCACCAAGGGCATGGTAGGCCGGGCGGCTCATCGTCACGAGGACCGCTCCTGCGATGACCAGGAAAGCCAGCTGGGCGGCGGCGAACGCCGCGACCGCCGGCCGGTGGAAAAGTGCCCAGAATTCAGCGCTGAGCTCAGCAAACCTCGAAGGCCTGGCGGCCGGCGGCTCGATTTGCGCTCGAAGCCGGGCCCAGCTCGTATCGATTTCTGGCGTGAGCCTTTGGAACTCGTTGATCAGCTGGATTTCCATGCCAAGCTGGCGCCGGCAACTCCCGCAGGACGAGAGATGGCTTTCAACCTTGGCGCGATCGGCTTCGTCGAGCTGGCCGGTCGCGTACCATGGAAGCAGCTCTTCGGCTTCGTCGTGTGGCGCGTCTGAATGGACGGGATCCGGCATCCTTGGCCTCCTAGACCCAATCATCGAAGCTGCCCGCGATCACTTGCTTCAGCCGGCGGCGGGCGTGGAACATTCGCGTCTTAACCGTGTCCACTGGACAACCCATGATCTCAGCGATCTCGCGATAGCCCATGCCATGGAAATAGGTGAGATCGACGACCGCACGGTGGTCTGCCGAAAGCTGGTCCATCGCATTGACGAGCGCATCATGGAGCCGCTGACGATCGAGATCCTCGTCGGGTGCGGGATCAGCGCTGACCCGCTCGTCCGTCGGTTCCTCAACCGGATCCGGCCAGCGGGCCTTCGCCTTCATTGCCTTGCGGTAGGCAATGGAGAAGATCCACGTCGAGGGCTTGCTCGCTCCGCGGAACTTTCCGGCAGTTTGCCACACGACCATCATCGTATCGTTCAGCACCTCCTCGACCAGCTGCGGGCGCTGCACGAGGTTGATCAGGAACCGCGCGAGCCTCGGCTGGTATATGCGGTACAGCCTTTCGAACGCATGCAGGTCTCCACCGCCGACGCGCCCCAGCAGCTCGCTTTCTTCGAGCTTGCCTGGTCGCGCGACGCCGGTCCGGGGGCGGCTCGCCGTCCCTGATACACTCACTTGCGGACCCTCCCGCCTGTCATGGGTGCCTCCGAGCGTTGGAATGGTTCACTTACGCGTGGGTGTAGAGCAGACATAGAGTCGAACGCGTGTTGTTCAGCTTAGCATGTTACGAAGGTGGAACGTGACCCTACGATTAGCACAAGCCTTCGCTCTCCTTGCCCTCGCCGCATGCGGAAGCTCCGCCCAGCCCAGGGATAGTTCGGCGCGGCCCTTCACTGCGACAGAGGTCACGCGCTTCGGCGCGCCATGGGCGATGACCTTTCTGCCCGGGTCCGGTGTGCCGATGACCAATTCGGCGTTGGTGACCGAAAAGCCGGGCCGGATTTGGCTGCTTGATGTCGCAAGCGGACAGAAGCAGCCTGTGGCAGGTGCTCCGGCAGTCGTCGTATCGAGCCAGGGCGGACTGCTCGACATCGTTGCCGGCCCCACTTTCGCGGGCGATCAGCTCGTTTACCTGACCTACTCCGAACCATCCGCGAACGGCGGCAGCGGCCTCGCTTTGGCGCGCGCCCGGCTGACGGGGATTGGTACAAGCCCGAAACTCGAGGGCTTCACCGTGCTTTGGCGCGATCCCGAGGGTGGACGAGGAGGCCAGTTCGGTGCGCGCATCGCCTTCGCGCCTGACGGTCGATCCCTGTTCCTGACCTCCGGCGAACGTCAACGCTTCACTCCGGCGCAGAATCCTAGCCAGCCCCTTGGCAAGATTTTGCACCTGACACTCGACGGCAAGCCCGCGCCAGGAAATCCCTTCGCGGGACAAACCGGAGCAGCGACCGTTCTGGTCACCGATCCGCCTGAGAACACGGAGGCGGCTCGAACCGCGCGCGGAAGCCGGTTCAGCTGGCCGGGCCCGAACCTCACCCCGGCGGAGACCTGGACCACCGGACACCGCAATCAATATGGCCTCGCCTTCGCTCCGGACGGACGTCTTTGGGAGGTCGAGATGGGTCCGAGGGGCGGCGACGAGCTCAATCTGATCCTGCCCGGGCGAAACTATGGCTGGCCCAGGGTTTCGAATGGCGAGAATTATGACGGCACGCCAATCCCCGACCATCGGCAAGGCGACGGCTTTGAAGCGCCGAAGGTCTGGTGGAACCCGTCGGTGAGTCCGGCGGGCCTGATCATCTATACCGGCGACCTTTTCCCACAGTGGAAGGGCGATGCATTGATCGGGGCTCTATCGGGCGAGGCATTCATCCATGTCCGAATCCGGGGTGATCAGGCCAGCAAGGCGGACCAATGGAGCATGGGCGCCCGAATTCGCGACGTCGAGCAAGGCCCGAGGGGCGAAGTCTATCTGCTTGAAGATGGTCCGAGCGGGGGGCGGCTGCTGCGATTGGACCCGGTTCAGCGGCGGCGATAGCGAAGGTAATAGGGCCTGCGACCTTCCCGGCGCGACTTGGCGCCGTAACGCGTCTCGATCCAGCCGCCGGACGGTTCGAGGAAATCCTTCGGCGTCTTCGCCAGCCACTCGAACTGATGTTCGTGGCGCTGCATCACCATCAGCGACCAGGTGAGATAGGTCGGATCATCGGTCGCGAGCCGGAACTCGCCGCCGGGTTTGAGCTTGGCTGCAAATAGGTCGACCGGTCGGTCATTGACCATCCTGCGTTTGGCGTGGCGCGCCTTTGGCCAGGGGTCCGGATGGAGCAGATAGAGAAAGCTGAGCGTCCCGTCTGGAACTCGCTGAAGCACCTCAAGCGCATCGCCACGCCACAGCCGAATGTTTGTGAGATGTTTGTCGCGGATGTGGCCGAGCGCGGCGGCCACTCCATTGAGGAAAGGCTCCGCACCGATGAATCCATGGTCGGGAAGCATGTCCGCGCGATCGGCAAGATGCTCTCCCGAGCCGAATCCGATCTCGAAATGCAAAATCCTGTCGTCGCCGAACAATCGCGTTGAGCCGATCTCGCCTTCTTCGGGCACTTCGATCTGCGGAAGCAGCGTCTCGACGAGCTCCTGCTGGGCCTTCCGCAGCTTGTGACCGCTTGATCGGCCGTAAAGCCGGTTGAGGGTCAGGGGATCGCCGGACTTGAACGCGGTCATTGCGGGCCTGCGCCTAAAGCTGCGGCTCTCACCCGACAACCGTTGTTGGAACCTCCCTGCTGTTTGAAACGTCAAATTCCCGACAAAAAGGAGGAAGGCCATGAACGAACATGAAGGCCACCCCAAAAGTACGGCGAAGATCGCCGATCATCCCATTCACCCAATGCTGGTTTCGTTTCCGATCGTCTGCTTCATCATGACGCTGGTGCTGGACATCCTCTACACCCGCGGAGACACCGGCGTTGCCGGCGCGACGAAGTGGCTGCTCGGCGTCGGACTCGTCATGGCAGCTCTCGCTGCGGTCGCAGGAATCACGGATTTCCTGGGAGATGAACGGATTCGCCGGCTGGGCGATGCGCTGAAGCATATGCTCGCCAATGTGACCGCGGTCGTGCTGGAGGTCGTCAATTTCGCGCTCCGGCTGAAGAACCCCGACTTCATCGGGTCGACGGGTGTCTACATCTCGCTGATCGTTGCGCTGATCCTGATCTACAGTGGTTGGAAAGGTGGCAACCTGGTCTTCCGTCATGGCGTCGGCGTGCACGATTCGCCCAACGTCTAGGGACTGATCCGCCTTGTTGCGCGTCGTCGCGTTCCGCAAGGCAATCATCGCCGGAGCCGCGGGAGCTTGGGCCTGGGAAGCCGGGCTCCGGCTCCTCGCGCTGGCCGGCACGCCGACCTTCGACATTGTACGCGAGCTCGGGACGATGCCCTTCCCAAACGGTCCTCCCGGCTTGTGGTGGCCGGCCGGGATGGCGGCCCATTCGATGATCGGGGGCGCCTGGGCGCTTTTTTACGCCTATTTCTTCTGGGCCCGATTTCGCTGGCCGCCGCCGGTCCAAGGCCTCGTTTTCGCAATCATTCCCGCGCTGCTCGCGGCGTTTGTCGTCTATCCGCAACTGCAGTTGATGCACCTGCACCAGAACGCCGCGCAGCTCGATTGGAGATCTTATCTTCTCATCCTGACTCCGGAGAAGTGGGGAGGGCTGTTGCTCGGCCACGCCCTATTCGGCCTCACCGTGGGGTCTCTCTACGATCGCCCCGTCGGATACCCGGCGGGAAGCGATCTCGCACGGCCCAAGCATCTGACGCGAAGGGCCAAGCGCCAACGAGATCGGCGGCGAGAGGATGATGGCAGATTCATCTTCGCTACCGGGATCGAGTGCAGTTACCCGACCACCGACCGCGGGAAATGGCGTCGGGACGAAATGGAGGGAACGCGCCATTACGAACGCTGGCCCGAAGACTTCGAACTTTCGCGGGAAGTCGGCGTCACGCACATCCGTTACGGACCTCCGCTGCACCTGATCTTTCGCGGTCCGGGCAGGTACGACTGGTCATGGTGCGACGAGCCTATCCACGAACTCGAAGAAATGGGCCCGAACCCGATTGTCGATCTTTGCCATTTCGGAGTTCCGACATGGCTGGGCGATTTCCAGAATCCCGATATTGCGGCGGCGCTGCGGGAATATGCGAGCGCATTTTCCGAGCGTTATCCGTGGGTACGTTTCTACACGCCCATCAACGAAATGTACGTCTGTTCGCGAATGAGCGCCCTTCGGGGTCTGTGGAACGAGCAGTTGAGTGACGAGGGCGCCTTCGCGCGAGCGGTAATCAACCAGGCGAATGCGTCGATCGCCATGACCGATGCCATTCTGCAAAGGCGTCCAGACGCGATCTTCGTGCACAGCGAGAGCAGCGAGTTCCACCAGGCCTGCTGTCCGGACCCCGAAATCCAGCAGATTGCGACGTTCGAAAATCAGCGCCGCTTCCTTCCTCTCGATCTCATCTATGCGAACGAGGTGGCGCCGATCATGCGCGATTATCTGCGCGAGCATGGCATTTGCGACAGCGAATATGATGCCTTCATGGCGCGCGAGGTACCCCGACGTACGGTCCTCGGGATCGACTATTACGAATGGAACGAGCGGCTGATCGACAGTGACGGCAATGCCCAGGCACTCGGCGAACTCTTCGGCTGGTATGTGATCGCAAGCCAATATTGGCAGCGATACGGCCGGACCTTGATGCATACCGAAACCAACCGCATCGACGCGAGCGATGCCGCGCGTTGGCTCTGGCGGCAATGGCACAATGTTCAGCTTCTGAGGGAAGCGGGAGCGCCCATCATCGGCTTCACCTGGTACAGCCTCACAGATCAGATCGATTGGGCGCGTGCGATCGAAGAGCCGCTCGGAATTGTCGATCCTGTCGGTCTTTTCGACCTCAATCGCGACGCGCGCACGGTTGGCCTCGCCTACAAGAACCTGATCGACATGCATCGCGACCAGCCCGAGTACCGGGACTGCAAGGCGCTGAGGGAGCTGGTCGGCTGATGGCGACCTTCCTGGGCGCGCATGGCTACACTCCTGGTCCCACCCAGCGGCCGCTGCTCGCCGGAATCATGACCGGCGTCGTCGCGACGGTCCCGGCGATCGCGATCCTGTATCTTTTCCCCTCGCTCCGCGTCGAAGCCCGGATCCTCAGGCTTACAGAGGCGATGACCGTGGCAGCGGGTTGTGCCGCAATGGCCGCTGCCGGAGCAGTCTATGGTCGGGTTTTCGGCCGGGCGGCGAACGATCGACGCGGCGGATGGCTGTTCGGAATGGCATTCGGCTTTGCTCTATGGGCGGCGGGTGCGACGATGACCTTGCCCTTCGCCAGCGGAGGGACGGTTACCGCCGGCAAGGCCGCGATCGGAGTCTTCCTGGCGTTTATCGCGTGGGGCGCGGCGCTTGGCGCTCTATATCCTCACGTGCATCGGCGGTTGCACGTGAGCCTCGAGAGTGCGTCGAAGAAGGCCGAAGTCGGCCCCAGAGCCGCGACCGCAGGGCGTCGGCCCGATGAGCGACAGGTCAGGCTTCGACAGCCATCGCCGGAAGACCGACGGCGACCTTGAGATCCTCGACCAGGTCCAGCCGCTCCCAGGGGAAGAAATCGCCCTCGGGCTTGCGGCCGAAATGGCCGTAGGCCGCTGTCGGCCGGTAGATCGGCTTGTTGAGCCCAAGATATGTGCGAATTCCGCGTGGACTCAGGCCGCCGAGCTTGGTGATCTTGCCGATCGCTTCTTCGAGCTTCTCGTCGGGAACGATGCCGGTGCCATGTGTGTCGACATAGAGTGACAGGGGCTCCGACACTCCGATCGCGTACGCGAGCTGAATCGTGCAACGGCGAGCAAGTCCCGCCGCAACGATATTCTTCGCGAGGTAGCGCGCGGCATAGGCCGCCGAACGGTCCACCTTCGTGGGATCCTTGCCCGAGAAGGCGCCGCCGCCGTGAGGTGCCGCGCCGCCGTAAGTATCGACGATGATCTTGCGGCCGGTGATTCCGGCATCGCCCTCGGGCCCGCCGATCTCGAAGCTTCCGGTCGGATTGATGTGATAGACCGTCCATTCGTTGATGAGCCCTGCGGGAAGGACGTCAGCGACAACCGACTTCACATAATCGTGAAGCTCCTTCTCCTTCGCGCCCTCGTCGTAGCCCGGCTTGTGCTGGGTCGAGACGACGATCGCCGTCGCGGCCACCGGCTTGCCATTTTCGAAGCGCAGGGTGACCTGGCTCTTCGCGTCCGGCTCGAGGAATGGCGCCGCTCCGGAATGGCGGTCTGCCGCCATCCTCATCAGGATCTTCTGCGAATAATCGAGCGTCGCCGGCATAAGATCGGGCGTCTCGTCGCACGCGAAACCGAACATGATCCCCTGGTCGCCCGCACCCTCGTCCTTGTTGCCGGCCGCGTCCACGCCGCGCGCGATATTCGCCGACTGCGGATGCAGGTGATTGGCGAAATCGAACTTGTCCCAGTGGAATCCGGCCTGTTCGTAACCGATCTCGCGGACCGTCTGGCGGACCGCGGATTCGATCTCCTCACGGATGCCCGGCGCCCAGTTGCCGTCGCGGTCCATGATTCCCTGACCGCGGATCTCGCCTGCGAGGACGACCCGGTTGGTCGTCGTCATTGTTTCGCAGGCGACGCGCGCTTCCGGGTCCTTCGACAGGAACAGATCGACGATCGCGTCGGAAATCTGGTCGGCGACCTTGTCAGGATGGCCTTCGGAAACGGATTCGGACGTAAAGAGATATGAGCTGCGCATGAAGCCGGGCGAGTCCTCAGGATGGGATATAAGGATATCTTTATATGACGCGCGCGCTCTAGCGGCGAGTCCGGCCAAGCACAATGCCGCTGATCATCAGCAGGAAACCGAGCAGCAGCGGAATGACGTTGCCGAAGCGGGCGAAGAGCGTCGGCGATGTGGGCGCCGGAAGCATCGCATCGATAACTCCGACCTGCCGCCAGGGAAGGGATCGGACGATCAGGCCGTGAGCGTCGACGACGGCGCTGATTCCGGTCGGCGTGGCTCGGATAACGGGAATCCCTTCTTCGGCCGCCCGGAGCCGCGCCTGCGCCAGATGCTGCGGAGGGCCC
>Ga0068864_100000894_pt1 | contig 25097 bp, 25 predicted proteins | sample KBSSwiS72_FD_66586 | JGI IMG/M metagenome (GOLD analysis project Ga0068864, IMG submission 66586) | Switchgrass rhizosphere microbial communities from Kellogg Biological Station, Michigan, USA - KBS Switchgrass S7-2 | ecosystem: Host-associated > Plants > Roots > Rhizosphere > Soil ... | reverse complement strand
CGTGTTCGGCGGCTGGCTGCGCAACATTCCTGACGAGGGGATGGAGGCGAGCTGGGACTATGTGAAGCGGCTGACCCAGCGCAGCGAAGAGACCGGCTGGGACCTGACTCTGATCGCCGAGCTGAACATCAACGATATCAAGGGCGTGGACCAGCCAGCTCTCGACGCATGGTCGACAGCCGCGGCGCTTGCCGCCGTCACGTCGAAGATCGAGCTGATGGTCGCGGTACGGCCGAACTTCCATCAGCCGGCGCTTTTCGCGAAGGCGGCCGCGAACATCGACAACATCTCCGACGGGCGGCTCGCCCTCAACGTCGTCTCATCGTGGTGGGCGGATGAGGCGACACAATACGGCCTCCAGTTCGACCAGCACGATGACCGCTACGCCCGCACCACCGAGTGGCTGCAGGTCGTCCAGGGCCTGTGGACCGAGAACAAGTTCAGCTTCGACGGCGAGCGCTACAAGCTCGCGAATGCGATCGCGGAGCCCAAGCCTGTCCACAAGCCATGGCCGACCATCTACGCCGGCGGTGAGAGCGAAGCCGCCAAGACGCTGATCGCGACGCTGTGCGATGCCTATGTGATGCACGGCGATCCCGCCGACGCAATCAAGCCAAAGATCGCGGACATGGAGGAACGCCGCTCGAGCGCCGGCAAGGGCCGGATGCAGTACGGCATGGCCGCCTTCGCGATTGTTCGCGACAGCGAAGCGGAGGCGAAGAAGGAGCTGGCCCGCATCACGCAGATGCCGCCCAAGCCGCCCAAGGGCTTCGACAATTTCGAGCAATGGCTGTCTGGCACCGAGCTCGAGCGCGAAATGAAGCTCCATGAATATTCCGTGTCGAACAGGGGCTTGCGTCCAAATCTTGTCGGAACGCCTGAGCAAGTTCGCGAGCGCATCGAGGAATTTGAGGCCGCCGGCCTCGATCTGTTGCTGCTACAGATGAGCCCGCAGGCCGAGGAAATGGACCGCTTCGCGGCGCAGGTAATCGCACCCATGCGCGCCGCTACGCCAGAGCTCGCCGGAGCCAAGTGAAGCGCCGCTTCCACAAGATGCACGGGCTCGGCAACGACTTCGTGATTGTCGACGCCCGGACGGAGCCGTTCGCCGTCTCGCCCGCCCTTGCCCGGGCGATCTCAGACCGGCGCACGGGCGTCGGCTGCGATCAGCTGATAGTCCTCGAGCCGAGTGATGTGGCCGACCTCCGCATGCGCATCTGGAACAGCGACGGCGGCGAGGTCGAAAGCTGTGGGAATGCAACGCGATGCGTCGTCCAGCTCACGGGCGCAAAGAAGATCGACAGCGGCGGCGGCCTGCTGGAAGGTGAACAGCTCGGCGCCGAGGTCGAAGTCGCGATGGGCGAGCCTCGCTTCGGCTGGGACGAAATCCCCCTCGCCTACCCGATGGACACCGCGGCGCTGCCGATGGCCTGGGGCGAGCTCGAGCATCCGATGGCGCTCAACATCGGCAATCCGCATGTCGTCTTCTTCGTGCCCGACGCGCGAGAAGTGCCGCTGGATGAACTGGGACCGAAGATCGAGAACGATCCGGCCTTCCCTGAACGGATCAACGTCAACGTCGCCTCCTGTGTCGACGGCCGCCTGAAGCTGCGGACGTTCGAACGTGGCGCCGGCGAGACGCTCGCCTGCGGGACCGGCGCCTGCGCCAGCGCCGTCGCGGCGATCGCAACGAAACGGGCACAATCGCCGGTGACGGTGGACATGGCAGGCGGCAACCTCACAATCAGCTGGGCGCCGGGCAAGCCGGTCCGGATGCGCGGCGGCGCGACCCACGTCTTCGAAGGCGAGCTCGAGCTGGAGGCGCTGCAATGAGCGTCGAGACCATCACGCTCGGCTGCCGCCTCAACTTCGCGGAAAGCGAGACGATCGCGCGCACTGCGCCGTCGGCCGAAGACTGGATCGTCGTCAACAGCTGCGCCGTCACCAACGAGGCGGTACGGCAGACCCGGCAGGCAATCCGCCGCGCTCACCGTCAGCGGCCCTCGGCGAAAATTCTCGTCACCGGCTGTGCTTCGGAACTCGATCCAGTGTCGTTCGCGGCGATGCCCGGCGTGAGCCGCGTCGTCAGAAATGCAAGCAAACTCAATAGCCTCGCCGCAAATGACGTCATGGCGCCAGCAGGCTTCCAGGGCCATGTGCGGAGCTTCGTCGCGGTGCAGACAGGCTGCGATCATCGCTGCACGTTCTGCTCGATCTGGCAGGCGCGCGGAGAAAGCCGGTCGCTCCCGTTCGAGCTGGTCCGGGACGCCGTAGCGCGCGAGATCGACCGCGGCGCGAAGGAGATCGTCCTGACCGGTGTGGACATCACCGATTATGCGGATGGCCTCGGCGCATTGTGCCAGCGGCTGTTCGCCGCCGAGCCGCGCCTTAAGCGGTTGCGATTGTCGTCCCTCGACGGCGTCGAAATCGACGAACCCCTGTTCGAGCTGATCGCGGGCGAGCCGCGACTGCTGCCTCATTTCCACCTGTCGCTGCAGGCGGGCGACGACATGATACTCAAGAGGATGAAGCGCCGCCACAGCCGCGCGGATGCCGTGCGCACGGTTGAACGCATCAAGGCCGCGCGGCCCGACGCGACGATCGGCGCCGATCTCATCGCTGGATTTCCAACAGAAACTGAAGAGATGGCACTGAACAGCCTGAAACTGGTCGAAGATTGCGACATCGTCGCCGCTCACGTCTTTCCGTTCTCGCCACGGCCGGACACCCCGGCGGACCGAATGCCACAGCTAGCGCGCGAAATCGTGAAGGCGAGAGCTGCGAGGCTGCGTGAAGCGGCGGCGGAGCGGCGAACGCGTTGGCTCAATGGCCTCATTGGCACCGACCAGCCTGTGCTGATCGAAAACCATGAGAAGGGCCACGCCGACAATTTTGCGCCCGTGGCCATCGAAGGCAGCGTTCGCGGCAACGTGGGCAGCGCGCGGATAACCGGCCGCGATGGCGATCAGCTTATGGCGGTGTGGGCATGAGTTGGCTCGACCGCCTGCGCGGCGGCTTCCAGAAGACTGCCGACCGCGTCGCCGACAACCTGACTGGCCTCACCAGCCGCGCCGCGCTCGATACCGCGACCCTAGACGACATCGAGGAGGCGCTGATCGCCTCGGACCTCGGGCCCGAAGCGTCGCATCGCATCCGCCAGGCCATCGCGCAGCAAAAGTTCGAACGCCTGGACGAGCGTGGTCTCCGCACCATCCTCGCCGAAGAGATCGAAAAGATCCTCACTCCAGTCGCTAGACCGCTGGAAGTCTGGGGTTTTCCGCGTCCTCACGTTATCCTCGTCATCGGCGTCAACGGCTCCGGCAAGACGACGACGATCGGCAAGCTCGGCAACTGGCTGAAGGACGAGGATTATGGCGTCCTCCTCGCGGCAGGAGACACGTTCCGGGCTGCGGCGATCGAGCAGCTGAAGATCTGGGGCGACCGCATCGGCGCGCCGGTGATTTCGGGCAAGGAAGGAGGCGACGCCGCTGGAATTGTCTTCGACGGCGTGAAGCAGGCGACCGCGCAGGGCATCGACGTCCTCATCGTCGACACCGCCGGGCGCCTCCAGAACAAGTCGCACCTGATGGAGGAGCTCACCAAGATCCGGCGCGTCCTCGGCCGCCTCAACCCCGAGGCTCCGCAGGATGTCCTCCTCGTGCTCGACGCTACCACCGGCCAGAACGCGCTTGCTCAGGTCGAGGTGTTTCGTGAGAGTGCGGGGGTGACGGGGCTCATCATGACCAAGCTGGACGGTACGGCACGCGGCGGAATCCTCGTTGCCGCGGCCGAGAAGTTCGGCTTACCCATCCACGCGATCGGCGTCGGCGAGAAAGCCGACGATCTCCGCCCCTTCGACCCGCGCGCGGTCGCCCGCGCTATCGCCGGACTCCCTCCGGAATGACCGCCAAGTCCGAGCCACAGGGCGGCGCCAAGTTGCTGATCGACCTTGGCCCGCTGCTCGTCTTCTTCGTCGTCAATTTCCTCGCGCCGGTGCCGCAGGTGCTGAAGATCTTCGTCGCGACCGGCGCCTTCATGATCGCGATGATCGCGGCGATGTTGTTCTCGGCGATCCGCTACCGCCGAATCTCGCCTTTGTTGTGGTTCAGCGGCGTCGCGGTCCTCATCCTCGGCGGCCTCACGATCTGGCTGCACAAGGAGTGGATCATCAAGATGAAGCCGACGCTTTACTACGCGCTTGTGTCGGCCCTTCTCTGGTTCGGCCTGGCGACCGGCAGGCCGCTCCTTCAGCGGGTCCTCGGCAGCACCTACCCTGGCCTTGACGCGACCGGATGGACAAAGCTCACCCGCAACTGGGCGGCCTTCTTCCTGTTCATGGCGGTGCTGAACGAGGCGGTGTGGCGTAATACGTCCACGAATTTCTGGGTTGGGTTCAAGCTCTGGGGCGCCCTACCCCTCACCTTCCTTTTCGCGCTCGCGAACGTCCCAATGCTGATCCGCCACGGCCTGATGAAAGAAGATGCGGTGCCAGTCGAACCAGGTCCGATCGAATGAGCAATCCGATCCTCTCTATTCGGGGCCTCAGGAAGACCTACGGCACGGGCACGGATGCGCTGAAATCCGTCGATCTCGATATCCGGCGCGGGGAGATTTTCGCGCTGCTCGGCCCGAACGGCGCAGGCAAGACGACGCTGATCAACATCGTGTGCGGAATCGTGACTCCGTCGAGCGGCGAGGTGCTGGTCGACGGGAAGAACTGGCAGTCCGGCTTTCGCTATGCGCGGGAGCGGATTGGCCTTGTTCCGCAGGAGCTTACGACCGAAGCTTTCGAAACCGTCTGGAATACGGTCAACTTCTCGCGCGGACTGTTCGGGAAGCCTCGGAACGAGGCCTATGTCGAGGACCTGCTCAAGCGCCTGTCGCTACTCGACAAGCGCAAGACCGAGATGCGGTTTCTCTCGGGCGGCATGAAGCGGCGGGTCATGATCGCCAAGGCGCTGAGCCACGAACCGGCGCTCCTCTTCCTCGATGAGCCCACCGCTGGCGTCGATGTCGAGCTTCGCCGCGACATGTGGGACCTGGTCCGTAAGCTCCGCGCGGACGGCACGACGATCATCCTGACTACGCATTACATCGAGGAGGCCGAGGAGATGGCCGACCGCGTCGGCGTCATCAGCAAGGGCGAGTTGATCGCCGTCGACGAGAAGAGCGACCTCATGGCCAAGATGGGCCGCAAGACGCTCGACATCGTGCTTGCCGAGCCGATGAGCGCCGTTCCCGCCGAACTTTCCGAGTGGAGCATCGAGCTCAACGATGACGGGCACATGCTCCGTTACCAGTTCGACAGCCATGCCGAACGGACGGGAATCGCCTCGCTGATGCGGCGGCTCACCGACCTCGGAATCGCCTACAAGGACCTTTCGACGCACCAGTCGAGCCTCGAGGAGATCTTCGTCGAGCTCGTTCACGGAGGACGCAAGTGAACGGCCACGGGATTGCCGCCATCTATCGCTTTGAGATGGCGCGCTGGAAGCGCACGCTGTGGCAGAGCCTGATCACGCCGGTGATCACCACCGCCCTCTATTTCGTGGTGTTCGGTTCCGCGCTCGGAAGCCGGATGACGGAAATGGATGGTGTCAGCTTCGGCGCCTTTATCGTGCCTGGTCTGACGCTTCTCTCCGTCTTCATGCAGTCCATCTTCAACGCGAGCTTCGGCATTTATTTTCCGAAGTTTACGGGGACGATCTACGAACTCCTCTCAGCGCCGATTTCGAGCTTCGAGGCGGTTCTCGCCTACGTCGGCGCAGCCGTGACGAAGAGCGTCATCCTCGCGCTCGTTACAGTCGCTACGGCCACCCTCTTCGTGCCGGTCCACATCGATCACCCGCTCGCCATGATCCTGTTCCTCGTCGGGATCAGCGCCGGCTTTTGCCTTTTCGGGTTCGCCATCGGCATCTGGGCGCAAAATTTCGAGCAGCTCCAGATCATCCCGATGCTGATCATCACGCCGCTGACGTTCCTGGGCGGCGCCTTCTACTCGGTGAAGGCGCTGCACGATCCCTTCCGCACGATCACCCTGTTCAATCCGATCGTCCACGTGATCAGCGGCTTCCGCTGGAGCTTCTACTCGGTCGCGGACGTGCCGGTCTGGTCGAGCGCGCTCGTCACGCTGGGGATCATCGGCGGCTGCATGGCTGTGATCGCCTGGATGTTCCGCACCGGTTACCGGCTGAAGCAATAGGTCGCGCCGGCACATCGAAATCGGCCAGAGCGGCGGCGACTGCGCGCAGTTGGGCGTCGCTGAGCTTGTCGACCTGGGTCAGTGCCGGTTCCGCAGGATCGTAGCCGCGCACTTCTTTCCCGTGTGCAGTAATCCAGTCCGCATAGGCAGTCATGATCCGAGTGTTGGCGATGCCGTGGGACGTATCGGAGCCGATGAGGCTGTCGTTGATGCCTCCGAAGGCCATTCGTGGATATTGGGCCAGGAGTATCTGCGCGAGCTTGGCTCGATATTCGAGATCTGCCGAGCTGAAATTCCTGCTCTTCAGATATTTGTCGTCGAGCGCGTGCCGGCCTTCGTGGATCCAGATGGAATGCCGCGTCGTCAGCTCATCCTCGCGCGCGGCGAACAGGCGCGGGAGTTCCTTGGCCGGCTCATGGCCCAGGTTTGCACGAATTTGATCAATTGACTGAAGCTTCAGGCGGTCGGCTAGACCGGGGAGGTACGCGACCCTCCTCCCCGAGGACTGCGCCTGCGCCAGTAGCGCGCCATCCCTGGCGCTGTCCTCACGCATGTCGGTCTCGGCCTTGCGCCGTGTCGCGGCGTCGGTGGCGATCGCAGCCCACTTGATGGTGCTGAGCGCGTAGGGCGTGCGGATCTGGACGATCGTGCCTGACGATCCCCACCCGCCAGTCTGCTTATCGCCATCCCAAAGCCAGGACTGGAAGCCGTTGGCGATCATCTGGTCGTAGACCCGGAAATTCAGCTTCGCCGTCTTGCCATACTGCGCCACCGAGCGCGTTTCGTTCTGGACGACGTGGCCGAGGTGCACGCTCGGGTATCCGCTGGTGAAGCCGAAGGTCGAACCGAGATTGAACGCGTTCGTGACGACGCCGACCGGGCCGTCGCCCTTTTTCTCGGGAAGGAGCCCCATGAGCTTCGTAGCCGTCTGGCCGACCAGGTTCGTCAGAAAAGCACCCATGTCGTCGGCAATCTTCTGCATGCCGACTTTGTCCGACACCGACATCAGGGCCATTTTCCGGTTCTGCGTGACCAGATAGGTCGAAAGCCGGTCGCGTAAGTCGAGATAGACTCGGGCCTTGCGGCACAATGGCTGTGGCGATGCCTTTAGCTTGCGGTTGGTTTCGAAGCGCGCGGCGGCCTCGTCGAACCCGGCGCGGGTCAGCAGGTCGAGAAGCCGGCACTGATCGGCGGGTGCCGCGCCAGACTTCGCACCGGCGAAGACGGCGCGGACCGTCTCCTTTGCGAAAGCCGGCGGTGCGTCTGACGACGTCAGCCAGAAGTAATCCTTCCAGGCAGCGAAGGACGAAGTTGCGCTGCCCTTCAAGAGGGCCGTCTCCAGCTTCAGCGCATTCACCGTCGGGCCGAGCGCCCCCAGCGGAGAGATCTCGTCCAGGCTCTGCTGGGCTGGCTCCAGCTTTCCAAGCACAAGATATGCATGCGCGCGCTCGGTCAGCAGTCCGTCGCGGCTCGGTTGTTCGGAACATGACGACAGATCGCTGGACGCTTGAACGGCCCCATCAGGACGCCCGCTCTCGCGAAGAACACGTGCCGAATAGGACCGCGTTTCACATTCCTCCGACCGCAAGGCGAGCGCCTGATCGAGATGCGACCTCGCAGCGTCGGCGTTCGCGTTGATTAGCCAGTCGATCCGGGCAAGGCCCCGCGCCGCAGCCGCCCGGTCCTTCACGCTCGTCGCACTGTCATCGAGCACTTCGGAAAAAGCGCGTTTCGCCTTCGCGATCTCGCCTTGGTCGTACAGATCCTTCGCGGCCTGGTAATCGGCAGCGAGAGCCGGCGCCGCAGCCTGCAATGCCAAGGCCACTAAAATGCGCACGCTTACCTGCATCCACGATCCTCCAGTCGATGGGCGTTCAGCTTGCATGTGCTACGGCTGGCGTCTTGGACGATGTGAAGGTGGCGCATGACGATCCACTGCCAGCACGCATTTCACGGCCTCCAACTGCCGGTGAGGAGCTTTAGCGGCGCGCGGGCGCTGCGGATTGTCCATCCATCAGGGCAACTCATTCCGCCCCACCGCCACGACTGGCCTTTACTGACCGTCCCTGCCCTCGGTGGATATGACGAAGAGTCAGATGACGGCACGATCGGGGTGGCGGGGCCCGCGGTCATCCTCCATCCGGCGGGGCGCTGTCATTCGAACTGCATCCATCCATTCGGGATGGAGACCTTCTCGATCGAGTTCGACCCGGCCTGGGTAGGCCTCAGCGGTCGCGATCCGCTGCTCGACCGCTCGAGCTACTGGATCGGCGGACCGGTCCCCCTTGCCTCCCACGCCCTCACCCGGCTCTGGGTAAGCCCGGATTCAAGCGAGCAGGACCTGCGCCGAGCGATGGCCGGTTTCCTGGCCATGGCAAGGACCAGCGAGCGCGCCGAGAGCCCGTCATGGCTCGACGAAGTTCGAATCCAAATTGCCGCCGGCAAGGCAGTCACCGCCGACCGTGTCGCGGCGAGCCTCGGTCTTCATCCGCGCTGGCTCGCCCATGCCTATCGGCAGGCGACGGGCGAAGGGCTTCACGAAACAATCCTGCGGCGGCGCGTCGAAAGGGCGGTCTATCTGCTGAGGGGTACGGACGAGTCCATCGCCGACGTCGCCGTCTCCGTCGGCTTTTGCGACCAGAGCCATCTCAACCGCGCACTGGCGCGTTTCATCGGGCGAACGCCGGTGCAGGTGCGCGCCGAGCGCACTCCGCTGCTGGCACTCCTCGCCTAGGCCGTCAGCTCCGGCGTGTCGGCGCCCTGCTGGTTCGCCCGCTCGAGGCCGTTGCCGTCGAGGTTCTCACCGACGAAGTCCCAGTTCACGATGTTCTGAAGCACCGCGGTGGCGAACTTCGGCCGCTCGTTGCGATAGTCGATGTAATAAGCGTGCTCCCACACATCGAGCGTGAAGAGCGGGACCATCCCGTCATGCACCGCCGGCGTGTCGGCATCGTGCAGCGACGTGATCCTCAGCGATCCGTGATCGAGCACCAGCCACGCCCAGCCGCTGGCGAAGTGGTTGACCGCTTCCTCATGCAGCTTCTGGAGCATGGTCTCGGCGTTGCCGAAGCCATCCTCGATCAGCTTGGCGAGCTTGCCCGAGGGCTGCTGCCCGCCGGCGGGCGAAAGGCATTGCCAGAAGAAGCTATGGTTCCAGATCTGGGCGCTGTTGTTGAACAGCTTGTTGTTCCCGGCGCGCTTGGCCTCCTTGACCACCTGCAGAAGCGAGGCGCCCGACAGGTTGGCTTCGCTTTGGATCAGCTCGTTGGTCTTGTTGACGTAGGCGCGGTGGTGCTTGCCGTGGTGATATTCCAGCGTCTCGGCCGACATGTGCGGCGCGAGCGCGTCCTTGGCGAAAGGCAGTTCGGGCAGCTGAAAGGCCATGTCTCGAGAAACTCCTTGATCCTTCGGGACCGCCGCAGCCGGCATGTCCCGCTTGCACTCCCCGCCCTTGGGACGGCGTGTTGCGCCGGGGGGCGGAAAATTCAACCCTTAGGCGCCCGGTAACGCTCCGCCGCAACAAAAGCGCGGCGAAGCCAGTCACAGGCGCGCGTCGGCCATCCGCACTTCGAGCTGGCTGCTTTCGGGCAGCACGACCTTGAACTTCTTCCTGGCGAAGTCGATCGACACCTTCTTGAAGGCCCGGATCGCGTTCATTCCCAAGAGCACGGCCGGGCGCCGGTCGAGGTTGAGCGCCTTGAAGCTATGCGCGTCGGCAAAGACGATCGCGAGATTCTTGAGCGTGACGCCCCCGATCTCGAGAGTGCGCACGAACATAAAGTCGCCGACGATCATGTCGCCGGTCACCGACTGGAGAGACACGCTCGACGGTGCGCCGACGAGCCCGCGTCCGATCAGCTGTTGGCGCAGCGCCTCGTTGCCGATGGTGATTTCGGCGCCGGTATCGATGACCACCGTCAACGGATGACCGTCCGCCGAGGCGTCGCTGAGGATGAGGCGGCCGTTCTTGCGCGTTCCCTGGACGACGATGGTACCGGGCTCGTCGTGGAAATCGCGCGTCGCCGAAGGCACGATCGACAGGGTCTGCTTCTCGAAATCGAACTGAACGCGCTGCGTTTTGAGGGAATCGATGCCGAGGATCCCGTCGGCGCCCATGTTCGACTTGTCGAGCAATGCCGCGTGCCTGACGTTCTGCGGCTGATGGGCGAGCTCCAGCTGCGGGACGTCGGCCGTCTCGACCGTCGACGCGCCGGACACGCTGTGCATCGTCGCCTCATTGCTGTTGGCGAGCCCGAGACTGCCTGCGAGTTCGCGCGAGATCGCGGTGCGGTCGGCGCCGGTGTCGACGAGGAAGCGATAGGGGCCTGAACCCGAAACCCGAACCGGAACGGTCATCCGATCGTCGTGCTCGGTACGGAACGTGACGTCCTGGGTCTGGGTGACCTCGTCAACGCCGGACGCCCCCGGAGCGGCGCCGGGCGCCGTCGCCGGAGTTTGAGCGAGCGCCATCGAAGAGCTCGCCAGAAGTACAAGGGCCGCGAACGTCTGCCGCATCATCACAAGGCCTCCCCGTTTCGCCGCGCCATTACACGAGCACAACGAACGCAGCAAATACATGGCAAGATTCTGGTAAGCCTTGGCTGTTACCACCTGCCGAGTGGGGCCGCGCCGGAGACAATCGGGCGGAAAAGCAATGATTTTTTGTGCTTCCTCGGAGCCGCTCGTGGAACAACAATCCGTCGAAACGACCGTTTATTCTCTGGAAGCTTCAGCCCCGAAGCAACCTGACCGCCGTGAAAGCGACCGCTTTCTCAGCCTGTTGCGCGTCGGCGCGATCTCAGTCGAGGGCCAGCGAGAGCTCTGCCTGATCCGCAACGTCTCCGTCGGCGGTATGATGATCCGCGCTTATTCACAGATCGAAGTCGGAACCCGCCTCTCGGTCGAGCTCAAGCAGGGCGATCCCGTGAGCGGCACGGTCCGCTGGGTCGAGAACGGACTCACCGGCGTCTCCTTCGATGCTCCGATCGACGTCGTCCAGCTGCTCTCGCCGCCTGGCGACGGTCCCCGCCCCCGACTCCCGCGCATCGAAGTCGACTGCAAAGGCTGGGTGCGCCAGGACGGCGAAGTTGCCCGGGGCCGGATCACGAACATCTCGCAGGGCGGCATCCGCATGGAATGCGACGCAAGGCTGGCGATCGGCGGCGACGTCGTCGTCACGCTGCCGGGAATGGCGCCGATAGCCGGCGTGGCGAAGTGGAGCGATAGCGAGATTTACGGGGTCGCATTCAACCGTGCGCTCGTCCTCTCCAGCCTCGTCCAGTGGCTCAAGGACCAGCAGCAGGAACAGCGCAGCAACGCTGCCTGAGCTCAAATCCGCCGCAAAAGCAGCATCATGTTGTTCGCCGGCATCGACCGCGTTTCGACGAGGCGCAGGCCGCGCTGACTCGCCGCTGCGGCGAAGTCCTCCACGCGGCGGAGGCCCCATTCGGCGTTACGCCGCTTGAGGTCCGCATCGAAGTCGAAGTTCGTCGGCGCCGTTTCCACATCGTCGCTAAGCCACGGGCCATAGAGGATCAGCGGCGCTTCCGGTGAAAGCAGGCGCTGGGCGCCGTCCAGCAAGCCCAGCGCGGAAGCCCACGGACTGATGTGCACCATGTTGATGCTGAGCACCGCGTCGGCGGCGTCGATCGGCCACTCGGGCGAGCGGGCGTCGATGACGAGCGGTTCGCGAACATTCGGAAGCGAAGCGGCGGCGCGCCAGGCTCCGATCGAAGTCAGTGCGTCGGGATGAACGTCGCTCGGCTGCCAATCGAGGGCCGGGAAACGATCCGCGAAATAGACGACGTGCTCTCCCGTGCCGCTGGCGATTTCCAGGACGAGCCCATTCGGCGGAAGCCAGCCGCTCAGCACCTCGGCGATCGGTTCGCGGTTGCGTAACGCCGCGGGAGCGGACCGCCGTGCGCCTTCGGCAGGCGCTTCGTAGAAGCGCTCGCCCGCCATCAGACGCGGCCGCGCGCCTCGTCCAGCAGACGCCGCGCACGCAGGTACATCTCGACGCGCTGGAGCGTAAACATGCCGAGCGCGAAGGCGATCAGCGGATCGGTCAGCATCGCGGGGCTGACATGGCTCTCCGCTCCCAGCAAAGTGCGTGCGCCCGTCCGGACAAGGATGAGCGCAATCAGGAAGAACATCGCCGCGAGCGATGCCTTCTGGTTAAGCGCGTGGGTCTCGGGATTCACGTGGATGTGCATCATCTTGCCGCGCTGCCACCCGACGGCCGCGCCGATCGCCAGTCCGGCAAGGCTCGCGAGAGCAACCCAACCCACCGGCGGAAGGCTGAAGAACATCAGCGCCGCGACAACCGCGTACATCGCCGGTACGATCCACAGCGTCTCCAGCTTCAGCGGCCGCATCTGCCCCATGCGGCGCATCCTAAGCGCCATGATCACCACGATGGCACCGATCGTGATCGCGTAGCTGATCCAGCCCTGATGAACCGGATGGGCCTGTACCTGCATCGGAAACCCCCTCCCCTAAACTCTACTCCGCCGCCTGTGCGGCCTCCGGCTCGCGGAAGGTCAGCACCGGCTTGCGCGCCGCCAGCGTCTCGTCGAGACGGCGCCGCGGCGCGTAGATTGGCGCCGCCTTGAGGCTGGGATCGCCAGCCTTCGCCCGCTCGGCGATCGACCGGACCGCCGCAATGAACTGGTCTAGGCTCGCTTTCGACTCCGTCTCGGTCGGTTCGACGAGCATCGCGCCGTGGACGACCAGCGGGAAATACATGGTCATCGGGTGGAAGCCCTCGTCGATCAGCGCCTTGGCAAGGTCGAGCGTACTGACGTCGTCGGCGAAGCCGCGGTCCGAGAAGATCGCCTCGTGCATGCAAGGCCCGCTGTTCGCGAACGGCGCCTCCAGCACGTCAGACAGGCTGCGCAGGATGTAATTGGCGTTGAGCACCGCATCCTCGGCGACCTGCTTGAGGCCGTCTGCGCCGTGACTGAGGATATAAGCCAGCGCACGGGTGAACATGCCCATCTGGCCGTGGAAGGCGACCATTCGGCCGAACGCGTCGGGATGCTCGTCGCCGGCATTCTCTTCCTCGACCAGCTTGAACGATCCGTCCGGCATCTTCGCGACGAAGGGCAGCGGACCGTAGGGCGACAGCGCTTCCGACAGGACCACCGGGCCGGATCCTGGACCGCCACCGCCATGCGGGGTCGAGAAGGTCTTGTGGAGGTTTATGTGCATCGCATCGACGCCGAGGTCGCCCGGACGCACCCTGCCGACGATCGCGTTGAAGTTGGCGCCGTCGCAATAGACGAACGCACCCGCCGCATGGACCGCATCGCTGATCGCCTTCATGTCAGGCTCGAACAGGCCGCAGGTGTTCGGGTTGGTGATCATCACCGCCGCGACGTCGGGACCGAGCCGGGCCTTCAGCGCTTCGAGATCGACGCGGCCGGCGGCGTTCGCGGGGATGTTCTCGACGCGGTAGCCGGCGAAGGCTGCCGTCGCGGGGTTGGTGCCGTGGGCGCTTTCCGGGACCAGCACGACCTCGCGCTTGTCGCCGCGCGCCTCGAGCGCAGCGCGGATGCACAGCAAGCCGCAAAGCTCGCCGTGGGCGCCCGCCTTCGGGCTCATGGCGACGCCGTGCATGCCGGTCAGGTCGAGCAGCCAGAAGGCAAGTTCGTTGATCACCTGAAGCGCGCCCTGCACCGTTTCCTGCGGCTGCAGCGGATGGGCGTCCGCGAAGCCCGGCATCCGCGCGACTTTCTCGTTGAGGCGCGGATTGTGCTTCATCGTGCACGAACCGAGCGGGAAAAGGCCGAGGTCGATCGCGTAATTCTGCCGCGACAGGCGCGTGTAGTGGCGGACGGTCTCAGGCTCGGAGAGGCCCGGGAGACCGATCTCGCGGTTCCGCTCGAGGCCGTTCAGGCGCGTCGCCTTCTTCGGCGCTTCGGCGAAATCGACGCCCGTCTGCTCGGTGGTGCCGATCTCGAAGATCAGGGACTCCTCGAGCATCAACGCCCGGTTCCCGGTCACAGTCTGCGTTTCGCCCTGCGCGGTAGCCGGGGTCGAGGGACGCCAGCCCGACGGATTGACGGTCATCGCGCGACCTCCTTCAGCGCCGCTTCCAAGGCGTCGATATCCTCGTCGGTCGCGGTTTCGGTCACGGCGACCACCAGTCCATTCTGCAACTTCTCGGCTCCGGGGTAGAGCCGGCCGAGCGATACGCCGCCGAGGATGCCGCGCTCGACGAGCGCATGGACGGCGGGACGCGCTTCGACCGGCAGTTTCAGGGTGAATTCGTTGAAAAAGCTGTCGTTGACCAGCTCGACGCCGGGGATGGCGGCCAGCCGTTCCGCGGCCTCGCACGCGCGCGCGTGATTCAGGGTTGCGAGTTGCCGCAGCCCCTTCTCTCCCAGCAGCGTCAGGTGAACCGTGAACGCGAGCGCGCACAGCACCGAGCTGGTGCAGATGTTCGAGGTCGCCTTCTCGCGGCGGATATGCTGCTCGCGGGTTGAAAGCGTCAGCACGAACCCGCGCTTGCCCTCTGCATCGACCGTCTCGCCGGCGAGGCGGCCCGGCATCTGGCGGACGTGCTTCTCGCGGCAGGCGAAGAGGCCGCAGTAAGGCCCGCCGAACTGTAGGCCGACGCCAATGCTTTGGCCCTCTCCGACGACAATGTCGGCGCCCATTTCGCCAGGCGACTTGATCAGCCCCAGCGCGACCGGCTCCGTCACGACCGCGATCAACAGCGCGCCCGCCGCATGAGCCGCTTCGGCAATCGGCGCCAGGTCGGTGATCCGCCCGAGGATGTCGGGATATTGAACGACGACGGCGCTGGTCTCGCCGTCGATCTTGGCGACCAGGCGCTCGACGTCGGTGGTGGCCGTCAGCTCCGGGAGCGTCGTATCGAGCGCGTCCTCGGTAAACTTCGCCATGGTCGTCGCGACGCTGACGTAATGCGGGTGAACGCCCGACGAAATCACGCTCTTCTTCCGGCGCGTGATGCGGTGCGCCATCTGGATCGCTTCCCACATCGCGGTCGAGCCGTCGTACATCGAGGCGTTCGCGACTTCGCAGCCGAACAGGCGCGCGACCTGCGTCTGGAACTCGAACAGCATCTGCAGCGTGCCCTGCGCGATCTCGGGCTGGTAGGGCGTGTAGCTGGTCAGGAACTCGCCGCGCTGGATGATATGGTCCGCGCTTGCCGGGATATGGTGCTTGTAGGCCCCGCAGCCGAGGAAGAACGGCACGTCGCCCGCGACCATGTTCTTGCGCGACAGCGCGGTCATGTGCCGCTCGACCGCCATTTCGGAGGCGTGCATCGGCAGGCCGTGGATCGGCCCCTTCAGACGTGCCTCCTCTGGCACGTCACGGAACAGTTCGTCGATTGAGCCGGCGCCGATCACGCGCAGCATCTCGCTGCGGTCGGCGTCGCTCAGCGGCAGGTAACGCATCAGTTGGGCTTCCTCATGATGAAGCGAAGTCGGACATAGTCGGCGGTGTTGGAGCCGACGCGATCGGCGACGGCAGTCCCGATCTCCGCCCGTTCGGCGTCGGGAACGGCGGCACGGTCGAGCCAGCCGCGGCGGAAGGTCGTCACCCATTCGGCGACGCCATGGTCGATTTGGGTCGGGCGCTCGATCAGGCGCGCGTCGATCTGCTCGAAGCCGGCGGCCTCGTAGACCGAAGCGAATTCCTCGGGCGAGGCATACCAGTTGGTCGCTTCCACCGGTGGCACGTAGCCGCGAATGACCAGCTCTTCGTCCAGCGCCTCGCGCAGCTTCACGAGATTGCCCTCGCCGCCCATCTCGCCGGCGAAGCGGCTGCCGGGCTTCAGGGCGCGGAAGATCGCGCGCGCCGCCTGCTCCTTCTCGAGCACCCAATGCAGCGTGGCGTTGGAGAAAGCAGCGTCGAACTCGGCGAAGAACTGCATGTCTTCGGCGGCGAGGAGAAGCGCATCGACGCCCTTCGCCCGCGCCGCCGCGACCATGTCGGGCGAATTGTCGATTCCGAGGACGGTCGCGCCCCGCTCGAGTATCTTCCTCGTCAGCGTCCCCTCGCCGCAACCGACATCGAGGATTCGCTCGCCCGGCTTGGGGTCGAGAAGGTCCAGCGCAGCCTCGCCAAGCTCGGCCACGAACCCGCCCACGCGGGCGTAATCCGCGGCATTCCACTTGCTCGTCGAGGCGGCGCCTGGGCTCAAAGCGTCTTGATCCAGTCTCGGTAGGCGCCCTCGTCCATCAATCCGTCGAGCTCACCGGGGTTGTCGAGCTTCACCTTGAAGAACCAGCCGTCACCTTCCGGATCGCTGTTCACGATGGAGGGATCGTCGGAGACCTTGCTGTTGCCCTCGACCACCTCGCCGGAGACCGGCGAATAGACATCGGACGCCGCTTTCACCGATTCAACGACGGCAGCTTCCTGCCCCTTGCTCAGCCGCTTGCCCGTCTCCGGAACCTCGGCGAACACGATGTCGCCGAGCTGTTCCTGCGCGTGGTCAGAAATCCCGACCGTCGCGGTGTCGCCGTCGACGCGAACCCACTCATGTTCCTTGGTGAAATAGACACTCATGCGGAAGCTCCCTTGCGGTGATAGCGGTGGGGGACGAACGGCATCGGCACTACGCGCGCATCGAAAAGCTTGCCGCGCTGCTCGAGCTTGAGCGCGGTGCCGTCGTCGGCGAGCGGCGCAGCGACATAACCCATGGCGATCGGCCGCTGGAGCGAGGGCGAGAAGCCGCCGCTGGTGATCCTGCCGACCTCATTGCCTTCGCCGTCCAGCACGAGCGCGCCTTCGCGGACCGGCTGGCGGCCCTCGACGGCAAACCCGACGCGCTTCTGCGGCGCTCCGTTCTGGAGCTCGGCGAGGATCCGCATGGCGCCCGCAAAGCCGCCCTCGGCACGGCGGCGCTTGTTGATGGCGAAGGTCAACCCGGCCATGACGGGCGTGGTCCGGTCGTCGAGGTCGTGGCCGTAGAGCGGCAGGCCCGCTTCCAGCCGAAGCGAATCGCGGGCGCCAAGGCCGATTGGCTTCGCGAGCTCATTGGCGCAGATCGCGTCGGCCAGCTCTGCGGCAGCTACCGCCGGTACTGAAATCTCGAACCCGTCTTCCCCGGTATAGCCGGAGCGGCTGATCCACAGGTTGCGGCCATTCCACTGATAGGGTCCGCCTTGCATGAAGCCGAGCTCGCTGACGCCGGGGACGATCGTCTCGAGCACCTCGGCGGCGCGCGGCCCCTGCAACGCGAGAAGCGCCTGCTCCTTCATATGGTCGATCACGACCTCGCGCGGCAGCCGCCGCTCCATGTTCGCGATGTCCGCATGCTTGGTCGCGCCATTCACCACGACGTAGAACTGGTCGCCGCGCCTGGTCGCCATAAGGTCGTCGAGAATCCCGCCCTCATCGTCGAGGAGCAGCGAATATTTGGGCTTCATATCGGCCGCAGCCTGGAAATCCCCCGGCATCAGCTTTTCGAGGGCCTGATCGACCTTCTGCCCGTGGAGCAGAAGCTGGCCCATGTGGCTGACATCGAAAAGGCCGGCATTCTCGCGCGTCCAAAGATGCTCGGCCATGATGCCTTCGTACTGAACGGGCATCTCATAACCGGCGAATGGCACCATCCGGCCGCCGCGAGCGCGGTGCCACGAATCGAGGGGAAGCTTGTCGAGCTGTTCCGGCTGGGTGCCGTCACCGCCCTGAGGATCGCCGCTGTAGGGCGTGCCCCGCGCCTGGGTCTCGTCGGTGGGGCCGTTGTGGACTTCCCTGCTCATTCGCTGCGCTCCGGAATTAGGTGCGACCGCCGACGCCCGTCGATGGGCAATCCGGCTGCCGCCCCCGTCTGTCCCTAGCGCCTGAGAGCTTTGCCCCTTCGGCGGTCCTCCGAAGCTTCACGCGAAGGAGGACGCTTTCCAGACTGTCAGGCGCGCGCGGTCCTTTTGCCTGAGAGATTCCGGGGGCGGTTGCTCCTTCGGCGCCGCACTCTCGTGCGAACTCTCCCGTGCGGCCTTTCCGACAGCGGTCAGGCCGTCGGCGACGCGGGTGCCTTGGCCGCGCCGGGCAGCCAAGTCAACGCGTTAGCGCGTCGCGTTGTACTTCAGCTGGTCCTGCGTCAGCTGGAATCCGACGAGCTGTTCGAACGTCGCGTTGGCGACGGCCTTGGAGACCGCGGGATCGGCCATCGGGTCGACAGCCGCTTCCGCCTCGCCTGCCTTGCGCGGACGGGTGAGGATGTCGCGGACGTTCGCGGGCAAGGTAGCCGAGGCGCGGTTCACGCGAACCGTCGCCTGCACGCGCGTGTAGGCATGGATGTCGCCGGCAGCGAAGTTGAGCACTACCTGACCAACCTGCTTGGCTGCGATTTGCGAGCCACCGCGAAGGGCGACGTCGAAATAGGGAACGACCACCTGGCGGGCTGGACCTGCGTCGCGCCGAAGGCCCACGACCGTGAAGGTTGCGGTCGATACCACGTCAACGCCCGTCTCATTGCAATTGGCGCGCAGGTTGCTGATCGACGCACTGACATCGATCGCGCGGGAATCGGTGCTGTTGGACGGGTTGAACAAAGTGATGTCGCCGGTGCCGGCGGGAATGCCCGGGATCGGACATGCGCTCCTTACTGCATAGACGCCGCCGCCGTTTTCGGGCGTGAGCTCGCCGGCGCGCCGGCAACCGCAGAGCAGGGTAAGGGCGACGAGGGCGGCGAGGCGAAGCTTCACTGAGGGCTAGTCCTTACGAGGGCGAAATCGAGTTGGGCGTTCATAGGAACCCCCTTCTAAGGCTGCAAGCGAAGCCTTAGATGGCTGTCCGAATGCTGAACCAACCACCACTCAAAGTCCTGATCGCGGCTCCGCGCGGCTTTTGCGCCGGCGTCGACCGGGCCATCCAGATCGTCGAACTCGCGCTCCAGCGGTTCGGAGCGCCCGTCTACGTCCGCCACGAAATCGTCCACAACCGCTTCGTGGTCGAGCGGCTGCGCGCGCTCGGAGCGATATTTGTCGACGAGCTCGACGAAGTGCCGGACGACCGGCCGGTGGTCTTCTCCGCCCATGGCGTTCCCAAGTCTGTACCGGCGACAGCGCAGAACCGCGGCCTCAGCTATGTCGACGCGACATGCCCCCTCGTCTCCAAGGTCCATCGCCAGGCGGAACGGCTGATTGCCGAGGGACGGCACATCCTCTTCATCGGGCATGCGGGCCATCCCGAAGTCATCGGGACCTTCGGCCAGGTGCCGGAAGGCGCGATCACGCTCATCGAAACCGTGGACGACGTCGCGCGAATCACTGTCGGCGATGAGGCGAACCTCGCCTTCCTCACCCAGACGACATTGTCGGTCGACGATACGGCTGCGATCGTCGAAGCGCTCAAGCAGCGCTTTCCCGACATCCGTGTCCCGCGCAGCGAGGACATTTGCTACGCCACCTCGAACCGGCAAGCGGCCGTGAAGTCGATCGCGCCGGAGTGCGAGCGCATGCTGGTGATCGGCGCTCCGAACAGCAGCAACTCGCTCCGCCTCGCCGAAGTGGCCGAGCGGCTCGGAGTCCCCGCCCGGCTCATCGAGCGCGCGGCCGACATCGACTGGGACTGGCTGGGCCAGCCAAAGGTCATCGGCCTCACCGCCGGCGCCTCCGCGCCCGAGGTGCTCGTGCGCGAGGTGCTCGATTCGCTGGCGGAGCGCTTCGAGGTGACCGAAGAAATCGCGGACCACACGCCCGAACGCATGACGTTCAAGCTCCCGCGTGAGCTCGTCGCCTGACGTGAGCGAGCTTCCGATCGTCGAAATCTTTACCGACGGCGCCTGTCGCGGGAATCCCGGGCCGGGCGGCTGGGGAGTTCTGCTCCGCATGGGAAAGACGGAAAAGGAGCTGTCCGGCGGCGAGCCGCTCACAACCAACAACCGGATGGAGCTGCTGGCGGCAATCCGGGGGCTTGAGGCGCTGACCCGCCCTTGCCGAGTGGAGCTGCACACCGACAGCACCTACGTCCGCGACGGGATCACGCGCTGGGTTCACAACTGGCAGCGCAACGGCTGGCGCACCTCCGACAAAAAGCCGGTCAAGAATGCCGAGCTCTGGCAGGAGCTCATCGCCGCCAGCGCGCGCCACCGTATCGAATGGCATTGGGTCAAGGGCCATAGCGGCCACCCGGAGAACGATCGCGTCGACGCACTCGCCTGCGCCGAAGCGGACGACCAGCGCCGCCACCATCGCCTCTGATTAAAGGAAGTTCATTAGGAGCTGCCCAGCCCAGTTCCTAAGTGAGTCGCCGCACCGACTCTCTCACGCCCCTGTAGGACGGTTGGTGGGGAGGCGCGGCGCCCCCGTGCGCGCCTCCCAATTTCCCTATCAGAAGCGCGTGGGCGCGAAGACCGTCGCCTCGACGTGCGCCAGCGACTCCGGAAGCTCCTCGTCCAGCAGCAGGGCGGCCCCGAGCCAAGCCGCGGCGGGAGAGGTCTGGATGCCGAAGCCGCCCTGCCCTGCGCACCAGAAAAAACCGGGTGCCGCTCCATCGAAGCCGTAGACCGGCAGCCGATCCGGCGCGAAGCTCCGGAGGCCGGCCCACCGGCGTTCCACGCGCTCGACGGGCCAGTCCACCACCTGCTGAAAGCGGTCGATCGCGAGCGCGACGTCCATTTCTTCCGGCGCCGCGTCGCAAGGATCGCTCTCGATCTCGTCGTGCGGGCTGAGCCAGACCGTGTTGTCGCCCTCGCCCTTGAAATAGAAGGTTCCGTCAGCCGAATCGACGAGCGGAAGGTCCCTCAGCCCGGAGCGCCCTACGCGCAACTGGACCATCGTCCGCCGCTTTGGAGCGATTCCGAGCGGCCGCACTCCGGCCATTGCCGCGATATCGTCCGCCCACGCGCCTGCTGCATTGACGAGAATCGGCGCGGTGCGTGTCGCCCCGTCGGCCAGTGTCACCGTCCAAATCCCCTCTCGACGGTCGGCCCGGACCGCTCGCGCGCCGGTTTCGACGATGCCACCGACCCTGCGGAATCGCCGCAGGAATGCCGAATGGAGTCCTGCGACATCGATGTCGGCGCAATTGGGCTCGAACAGAGCACGCTGCCAGACCGGCCTGATGCCGGGGATCAACTGCTCGAGCTCGGCCCGGTCGACGGCGCGAGTCTCCACCGACGGAGGCAAATCCGGAAGTTCGTCGCGAGTGATGTGCAGGTCTCCGCGGACACGGAGGAAGCCCTCGTCCGCGAAATCCTTCGGCGGCTCGGACAGGAACGAACCCGATGCCAAGGTCAGTTTCGCGACTTCGGGCCCGCCGTAGCTTTCCAGGTAGAAGGCCGCGGACCGCCCCGTCGCGTGATAGCCGCAATGGTCCTCGGCCTCGAGAATCAGGGCCCGGCGCTTGCCTGCGATCTCAGCTCCCAGGCTGGCCCCGGCGATGCCGCCGCCGATGATGATGACGTCGAAATCACTCATTTCGGCAGGCGGTTACGAATTGGAAAGCCGTGGCGTCTAGTGGTGACGTCATGTTCAATGCCGCATTTACCCAGCTTCTGCTTGGAATCCTCGCCGTAATCCTCGTGATCGCGGCAGTGATCGACGTGCGGACATTCACCATTTCGAACCGGCTCAACCTCACGGTTGCGCTGCTCGCACCGCTCTACTGGCTGTCGGTGGCACTCTCGCCCTGGCCCGGAGTCGCGGTCCAGCTCGCGGCCGCGGCGACGGTGTTCGTCCTGCTCGCCGGCGCATTTTACGCGGGAATGATGGGCGGCGGCGACGTCAAGCTCGCGGCCGCGCTCGCTTTGTGGTTCCCGCCAGTGGCGACCATCAAATTTCTCGTTCTCATGTCTCTGGCCGGCGGTGTGCTGACGCTCGTCGTGGTGGCGATCCACCATGCGCGCAAGCGCGAGGGCCGGCCCGAGATTCCGTACGGAGTCGCGATCGCTTTTGGCGGTCTCGCGATTCTCACCCAACGCTTTCTTAACCAATTTGTCTGATTGGTGAGGCTGTTTTGAAGACCCGTCTGGGGGAGGCGACTGCGCCATGGATGTGAAGAAGCTCGCTCTGCTCGTTGGAGCTCTGCTCATTGCGGTGATCACCGCGGTGATGGCCAAGAACATGTTCGCCGGAGCCGGCGCACAGCAGGCCGCGGCGGCACCAGTGCCGGTCGGGCCCAAGGTGCTCGTCGCCAAGAAGGCGCTGCCGGTCGGTACGATCATCGACGCCGACAGCTTCGCCTTCCAGCCCTGGCCGAAGGAACTGATGCAGGGTGCCTACTACGTGGAAGGCCAGCCCGACGCGAAGAACCTCGCAGGCACCGTGGTCCGCTACGCAATCGCTGCCGGCCAGCCGGTCACCCGCGGTTCGATCGTCGGCCCGCAGGACCGCGGCTTCCTCGCCGCGGCGCTCGGCCCGGGCATGCGCGCCGTCACGGTTCCGGTGAACACGACGTCCGGCGTCGCCGGCTTCATCTTCCCGGGCGACCACGTCGACCTCATGCTGACTCAGCAGGTTGCCGGCGGCGGTGACGGTGCGCCTCTCAAGGTTACCGAGACCATCGTCCGCAACGTCCGTGTCCTCGCGACCGACCAGCGCTTCACCGACAAGGACGAGGACGGCAAGACCCAGGTCCGCACCGCCTCGAACGTGACCTTCGAAGTCACGCCGAAGATCGCCGAGAAGATTGCTGTCGCCCAGAGCCTGGGCCAGCTGTCGCTGTCGCTGCGCTCGCTCGCAGACAACAGCGCCGAGCTGGAGCGTGCCGTGGCCGCCGGCGATGTGAAGGTCCCCGCGGGCACCAGCCCCGCGCAGGAAAAGCAGATGCTGCTCCAGTACGCCGACCGGCCGAACGACAGCACGACGACTTTCGCCACAGGCGGCGACGTGTCGCGCTTCCAGCGCCGCACCGTCCCCGGAAAGCCGATGGCCGAAGGTACCCAGCTCGCAATGGCTTCGCGCCCTGCGGCTGGCCAGCCGGCGGCGCCTGTGGGTCCAGTGGTCCGCGTCGCACGCGGCAATGATGTCACCGTTGTCCCGGTGGGAGCTCGCTAAAATGAACATGCAATCCATCAGCCGCCGGGCTCGTCTCGGCACAGCTTGTGCGGCACTGGCCGTCGGCATCGCTGCTCTCGCAGCGCCTGCCCCGGCCGCCGCCCAGCCCAGGGCTTACACGTCCGGAACCTATCGCCCCTCGACGCAGGTCCTGCTGTCGACCGGTGAAGGTCAAATGATCAACCTCCCGCGCAGCGTGACCAGCGTCTGGACTTCGAACCCCGAGGTCGCCGACGTCTACGTCAACGGGCCGCGCCAGATGAACCTCTTCGGCAAGAAGTTCGGCGAAGCGACGGTCATCGCGACTGCCGCGGACGGATCGGTCGTTTACGGCGCGAACGTCCACGTCAACAGCAACGTGTCGTCGATCAACCAGATGCTGCGCCAGGCGATGCCCGAGGCAGACCTCAGCGTGACGACGATCGGCCAGGTCGCGGTCCTCAATGGCACCGTCGGCTCTCCCGAAGACGCCGCCCAGGCTGAGATGCTGGTGAAGACCGCGCTCAACCCCGGCGTCGACGTCACCAAGCCCGGCGCCGCGCTTAACATCATGCCGGTGAGCCGCCTCAAGGTGGCGACGCCGCTGCAGGTGATGCTGAAGGTGCGCATCTCCGAGATGAACCGCTCGATGGTGAAGCAGTTCGGCGTGAACCTGCTGACCCGCGACCGCTCGGGTGGAGGCGTGCTCGGCAACATCGGCCGCGGCAACCCTGGCTCGATCAACACCGTTCCGGGCAAGCCCGGCACGATCGATCCGGACACGGGCCTCCCGGCCGGAAGCACCTCGGTGCTGTTCAACAACCTGACCGGCGGCACTACACTCGGCCTGTTCGGGAAGATCCTCGGCCTCGACGTCCTTGGCACGCTCGACCTTCTCGAGAAGGACGGCGTGATCACCACGCTCGCGGAACCGAACCTCACCGCCCTTTCGGGTGAAACCGCCAGCTTCCTCGCCGGCGGCGAGTTCCCGATCCCGATCTCGCAGTCGCTCGGCGCCGTGACGATCGAGTACAAGCAGTACGGTGTCGGCCTTGCCTTTACGCCGATCGTCCTCGCCGACGGCCGCATCTCCATGCGCGTCCGCCCCGAAGTCAGCCAGCTCAGCGAAGCCGGGTCGGTGAACCTCAACGGCTACACCGTGCCGGCCCTGACCACGCGTCGGGCGGAAACCACGGTCGAGCTAGGTTCGGGCCAGTCCTTCATGATCGCGGGACTTCTGCAGAACAGCAATACGAACAGCGTCGAAAAGGCGCCGTTCCTCGGCGACCTTCCGGTGCTGGGTTCGCTGTTCCGCTCGACGAAGTACCAGCGTGACGAGACGGAGCTGGTCATCATCGTGACCCCCTACCTCGTGAAGCCCTCCTCGGTGCAGCTGGCGACTCCGTCCGACGGCTATCGCGCGCCGAACGACGGCCAGCGCGAGTTCCTGGGCACCAGCTACACCGGCAGAAACGGATCCGTTCAACCGACGGCGATCCAGGCGGCTCCGGCCCCGGTTTCTGCCGCCCCGGTTGCTGCCGGCGCGGTTGCCGCCCCGGGGTTCAAGCTGTGACCGGCCGCCTGACAGGAGATTGGACGATGCGTTCGAAAGTGATCCTCATTGCGCTCGCCGCTTCCTCGCTGGCGGCCTGCAACACGACCGGCGACATGCCCGACAAGGGCGTGGCGGCAGTCAACGTCCCCGTCGTGACCAGCGCCGACTATGTGTTCGACGCTGCAGCCCCTGACGGCGCGCTAGCGGCCGGCGAAGCGGACCGGCTCAACGGCTGGTTCCAGGGCCTTCGCATCGGTTACGGCGATTCGATCTACGTTGACGGCGGTTATGCCGACGCAGCCCGCGGCCAGGTCGCGGCCATTGCCGGCCAGTACGGCATGGCGGTTTCGCCTGGAGCGCCGATCACCGCGGGTGCGGTTTC